>Ga0123339_10000271_pt1 | contig 43999 bp, 31 predicted proteins | sample lystaG_FD_89956 | JGI IMG/M metagenome (GOLD analysis project Ga0123339, IMG submission 89956) | Glacier valley bacterial and archeal communities from Borup Fiord, Nunavut, Canada, to study Microbial Dark Matter (Phase II) -... | ecosystem: Environmental > Aquatic > Freshwater > Ice > Glacier ...
TGGAATCAATGTTCTCCTCAGGTGCAGAGCACCGGCAATATTTGTAGTAAATATATGGAATCAATGTTCTCCTCAGGTGCAGAGCACCGGCAATATTTGTAGTAAATATATGGAATCAATGTTTCCATCAGGTGCAGAGCACCGGCAATATTTGTAGTAAATATATGGAATCAATGTTCTTCTCAGGTGCAGAGCACCGGTGATATTTGCAAAAACATTTCATCAATTTGAAATAGATACATGAATATTTGACCGACAAGATTCATTATCGAACTAAGGATTATTCTATTGTTTTTTTCTTACCTTTGGATAAAATAGAAAAGTATGAATACGTCTACCATCAGAAAAAAATTATCGGAATACATTAAAATAGCAGATGATAAACAGGTGAAGGCCTTATATACTATTGTTGAAAGAGAGATCAATGAAATGGAACAATGGTGGAATGATAAGAACCTAATTGATGAACTAAACAAGCGATCTGAAGATTTGAAGAGTGGAAAAGATAAAGGAACTGAATGGAAAGATTTGAAAATGAGCATTAAAAGATCGACTGTACAAAGAACTGTCTAGCCAATTCCCCATCCATAAATGCCTTAGAATATTAGATACCAATTGATTATATCCTAACAACTCAATACCGATAATTCATAAGCCATGATTTTCCTACCCTATTTTATTGTATGGTTGGATCAAAAGTAATGGCCTCGATGCATCGCTGGGCCACATTTCCATCGATCTGAAAAGCATATTTCAAGATGAATGAATTGTATTTTAAACGGTCGACTCTGAGCGTTCCTCTGAAGATGAGAGAAAGGATGGTGGTTAAACTTTCGGCATCGGTCGCTTGAAAAGCCACACCCTCAGCTGCATAGCCCAGAATATCCTGTTTCAGATGATCCAGGATAATCAAAGGTTTGTAAAAATAAACAGTTTCAGTACCCACGGTCGAGAAACAGGTAATCAATACATCACACGAGGCAATAAGCTGATACAGATCGGATGATCTATCAATTGTATAGTTCGTACACCCTGCCTCCACAGCAATGGCAGTATAATAAGGAGAATCAGCGAATTCACGTGGGTGAAGTTTCACGATCAGCTGCGTATTGGGCAATTTCTGAGCTGCCTTGAATACATCAAAAGCCGCCTGGTACCGCAATTCAGGGTCACGCTGAGGCTGTGAGGCAAAAAGAATGCGTTGGGTCGGATTTGCCTGCTTCTGATTTTCAGCCCTCGTTAATACCGGGATAATATCTGTACGTATTTGCCCCACAGAAACCACCGAGTCGATGGGGTAATTGCCCTTTTCAATGAGAAACTGCTCCCAGTATTTTCCCCAGGTCAGGGTCATATCAGGCATCACATGATGGAGACGATCGTTGACTGTATATAGGTAGGCGGGATGCAAATCGTGCATGGTTCCATGCTGCATACCAATGGTTTTTATTCCGCAGAACTTAGCCGCATCCAGTAAAGATTTGGTGAGCGGGCTGTTTTCATCTCCGGCAATGACCGCTTTAATGCCTGAACCGGCAAAGAATTTACGGGTAGCGAAATAACGGAACAAAAAGAATCCGGATGAAGAATGCAACGACCTGAACACTTCCAAGGTCAACCGTTGAATCACTGTAAGTTTTATTTCACGCACCAGAGGATACCCCGAACGCAGTACTTTTTTTGCTGAACGGGTTGAATGCCTCACCTCTTTGTTGAATAACGCTGAAATCATAAACCCTTCAAGGAATATTTTTGGACAATTATTGAGGGACTTTTGATACTGTTTACTTGAAAATGCAAAGTCAGATTTCCCTTTTGGCTTAGGCATCAAAACCTCCGTGAGCAGTGCAAACCGATCGTCCAATTCGGTAATAAGATATTCCAGGATATGATGGCCTGATTTGTTTTTCAAGGTCTTCTTATCCATGACAGTCGAATACTTCTCAGTCATGTAAAGGAGGTATTCAGGTTTCTTTTTTGATGAAAAAAGATAGTATAGACAACGTATTTTTATCAGAAAAACATAACTGAAAAGGATTGAAAAATTGAAACCGCTTTTGGTTTCTTCCTCCGGGAAATGGAATTCAACTTCAGAAAATAAATTGCGCAATTGCTTAACTTCCGGCGCCACATACCAGATATGATCATCGAAAGAGGTGAACTGCAGTCTGAGGGGATGCAGGAAATACATCAGGTTACGAACTGCAAAATAAATTCTAAACTTATGATAATGCCAAACGCTGGCCGTGTCGATACGAAACACATCTGCGACAGTTTGATCACCCACGGGCAGGTCGCCAAACTGAAGCACCTCATCCATGGTTTGATAATTGAGTTGCCGTTTCTCATCGGGAGTTATTATGATGGGTTGAGCAAAATCCAGAGATTCGCCTTGAGATAAAGTAAACACTTTGGCTCCCTCTTCCATTAGAAGTTCAATATCCGAACGTTCTGATTCAGAGATGGGTCGGTTGATAATTATCGTTTTGCTCATGCATTCAACTTTAAAGTGTTCAATAATTGGGCAATCTTTCCCGTTAACTGTTTGCGCGAGTATTGATCAGCCTTTTCGCTCTTAAATTCTGACACCTGATGGTTCATATTTGCCTTTATAAACTGGCTCATACCTTCCGAATCGGGATAGTCGAATATTTGTCCACAATTGGTGTCCCTGATGATTTTAGCCAGATCGCTATTCGTTGGACCAATGGCCAGAATAGGTTTATGAGCCGCAAGGTACTCAAAAAATTTGCCCGGAATAATACCCCCATTGTTTTTCACGTTGGGGATAATGAGCAAAAGTAAATCGGAGAGCATAAGATATTCAACTGATTTAGAATGGTCAACAAAACCTGTAAATTCAATTTCTAATCCCGTTGAAATGAATTTTTGCTCCACAGAAAGCGGTACCTTACCTACAAATCGGATTTTCAGCTGCGCTTTCATCTGTTCACTTAATCCGGAAAGACTTCCAATCAAGCCGGTAATATCGTAAGCCTCTGATATAGTGCCGATATAAGTCAAAACTCTTTTTGAGTCTGAAGATACAGGACGAACTGCAAAATCTTCTTCATCGAATCCGTTGGGGATAACAATAATTTTATCAGCAATATTTTTTGGTGACTTTTCGACAAACAAACGTTTAAAATCTTTACTTACAGTGATCATCAGATCAGCACTTTCAACCATTTTTCGTTCATATTGAAGATCAATATTACGGGCCATAGAGGTATGTCGAAACTGATTGTAATAATAAATATCGGTCCAAGGATCACGCAAATCGGCAATCCATTTAATGTTGAATGTTTGTTTCAGCTTAAGCCCAATGAGTTGAGTTGAATGAGGAGGACTTGTTGTTACCACAGTATCAATGTTAAACTGTCTGATGAGCTCAGCAGCCTTTTTGAAAGCATATTTGTTCCATCCCTTGCGGGGATCTGGAATCAGAAAATTACCCCTAAGAAATTTGGATACTTTCTGAAGCAGGCCTTCCTTCGATTCGTTTGCAAAACCGCCATAAGGGACTTCCTTTTTCCTGAATATAAATTTATAAACATTATACAGCTCAAAGCTTTTGGTAGTGTAGACCCTACAATTGGGGTCGATTTCGGCAATCAGGCTTTCATCGCGCTGAGGATAGCTCGCGTATTCCGGATCGACTGTGAGAATGATGGGTTCCCAGCCAAATTCGGGCAGATATTTGGCAAACTTCAGCCATCGCTGAACGCCTGCGCCTCCCGATGGAGGCCAATAATATGTAATAATTAAAATCTTTTTCATGACCAAACTGAACCAGAAAACTACTGACCCGGTAAAGGTAATTTATTTCGAATGAAAAGTTCAATTCATTAAAGTATTCATAAGCTTTGGACTTCAAATTATCTAAAAGATTTTGACCTTCAGATTTGTCGCAATTAATCTTAATTTTGTAGGAACAAATATCTTTGTGAAAAATTATCAAACAGAATATTTATGAATTTAGAATCAGTTACAGTTGTAATTCCTGCACACAACCGTCCGGAGAAGCTTCGCAGGGTACTTCATTATTATTTACAAACGAATATAAATATCTTAGTTTCAGACTCTTCAGCAATGCTATTTCCTTATTTGAATGAATTTCCAGAATTGAACTATTATCATTTTCCCAAAGAGCAATTTCTTAGAAAGATTAATAATATACTCCCCTACATCAACACTAAATATGTTGTATATTGCGCTGACGACGATTTTATTGTACCCCAGGCGATAGAGCAATGCATTATTTTTTTAGAGTTGCATCCCGATTATAACTCAGCCCAGGGACATTATCTTTCTTTTGAAATGAAAAAGGAAAAGGTCTATTTTTCACCTGGGTACCTCAGAAATTTCGATAAAGACATCAATCAGAACCTTCCTTCAGAGCGGTTGCCTGAATTTAGGAATTTATATGCTTCCTTACTTTATTCTGTTATCCGGGCAACTACTTTTGTCGAAATGTATAAGAAATGTATTGAAGGAGAGCGGTTAAAATTCACCAATCTGTTTTTAGCAGAGACCTATTTTAATTTTTTTTCATTGATGTCAGGAAAGAATAGAACACTTCCAATATTTTATAGTGCACGTGAAAAAGATTATAGTTCAGCCGCTTATTCAACGGTTCCCATAAGTGTGTTACGTAGTTTGCCGGAGTATAAGGAAGAATTTCAAAACTTCTTCAATATACTTGTGAATGAACTTGTTGCCAAAGATAATGTGGATATTGAAACTGCAAAAGACTTATTGTCCACATTATTACAGGACCCCAAAATGGATCATATTCATCCATTTAAGAGGAAATTACTGAACCTGTTAAATGTGTATGGCCCCACTGAACTGTTGAAAAAGTACTTTAGGCACACGTATAAATTAAAAGCCATGAAAATTACAAAAGACATGAAAAGTTATCCATATAATATATCCACACCTGAAAAGGAAAGTATTATCGATTGTATTATCAGGTATAAATAATTACTCTTAAGCTTTTTATTACAAGATTGAATGCGTATCTTGCTAAGGCAAAAAATATATGCATTTTGTATTGTAAGCATAAATAGATGTAATTATATGACGTTGATTGAAAAGATTTTAAGCTTTTACAACAGGATTAAGATACGCAATTCTGCGAAATACCGGCTTTTTTCACTGTCTAAAAAGATATTAAAGAGTAACGGCTATACTATCTGTTACAATCGTACTATCAGGAAAAGCTATAATCCAAAGAAAAAGAACATTTTAATTGCCATTGAATCTCCTGAAGTGGTCAATTACAATGGTTGGCTTGACAAAGATATGGTTTTTGTAGCCGAAATATCTTTTGCAAACTTTTATAATTTGGAGCACTTTTATTGTTGCCGCAGCTTGTATTCGACCAATGATAATTTTGTCAACTTTGACTATAAAAATGAGTATAAGCAAAAAGACAAGCTGATTTCTTTTATTTATTCGAACAAAACACACTTGCCGGGACATCAATTGAGACATGAAATAGCTGCACGTTTTGCTGGAAAAATAGATACCTTTGGCAGTGGTACAGGAAGGTTTTTAAAAAGAAAGATCGAATCACTGGAATTTTACAACTATCAAATTGTGATTGAAAATGGTAAATATCCAGACTATGTGTCGGAGAAATTTTTCGATTGCATAAAAACAAAAACAGTTCCCATCTATTATGGAGGTGATCAGGGGCTGGAAAAAATGGGATTTAACAATAGGGGATGGATCTCGTTTAATACAATTGATGAATTGGAGCAGATCATAAATACGAAAGCAAATGCCGCATATTATATGGAATGCTTACCCTATATGGAGAAAAACAGAGAATTGTTACTTGAAATAAGAAAGAATCATTATTTGAATCTGGCTTTGAATCTTGTAATGGTTAATGGGTATATGCATACAGAAGATTCATACCACAATGGTAAGTACAATGAATTGAGCTTTTTACTGGAATAAACTATAGTTCAATTATCTTTTTTCTTTTATAACAACTAAAAACAAATAATTATAATTCAAATCTATTATGCAATTACATCGTCCTCTGGACTATTATTCCAAATATCCTCTCAGCACATTAAAATTAATGGTCAAACTATTTTATGAAATAGGGTTCAATGAGAGTATACCCAAATCAATGCCCCAGGATTTAAAGGAAATAAATGAGATCATAAAGGGCTATGATGTAGGAACGCATTATAATTTCAAAGGTATAATCTTAACAAAACAGAAATTCAACCTCGATCTCTTTTTCAATGTTGTTTACCCTCACCTCAACGGACTGAAATACAATATCCCAGAAGTGAAAGGTTTTTACAAGTCACTGAAAAAGAAATGGAAGAGTCTGAATTTTTACTCAGACAATGCACTGTTCCTGGTAAATACAAAGGGAATAATTGCCCATGGAGTTACCTATTTCATGAATGCCTGCCGTATTGAAAAGGATGATGTTGTTATCGATCTTGGAGCCACACCAGGCGATTTTGGAGCATTGGCAATTTGTTATGGAGCCAAAAAGGTATATTGTTTTGATAAAAATATAGATTCCAGCATATCGGAAACGGCAAAACTGAATGAGGATAAAATAGAAATCATATCAAGCTATGTTTCAAATAAATATCAGGAGGGGTTTAGCACTACTTTGGATATTTTCGCTGAAGGAACTGGTACTGAAAAAATAAATTTTATTAAAATGGATATTGAGGGGGCAGAGGTAGATGCTATATATGGTGCAAAAAAAGTAATTGCAGAACATCATCCCAAAATGGCCATCTGCGTTTACCATGATTACAGTCATTATAAAAGAATAAAACAAACAATCAAAAACATTAACCCGCATTACAGATTCGAAACCTTAGGACCAATATTATATTGTACACCTGTATAAAGTAATTTCAGTTCCGCTCTAATCAACCATCAGCCAAGTCATTCAGAGTCAAACTATAGTCATCGTATCAGGACATCAAAAGAGCCGTTTCAATTGCTTGAAGCGGCTCTTTTAATTGATGATCTATCACAAATTATGGACACTATTGGTAATTTCCATAAATGGATTTAGTTGGAATGTTAAAGATTATATAATCCCTTTACTTCAGACTTAGTTAAAGCCCTATTGTAAAAAAAGATATCGTCAATACTTCCTTTAAAGTAACGATTGGGTTCTGTTCCCCATGATCCCACATAAGTATTTAACGAACAGTATGCAGTTTCATAATAATATGGAAATGTACTATTTTGTTTTACATTGTCGATATACATTTTCATTCCATCATGAGGATCAATGATAACTACAACATGATACCATCTGTCTTTTTCCCAGGATGAACTATTGGATTCAACAGAATAAGAAACATCTATATTGTAGGCATAAGAAAATCTCAAGGTTCCTGGAGTGCCAGTCCATATTGTAGGTACAAAATGCAGATTAAATTCGGAATAATTTTTATAATCACCCTCTCTGGTTATTAATGCAACAGGGGTGGCGAGACGATTGTCAATATTCATATCCAAACGAAACCACAAAGAAATAGAACGAATTCCGTTGCCAACCAAAGAGCTTAAATTAATATATTGGTCCTTGCCATCAAAAGCATAAGCACTGTTCGCATTTCCTTTTCTATCTGAAGTCATGACTGAGCGAAATACCCTGCCATCATATTCATTTTTGCTCTCATCATAAGCATTGTTATTAAATGGATAGTATGCAACCATGCCATCCAATGGAATTTCGGACTTATCCTTTACAACAACTGTTATTGTTGCAAAATTAAACAAAGGTGATTTGTTGTTATCTGTAACTTTTACCAAAAATTTATATTGTGGTATATTTTCAAAATCCACTGAAGCCCCTGTATTTATTACCAAATTACCTGTGGATGGCTCAACAGAAAAAGGCAGTTCTTCAGCGCTGATTATTTCGTAGTTCAACAAATCACCATCCAGGTCAGAAGCTACGATGGTTCCAATTATGCTATCAGTAGGACTGTTCTCAGTCATTTCAAAGGTCTGATTTGCAATTACAGGTGGATTGTTTTCTTTTATACATGAAAAAATAGTCAGAGAGGTAACAGCAATTAACGAAAGGTAAAGTTTTGATTTCATAGGTTTTTATTTAATGATATGACGTAATAGAATAATGCGGAAATATATGTAATTAAATCCAATAAAAATATGAATATGTCAATTAAATTTTTGATGTCTACAAAATACCCAATACTTATTAAATTTTATAACTTAAAACTCAATCCAATTAAACAGTTTAGACTTATCGGCATCGGTGGGTGAACAGTAAAAAAAGCCGCTTCAGTCTATTGAAGCGGCTTTAATTTTCTTATCTCTGTGATATTAATTCAATATATGATTTAGTGCCGTTCAGGAGTTCAATCTTATTCTCTTACAGGAATTTTAAACCGCTGTACCTTTTGATTGTCTTTGATAGACAGCACATATATTCCGGTTTTAAGATTAGGTGTAAGGATACTATTTATGCTTCCTTCTTGCATATTCCTGATTAATACCACTTTGCCCTGAATATCGTAAAGAGTAGCAATGGCCGCTTTACTTACATTTCCGGCAACCCTGATTTCCGTATTTCCAATTGACCATGCACTTAATTGATCAGCTTTCGTTCCATTATTAACTCCAGTCACGAAGCCAGTGCGAATTTGGAAACGATCGAAAGCACTTGTATTTGCATCAAGAGTTGCGGTATAAGTATTCAATGAAAGATCGGTAAATGTATTGGTCAGTTTGTCCTGCAAAATAGGCTTTCCAAGTAGCGGGAGGTTAAAAACCTCAGCTGAGAAAACAACTTGACCACCAGATTTACTATCTATTCCGACAGGAATAATCACAGTATTAAATTCATTTTCAGGTAAAGCCTGAATAGCAAAAGAAAATCCGTTATCTTGCACTAATCGGGTATAAACAGCCAAATCAGAACCTCCTTTGAATAGACCAGCATCATAAGTGAGATCTAATCCATTGGTCATCTTGCTATTAAAAGCCATGATGGTTGAACTTTTCTGGCTGTTAGCTGAAATTGAAAGTTTAATTGTAGGCCATAATTCTGTTGTAGTTTGCGGGCCTGTACTATGAATTTGCATTAATTTACTAAAGCTTACAGCACCAACCGTTGGTTTCATTTTTACCATGAATGCCTGACCAGGCTGCAATTTAGAATCTGAAAATCCTGGAGCAGGTACATTTGAAATAGCTGTGTATTGGCCGGTTAACACATCACCTACATAAGTACTATCCCAAACATAAACTCCATACATTGGATCGAGATTTGTTGCATTGTAAGTTAAAAAGTTAACTGCACTGCTAGCTTTAGAATTAATTCCAATTGCAGAAGTATAGGGATTACCAACACAGTTCCATTTATCCAATACGGTGCCTACGGATATCGGTCCTGCCTGAAGTAATCCGTTATATACCACAGCAGCATCAGCAGATCCCTGAAGGCGAAGAGAAAATCCTTTACCTCCCCCAATATTTCCGACAGTAACATTGGTAAACAGGCTGTTCCACATATCCAGGGAAGGATTATAATCCATCATGCCCCTATTGTCGCCGATTGATTCAATAGTAGTAACATTTATCGGAGCAGTGAGGAAACCGGCAATAGATTGACCTGACAACGGTGATGATACCATGTTCCATGCATTGGCATGCAGAAAACTTTCGGCATTTGTAATACCTGTACCCATCGCACTCCCTGCGATTAATGAGCCTGTGCCGGTAGCATTTGATTGTAGGGTCAGCGTGCCGTTATTTGTAATTGCATTGGTTACAGTAACTGCACCAGTTGAGGTAATTGTAAATGACGCACCATTATCAATGGTGAGATTGTAACAATTTATTGCAGTGTTGATCACAGGATAATTGGCAGTTCCAGTGGGTATAGTTGCTCCATCAGTAATTAAAGGCACTGTGGCCAAACTCCAGTTGCCAACATTATTCCAGTCTGTGTCTGTAGTTCCTGTCCAGATAAATGTTGCACTGCCTGCAGGATCAACACCAAACTTATATTCGTAAGCTCCCATATCAATGGTACCTGCTGCGCCATCAGCTTTAGCCAATTTTCTACCAAAGCCAGCACCCCTGAGATCATTTTCCTGGGTGTTGTAAGTATCAAGTCCCTCATCCACAGCTGGTGAATTGCCTGCAATGAGAAAATCTATTCCACCCGCAACAACAAATTGAGGGTCTGTAATTATACTGTTTGTAGGTGTAAATGTTGCGCCAATATTGGATTCTACATTATTGATACCATCTGTATAACAAGAATAATCAAGTAGAACTGATCCAGATTCAACATAAATTTGTTTACCACCCAATGTTGCAGCATTGCCCCAAACAATTGAATTTCTAAATTCAGTGATTGATGAATCTATATTGTAAACACCTCCACCATAAGTGGCTGCTGTATTTCCAGCTATCGTACAATTGATGAAAATTGGATCCGATGCATCTTCGCTCAAAACCCCACCACCATCAATGGATGCACTATTATAGGTAATTTTACAGTTAATAAAAGTTGGAGATGATCCATTGTTACATATTCCTCCACCTCTGCGGGAAGAATTGTTGGTGATGATACAGTTGGTCAAAATTGGTGAGGATGCCACTTTATTATAAACTCCTGCCCCAAATGATCCTGTATTTCCTGTAATTGTGCAGTTGTTCAACAAAGGGGATGATGCATAATTAAATATACCACCACCGGCATCTCCTAAACCAATTCCATTGTATCCACCCTGAATGGTAAAGCCATCTAAAATAGCTGTATTACTAACTTCAGAATTATAGATCACATAATGACAATTATCGGAATTAAGACCTATGATGCCGATTTCACCGCTTAAAATTGTAACATTGCTAACCCAATCACGGGCAGTAAGTGAAACTTCGGTCCCTGCAAAACCGCCATATATTGCCACTCCACTTTTCATAGAGAAGTGATTAGTAACCAATGTCCCTGGTACATAAGTACCTGCCGCTACCCAAACTTCTGTTACTGCCGGAACGGACTCTTCCTCGATAGCAATTTGCAATTGGGTACTGTCATAAGCATTTAACCAATCAGTTCCATTTTTTAAACCAGCTCCGGTAGATGTTACATACCTGATTTGTGCTTGAACAAATCCATTCATCGCAATGATGAGTAAAATAAATAGTAAAGTTTTTTTCATTATAATCTGTTTTAAATTTAGTAAACTTTTGATTTATAGTTATATGGTAGATTAGTTCCCCATATAATTAACTCCTGAAATATTGATTGACAAAAATGTATTTTCTCTTGGATGAAAGAAAATTCATATAATAACTATTCAAAAAACAATAACCATAAGTGAAAAATTTATATTATCTAATACTTTAACAGCAATTGATTTTAATTGAATGTCTTTATTTTCACTTATTTGGATACACAATGAATCTACTTTCAACAAATAAATATAACGAAAAAAACAATGGATATTTAGGGGGAAAAGGAGTATTTTAACTAGGTAAAAAGGTGGAGGAAGATATACGACAGAAGGAGTATGCGCATACATATATATCTGAATTACAAGACTTAATAGACAGATTTGAATTTAAGGATGAAATGATCAAGTTAATTTTTTAAAGCGGTGCAGCATATTCACATGATCTATCTAACGTAATACTATTAACAAGGATTCGACATCAGCAATCCTTTAAAAAAGGCCAATTTTCTAAAGATGAGATTCAACAAGGTGGGATGATCTCTTTTCTCACTAAAAGAGCTTGATTAACATGAATATAAGGGTACTATAAAATGGGACTAAATAACTGTCACCCTAACCTTCTTATTCTTCAACCTGCTGTTATCAACCAACGAAATCAGTTTATTTACTTCGGAAGCCTGAACGGCTACAAAAGCGCAATCCTGTTTGATTTCGATGGTTCCCAACTGGTCATTGCTAAGTTGGCCTTGTTTCATGAACAATCCTGCGATATCACCCTTCGAGATTTTATCTTTTCGGCCCCCTGAAACAAACAAGGTTTTCCACTTTAAAAAAGACTGTAAAGGGACATTCTGTAGTTCTTCCGCTTCAGCATTTTCAATAAAGTCAGGCATGTCTTCGTTTTTCCACTTGAGCACGTAGGCAGTTCCATCATTGAACATCCGGGCAGTACGACCATTCCGGTGGGTAAATTCATGGCTTCTTTGAGGAAGCTGATAATGAATGATGAACTTGATCTCAGGAATGTCAATACCTCTAGCGGCAAGGTCTGTAGCGATTATCAGCTGATGAGTTCCATTACGAAATTTGATAAGTGCCCTCTCCCGGTCTTTTTGTTCCATTCCTCCATAAAAGCAGCCATGCTGGATGTTCTTTTCAGTAAGAAAGTCACTTACTTCCTGAATTGTATCCTTGAAATTACAGAATACTATGCCTGGTTGATTTCCAAGCTGGCTAAGTAAACTGGCAAGTGATTCCAGTTTATCTTTGGAAGTAGCGATTATGATTTTAACTTTAAGCTGCGAAGTTGCTTTGTCAAGATAATTGAGACAGATAGGATTCTGTAACCCAACGAATTTTGGAATTTCCACCTCTTGTGTAGCCGAAGTGAGAATCTTTTTCTGAACATTGGGTAACAATGCCAGGATTTCCTTCATTTCATTTTCAAAACCAATCTCCAGAGATTTATCGAATTCATCGAGCACAAGTGTACGGATGAATTGAGTTGAAAAATTGTCCCTTCGCATGTGATCTGCAATTCTGCCAGGGGTACCAATTAAAATAGCTGGACGATGTTTTATCTCTGTTTTATCTTTAGAGCCGGCCCTACCGCCATACACAGCATTGGTTTTATAACCTGTTCCCATTTCACGGATCACCTGTTCAATTTGGATGGCCAGCTCGCGCGATGGAACAACAATAAGCACCTGAACCTCAGCACAGTTAATATCTAACTCAGCAATAATAGGTAACAGGAATGCAAGGGTTTTGCCCGTTCCTGTTGGAGAAAGCAGTACTATTTCTGAAGAAGAAAGTATGACCATTTGGGCCTCTTCCTGCATGACATTGAGCTTCTCAATGCTCAACTTCTCCAGTATATTTGTTTGATTTTTTATCGGACTTGTCATTCGCCAAAGGTACTTTAATTCAGATAACTGCAAATATGGAATCCCATGAATTGATAAGATATATAATTATTCCAGTATAGAAGAAATTTTCGTAAAATTCTTCAAAAAGGCAAAGTTATTTGTTGTTTGCATAGAGCATTAAAAAAGTAATAAAAATTAAATCCAAGATCTCTAGATAGTTGTGTTGAAAAACAAAATGCAAAATCTGCAATCAATAGTTATCTATTTTTGGGCATAAGATGATTTTTTGAAACTAAAGAAATGCTGAATCCGATCATTACCCGTGATTTTAATTGTAAGGTAAATTGAAAATTGTTCCAGGATGTGTATTCATTTTAATTTCTTTGTCGTATTATTGAACTGATTTTAAATGGGCTGATAAATATCTCAATTCTATGAAAATTTTCAATTACAAAATACTTTTCTCACTTATTGTTTATTGCTCAATTTGGTGTTCCCCAGTCGATGCTCAAACAGCTTATAAATCACTGAATTATCTTTATAGTATATCTGGTACAAAAACAGTTGCAGGGATTCATAACCGTGAACCGAACTCAAATCCCCGTCTTTGGACAGATTCAATTTCAGCATTAAGTGGAAAAACACCTGCCCTGTGGAGTGGTGATTTTTTATTCTTAACAGATGATGTGAAGGCCAGGTGGACCATGATTTATGCGGCCGAAAAGGCCTGGAATCAGGGCTCTATTATTAATTTAATGTGGCATACCTGCTCACCTTCCCATTCAACACCCTGTTTATGGGATGAAAATGGTGTGCTGGATCAACTTACGGATACGGAGTGGACTTCATTAATAACCGATGGCAGCACATTAAATACAGTATGGAAAAAAAGATTGGATGATGTTGCCATCTACCTTAAGTACCTGAAAGATAAAAAGGTGGAAGTTTTATTCCGACCATTTCATGAAATGAATCAACCTGTTTTTTGGTGGGCAGGCCGTAAAGGCATCAATGGTACATCCCGATTATTTCAAATTACACACGATTATCTTAAAAAAGAAAAGGGGTTAACGAACCTTATCTGGGTTTGGGACCTACAAGATTTCAGCACTCTCAGCAGTGATTTGACTGATTTTAATCCAGGGAATGATTATTGGGACATACTTGCTTTGGATATGTATGGCAGCGATAAAAAAGGTTATACCCTTGAAAAATACAACGCTTGTTTAACTTGTGCAGCAGGAAAACCCATAGTGATAGGTGAATGTCAGCAACTACCTACTTCAGAAGAATTAACTGCGCAGCCGAAATGGACATTTTTTATGAGTTGGGCTGAGTTAACGGTCAAACACAATACGCTGTTGCAAATAAAAGAATTGTATGACTCTCCTAATGTTGTAACATTAGATGAAATGCCAGGATGGAAAAAGCGAATGAGAAAATAAAAAGCTGATGATCAAATTGTTTCTATTAAAAGTATGATTAAATTGGTTGTATCATTTCAGATCTAAGCCAGAAGTCTTCTAAAAGTAAAAGGAGTACTTTTTTACTTTATAAACAATATGGAAGTCTAGTTTTTTTGTCACTTCTAAATTGACGCATAATGCGTTATCAATTAAGCTATGAATCTTTAGGAGTATATTTTGCCCCGTCCTATCAACTTTTCAAAATAAGCAATCGATCCTGGATTTCTCCCTCTGTTCCGATGGAATGGGTTGGTGTTTGTGCCCCATCATCTGTAACCCATCTGTAACTCATCTGTAACCTTTCTGTAACCTTGCATTACAGAAAGGTATCAGATGAGTATCAGAAAGGTATCAGATGATGGCTTGTTATCCCTTGCATAATAGCATTTGTATATCACTGTTATTTATCTTTGATGTCCATTTTAAAATCCGTGTGGGGACCGAAGTAACCAAGGTCAAATCCCCTTCAAGAGTGCAAACATTTTGGACACTTACTCCTTTTTTTTCCTACACTTAATACAATGAATATTCCTATAAACAGCTATTATTAAGTACAATTAAAGTTTTTCGGCAGACCCTACAGAACATTGGGTATTGAATTAGCACTTCATCTGAATGGCTAAAATATAATTGTCAACAAGTAACCCATTGTTGCACCGCCTATTACAACCAATGCACTATTCACTTTTTTGAAACTGAAAGTGATAGCAATACTTATTATTCCTATCAGAATTGTTCGCCAATCAGTAATGCTTTCTTTGCCCATTAGGTAACAAATAGCTATAATAATTGCAACTGAAGCGACATTTACCCCATCCAGGAAAGAGGAAAATAAGCGGGAGTTTCTCATTTTCCTGACCAATGGATTGAGCAAGGCTACGAAAACAAACGAGGGCAGGAATATGCCGATGGTTGAAACCAGTGCGCCTGTCCAACCGTTGATTTGATATCCAATAAAAGTAACCGAAGAGAAGAGAGGTCCAGGAGTGAATTGCCCAACAGCAATAGCATCAATGAGTTGCTGTCGTGACAAAAGTCCTGTTGTTACCAATTCTGCATCCAAAAATGCAAAGAGCACATAGCCGCTGCCATAAAGGATAGCACCAATTTTAAGGAAAATTAAAAATAAATTTAAGTTAGAGACCGATAAAATTGTAACATTGGAAATTTGAAGGATAGTCAATGGGAAAATGGAACCGGCTCCTGATTTAAATTGGTGATTTCGGATAGCCGTCAAGACCATAGCCATAAATCCGGCGCCAAACATTATATAAACTTCATTGAAACCAACAAGTGATAAAGTGAGGGCCGTCAATCCGAGTATTCCTAACTCAGTGGTTTTCAATGATTTTTTGGCTAATGGTAAAATCGCTGCAAGTATAACAGCAATGATTGCAGGTTTTATACCATAAATAAATGGCTGAATTTCGGGAAGCTTTCCATACTGTTTATAGAGCCATGCGAATAGTAGTGTAATAAAAATGGCCGGTAAGATAAAACACATTCCAGCTACAATTAATCCTTTCCATCCTGCTTTTTCGTAACCGATATGAATGGCCATTTCGGTACTGTTAGGCCCTGGTATCAAATTTGTTGCACCGATAAGATCAAGAAAATGTTGCTCACTGAACCATTTTCTCCTGGTGACAACTTCGTACTGCATCATGGCAATATGAGCAGCCGGGCCTCCAAATCCTATTACTCCCAGTTTTAAAAATAAGCTTGCAACCTCTTTCAGCCTAACGGGTTGGCTTTCGTTTTCCATGGCTCTTTCGATGAAAATCAAAGGACCAGTACCCGCCTCCTTTGATGATTAGAAAAAGTGTTCCAATAAACATGCAAAAATCAACTCTGGATTCATGGGCGAAAGTCCAGAAACTATTATGAAGCATCGGATATTTAGTGGTGATAATTGCTACACAAATATTTATAAATAGAAAAACAGATGCAATACGGGTGAGCAGGCCCAACAATAATAATACTCCTCCAACTATCTCGACTATACCTATAAATGGAGCAAAAAATTCAGGATAAATAATCCCTATCTTGATGAACCGTCCTACTCCCAGAACATCAGGAAATAGAAACTTCTGAATTCCTTCAGAGAGGAAAACTGCACCAACCATTAGCCGGATCAGAAGGGTAGTTTTTGAATCGTCGGTATGAATAATTCCTGTGAACATAGTTTTTTGATCGCTTTAAATTAAAGGTTTCAATTTGAAATATGCTTCCAGTTGGGAGCAGAAAGGTTCCATTTATCATACCAATGTATGACTGGTTTGTTATCTTCAAAAGTAATTGGCAACCAAATGTGCTGGCCATCAATCGGATTATCAGGTGTCCATCGGTCACCCATAAAGATGAAGGTATCTTTTTTACCTTTAACCGGCATTACAAAGGTGCTTTGAGAATGGAATGTCAACTCAGAATCCTTACCTATACATGGATTTCCAAGCTCTGTCCATTTCCCGAATATCTGATCAGCAACGGCCGATCTGGCTGCATTGGGAGACCATCCAGTACAGTCACTTGCAATGATATAATATTTTCCGTTTCGTTTAAACAAGGTGGCGCCTTCCATGTATCTACCTGAGAAAACCCGAATATACTGACCCGAATACGATAAATAATCGTCCGTCAGCTTAGAAATATGCAAGGTGCTATTTTCTTCTGAAGAAAAAATATGGTATGCAGAGCCATCTTCATCTACAAAAAGGTTCATATCCCGCGCCATTTGCCCCCCTTTGAAATCGCGTCCCAATATATTTACAGAATCTGGAGAAGCCGGCAAACAACCTTTTCCACCACAATAGGAGGCTTTAACGGTTGAGGCAACAGGTTTTTTATGAAAGGACTGTACATTGATTGGCCAGTAACCTGCATTGGGGCGAAAGCTTTTCACAAAGGTAAACGGGCCGGTTGGACCATCACTTACCGCTACACCACTTCTGGAAGCATCATATCCTTTATTTTTCAATTCAAGATGAAACCACATAACGAACTTTTTGGTCTTCTGGTTGTAAATCACTTTCGGACGTTCGAGTATACAGCCTTTGGCTATGTCGCTCAACGAATCTGTTTCATTTACTCTGAGTGCAATTCCTTCATTTTTCCAGTTGTACAATTCAGTCGAAGAATAACAGCTAACTCCAACCTGTGCGGTATTTCCTAATTTCCCGCCGATCTTATGTTCTCCGTACCAATAATAAACACCTTTATGGAATAAAATACCTCCACCATGCGCATTGATATGAGTTCCTGTATTGTCTTTCCAAATTTGTCCTGGAGTAAACTGACTGACTGTTTGTGCTTTAAGAATAAAGACGCTGAATAAAGCAATTAAAAAAAGTTGTATACGGTAGGTCATAATGGATTAAGTTAGGTATAATATTCCGAAACGACAGTAAAGTTAACAGCTTAGAGGGAAACAACAAATAATACTTTCCAATTTGTTAATTTTTTATATCGGAAAGTATATTTTGAACTTTATCAATGTCACTTTCTTTGAGGAAATTTTAGTGAAATGACAGTTTGAATTTTTTTAATGTTTCCCATAACAGTAACCTTGGTAGTATCAGCTGATTTATAATCGAGTACTTTGAAGATCGTCCCACTTTTCGTCCCCGCAATATAGAGTTGACCTTGGAAATCTTCGCCAAATGTGGTAAAACTATTACCAGTGAAATGACCAAAATCTTCCTTTACCCACGTACCTGCTACCTTATGAAGAGTCCAAATCCTGTCAGAGCAATAATCGGCGAAGAAATAATAACCATAATAAAGTGATGATTGTGACCCCCTATAAACATATCCTCCTGTAATTGAACATTCTTCTCCATGTGGATAGGTGTAAACCGGAAAAGAGTAAGAGGATTCAGAATTACATCCAGAGTTATTATAAATCTTATTGCCTTCATAACATCTCCATCCATAGTTTTCGCCCCCTTTGCTCGCAGCAGGTTGAAAGTCAATCTCCTCAATGTCATCTTGTCCCACATCAGCAATCCATAAATCACCTGTGAGGCGATCGAAACTGAATCTCCATGGGTTTCGCAATCCAAGTGCCCAGATTTCACCCCGAGTGGTCGTACTATTGTAAAAAGGATTGGATGGTGGAATAGCATAAGGATTTCCCTTATTCATATCAATGCGTAATAATTTCCCCAGATATTCCATAGGATTTTGGGCACGGTTACCCGGATCGCCTCCCGAGCCACCATCTCCCAAACCTATGTAAAGGAACCCATCGGGACCAAAACATAAATTGCCCCCATTGTGATTGGTAAAAGGTTGAGGTTGAGTTAATAGGATAAATTCGCTTCCGGGATCAGCCATGTCTGGATTTGAAGCACTTACCTTAAACCTCGAAATATGTGTAATATTTCCAGTACCCACATAATTTACGTAAAAGTAACCATTCGATTTATAGTCCAGATGAAAAGCAAGGCCAAGCAAACCTTGCTCACCACCAAAAATGACTTTGTCATGGATATCAAGAAAAGGCTGTGATTTTACATTTCCGCCAACATCAACAATTCGGATATAACCAGCCTGATCGACCACAAACAAACGATTGTCACCTGCATTGGCAATTGAAACCGGGTTACTCAGGCCAGTTGCAAAGGAAACCATTTTGGTTTCAACCTTTGGAGCTTCCTTTGGATCATCATTGTTATTACAACTTATGTTATTGAATATCATCAAGATAATCAATAACCAAAATATCTTATGAAATGATTTCATGATGGGTGTCTTTCGATTAAAGCTTTGTTCATTATTCTCTAAATAAATGCTTAACAATTTAAAGTGATAAATGTTGGGAGCGAGTTGTCAGTCATTTAGACTAAAGTTTATTGAAAAAATTAGCCAACCTTCATCTGATTATTGTACTTTTGTTGAATGAATTATCTGTCCTATTATAAAAGTCCTTTAGGCTTTCTGCTTTTAAAATCAGATGGTTTGTCAATTACTGAAATAACCTTTTCAAAAGAAGAACTTCAGCAGAAAAATGATTGTGACATCTTACTGAAATGTGAACTCCAACTGGAAGACTATTTCTCTGGAAAATGCATGGACTTCGATTTGCCTTTACATCCTGAAGGAACTGAATTTCAGAAGAAAGTGTGGTCCGAATTACTTAGAATTCCTATCGGAGAAACCATTACTTATTTTGAACTGGCTGTCAGATTAGGTGACCCTAAATTAGTAAGAGCAGTTGGAACAGCCAATGGACGCAATCCGCTTGCCATTGTGATCCCATGTCACAGGGTAATTGGCGCTGGCAATAAACTTACCGGATATGCCGGTGGATTGGACCGTAAGTTATGGTTATTGAAACATGAAATGAAATACAATCCGTCTAAACAAACGCTTTTTTAAAGTTTAAGTTAATAATATACTTACCTTAGAGGCTTGAAAGATGCCATCTGGAAGAACAATGAAATAATTAAAAGAATAAGTTATGCCTATTGATTTAAAATCAAAGAAGTTTTATGGTTTAAGTGAAGAAACTGTAAAAGCGAAAATTATAAAGGAAGGGTTCAATGAACTTCCTTCATCAAAACCTAAAAATCTAATTACACTGGCCTGGGGTGTGGTAAAAGAACCCATGTTTCTGCTCTTGGTGGCCTGTGGAACCTTGTACCTCGCTCTGGGTGATGTTCAGGAAGGATTGATGTTACTTGGATTTGTTTTTGTAATTATGGGCATCGAGTTTTATCAGGAAAAGAAAACCGAAAAAGCACTGGATGCATTGAAAGACTTGGCAAGTCCACGCGCTTTGGTAATTCGCGATGGGATTGAAAAAAGAATTGCAGGTCGTGAAGTGGTCACTGAAGATCTCATTATCCTTCAGGAGGGCGATAGGGTACCTGCTGATGCTACCGTATTGTATTCAGTTAACCTGATGGCCGATGAATCGCTGCTGACCGGAGAACCGGTTTCGGTGCGTAAATCGGAATGGAATGGAACCGACAAAAATATACAGCCTGGTGGTGATGATCTTCCCTTTGTTTATTCCGGATCAATGATTGTTCAGGGAAATGGCATTGTAAAAGTGACTTCCATTGGTACCAATACAGAAATCGGAAAGATTGGTAAAGCGCTCGATTCAGTGGTGGAAGAACCTACGAAGCTGAAAACTGAAATGGGCTCTCTTGTCAAAAAACTGGCAATTATTGGTGTTTCAATGTGTGTTGTTGTGATTGTAGTTTTTACACTAACCCGCGGTGTTTTATTAAAAGGGTTCCTTGCTGGAATTACCCTTGCCATGGCCATGCTGCCTGAAGAATTTCCAGTAGTATTGACTATTTTTATGGCCCTTGGCGCCTGGAGGATGTCGAAGAAAAATGTGCTGACACGGAAACCTTCTGCCGTTGAAACACTTGGCTCAGCAACGGTTTTATGTACAGATAAAACAGGTACGCTTACTCAAAATAAAATGACCGTTACGCGGCTTTACAATGGACAAAATTTTCATACAATCAACAATGCAAAAGGGTTCCCGGAGGAATTTCATGAAATAATTGAATATGGGATTCTATCGAGCCAGGTCAATCCATTCGACCCCATGGAAAAGGCCATTACTAACATGGGAGAAGCCTATCTGAAGAATACTGAACACATCCATACGGATTGGCACATGGTGAAGGAATATCCACTATCAAAGGATCTGCTGGCCATGTCAAGGGTTTTTACCAATTCTGAAAGCCGCCAACAAACCATTGCAGCCAAGGGAGCGCCTGAAGCCATTTTTGATTTGTGCCATCTTTCTGAAGAAAAGAAAACATCCTTTGGGGAGGCAATTGCAGTTATGGCTTCTGAAGGATTGAGGGTTCTGGGAGTAGCCAAAGCATTGATTGGAACTACTAACTTACCCGAAATACAGCATGATTTCGAATTTGAATTTATTGGTTTGATTGCCCTTTCTGACCCCATCCGGGAAACGGTGCCTGAGGCTGTCCGTGAGTGTTACAAAGCAGGCATAAGGGTCATCATGATCACTGGCGACTATCCCATTACTGCTATCAATATTGCCCGTGAAATTGGCCTTAAAAACCATCAGGTAGCCATCAGTGGGACAGAACTTCAGGAAATGTCTGAAGATGAACTTTGCGAACGGATCAAAGAGGTCAATGTATTTGCAAGGGTGGTTCCGGAGCAGAAACTGAAGATCGTAAATGCACTGAAACGAAACCGCGAAATTGTAGCCATGACTGGCGATGGGGTCAATGATGCACCTGCCCTTAAGGCTGCTCATATTGGGATTTCCATGGGTGAAAAGGGTACAGATGTGGCTCGCGAAGCTTCATCCCTGGTGCTGATGGACGATAATTTTGCCTCTATTGTGGGAGCGATAAAGATGGGTCGGCGCATTTTCGACAACCTCCAAAAAGCACTCGGGTATATCTTTGCCATTCATGTTCCCATTGCAGGATTATCACTTATTCCTGTTTTCTTTTCAAATCTTCCATTGTTACTTTGGCCTGTTCATATCGTGTTCCTTGAATTGATCATTGATCCCGCCTGTTCCATTGTTTTTGAAGCTGAGAAGGAAGAGAGAAATGTGATGATCCGCCCTCCAAAAGATATCAATGAACCTTTCTTTGGTGCTAAAAAGATTTGGCTCAGCTGTACTCAGGGAATAGGCATCCTGGTTATCGTTTTTGCTGTTTACATCATCGGATTGGAAATGGATTACTCTGAACTTGAAGTTCGAGCACTGGCCTTTACAACTCTGATTGCAGCCAATATTGCAGTTATTTTATCAAACCGCTCTTGGACACGCAATATTTTCCAGATTCTTGTAACTTCCAATAAAACGGTCAAATGGGTTGTTGGCGGAGCTAGTATCTTCCTGGCTTTGATCCTTAATGTACCTTTCCTGATCAATCTCTTTCAATTCGAAAAGATAAGTTTGTCAGAAGCCTTGATTTGTGTAGGTCTTGGATTTTCAAGTATTATCTGGTTCGAATTGTATAAGGTCTTTACATACAGGGAAAGGAGAGCGTAAAATAGCAAACGAAAATACGGTATTAGATTATCCTCATTTTATCAGGATTCTGCCTGGAATCAAAAACAGATGTAATGGTAATGAGGTTTTCCTTTTTCCAGTATATTATTTTGTAGTTGCCTTCAACAAGGTATCTATAGTTTCAGAATATTCCTTTAGAAGTTCCTCTTTAGGACCCTCGAATGTATTGTGTTCTAAGATTGATACTCTTTCAAATATTCTATTGATTATAGTTCCAGCAATTCTTGGACTTACCTTCAATGCGCAGTAGTCATATATGTCTTATAGTTGTCTTTCTGATAACTCAGACCATTCAATCCTTATTTCCACGTTTTGATCTTCTTTTTTAGCTCTTCATGAGAGATCACCTGACCGGAATCACTTTCTCGTTTTGCCTGGTCGATCATATCATAGAATTCGCTCATAGACATGGGTTTTAAGTTCCTTTCATAAGATACTTTCTTCTCCTCCCTGATCAATGATTCAATCTTGGAGATAATTTCTTCATCGCTGATGCGAAGAAATTCTTCAATCAAATCCAATTTTCTTGCTTGAATATTCATATCTTTAATTCTTTCAACAAATATAAAGAATTTTGAAAGAAGAAATAGTGTTTTTTCAATTAAAACCAAAACGCATTCGTGCCTTTTAAATATTTAGGCGGTGACGCTTAATTTTATGATTTTGAAATAATAGTTGTCTAAAAAGAACAACATTACCTTCAAAATACTGCCTTAACTATCTTTCTAGTATTATCAGAAACTCCGTAAGTATAAATATGAAGACTGGGAACCTTGTTGGCTATCAGATCTTTTGCTTGATAAATGGCCCATTCGGTACCTACTAATTTAGCATCATCATCACTCTGGCATTTAAGCAATTCAGTAGTCAGATCTTTTGGAATATCGATGCTGAATAATTTTGGAAGAACAGTCAATTGATTCTTCAGGTTGATGGGTTTGATCCCCGGAATAATTGGTACCTGAATATCAATAGCCCTGCACCGCTTGACGAAATCATAGTATTTATGATTGTCAAAAAACATCTGTGTCACGATATATTCAGCCCCCGCATCTACCTTTTGCTTCAGATATAAGAGGTCGGTTTCGGCATTGGGAGCTTCAAAATGTTTCTCTGGGTAGCCTGCCACACCGATACAAAAGTCCATCGGAGCAGTATTTTTTAAATCAAGCTCCAGGTATTTGCCATGTCTGAGGTTCACAATCTGTTCAACAAGTTGGTAGGCATTTGAATGTCCATTCGGATCTGGTCTGAAAACATGCTCACCTTTATTTCCGTCACCCCGCAAAGCCAACACATTTTTGATACCCATAAAATTCAGGTCTATCAAAACATGTTCAGTTTCGCTTCTCGAAAAGCCTCCACACAAAACATGGGGTATCACTGGGATTCCATATTTATATTGAATGTTGGCGGCAATCGCAACAGTCCCGGGGCGCTTACGGACTATCCGTTTTTCGATATGCCCATCCGGCAGTTCGACATAGATCATCTCGTCACGGTGGGTCGTAATATTGATGTACTTGGGATCAAAATCCAGCAAGGTTTCAATGGTATTGTATATTTTACTCGTATCGTTTCCTTTCAGCGGAGGAAGTAGTTCGAATGAAAAAATGGTCTTAGAACTTTGGTTGATAATGTCAATTACTTTCATTTTAAGATATTGGTACAAAAATTCACCTATTAATTATTTAATATATTTTCAATATTATTTTGAGCTTTATTCGTTCGCGTTTCAATTGCCATAGGTTTATGCAATTTCTAATCCAATCCTTTTCACTAAATCAATTAAAGGTGAATTATCGTTACTGTTAAAGCGATTTGAACCCACTATAAAGGGCTCAATCCTTGAATTAACTTTTCTCGTAAGATTCCATATTTTACCAGACAAATAATCTTCAGTATCATCTCCTGTAACAATCATTAAATCAATATCACTATCCTTTGTAGCCATATTTGTCAGGTAGCTTCCATATAAAAAAGCTTTTTCAACAAATATTCCTTCAGACCTTAACAGTTTGATATATGTTTTTAAAATCTCTATAACTTCAATTTTAGCCATTGTAACAAATCTTTAGTTTTGCTAAAATACTCATTTACTCTTTTCTGATCAGGTATAACAGGGTTTTAAAGATCCAAATTTACAAAAATCTTTGTATTTATCTATTTTTATTAAACCCGGCAAACGAATGATCTACTGTAATTGACTATAAATGAAATATTTACTAGTACAAACTGTACGTTATTATACCCCCTTATAATTCAAATTGGATGGTATAAACTGTTCAATTACTTCAACGCTAACACCTTTTCTGCGGGAATAGTCTTCGATCTGGTCCTTGCCTACTTTCTCCAGACTAAAATATTTTGCCTCAGGGTGTGCAAAATACTCACCGCTCACCGAAGCAGTTGGGTACATGGCAAAGTGCTCGGTAAGGCTCATTCCCAAATCAGTGGCATTCAGCATCTTGAATAAATTGCCCTTTTCATGGTGTTCAGGACAGGCAGGATATCCCAGCGCAGGACGAATTCCCTGATAATCAACATGAAGCATTTGTTCAAGTGTCAAATTTTCATCAGGAACATAACCCCAGTATTCTTTGCGGACCTTTTCGTGCAATACTTCGGCAAAAGCTTCAGCCAACCGATCGGCCAACGCTTCGAGCAGTATAGCATTGTAATCATCATGGTCATCATGATAAGCTTTTAACCATTTCTCAATACCCACACCCGCAGTCACAGCGAAGGCTCCAAAATAGTCTGCCTTGCCACTTTCAAGCGGTGCCACAAAGTCGGACAAACAATAATTGGGTGAACCAACTTTTTTAACTTCCTGTTGGCGAAGATGATAAAAACGTCCAATCTCTTTGGAACGGGTTTCATCTTCAAAAATAACGATATCGTCACCATCAGCATTTGAGGGCCAGATACTGAATACTCCGTTAGCCTGAACCATTTTCTTTTCAGTCATAAGATCAAGCATCCGGTTGGCATCAGCATAAAGCTTCCTCGCCTCCTCGCCTTGTAATTCATCGTTCAGAATATCGGGAAATTTACCTTTCAGTTCCCATACTAAAAAGAAGAACGTCCAGTCGATGTACTTTCTGAGTTCCTGTATGGGATAGTCCATCAGCTGTTTAACGCCAATGAAATTTGGTTTGTAAAGCGCAGTGTTTTTCCAGTCGATGCTAAATTTATTGGCCCTTGCCTGTTCAGGAGTAAGGTATTTTTTGGCCTTCTTCTGTCCATGAAAATCCCTTATACTCTGATATTCAGCACGTAAATCAGTCATAAACTGTTCATTACCTGAAACTAGATTCGAGGCCACACCCACAGCTCGCGAAGCATCTTTCACATGGACCACCGCATTTTTATATTGAGGAGCAATTTTAACAGCCGTATGTATTTTTGAAGTCGTTGCTCCGCCAATCAGTAGTGGAAGATGGAAATTAAGGCGTTCCATTTCAGCTGCCACCTCAGCCATGATCTCGAGAGAAGGCGTAATCAGTCCGCTCAACCCAATGATATCAACCTTTTCACGAATGGCAGTTTCCAGGATCTTATCGGTTGGAACCATCACTCCCAAGTCGATTACATTGTAATTGTTACAGCCCAAAACTACCCCCACGATGTTCTTTCCTATATCGTGAACATCGCCTTTGACAGTGGCCATCAGCACTTTCTTGCGGTTATCGGTAGTATCGAACTGATCTTTTTCGGCTTCAATAAATGGAAGTAAATAGGCAACTGCTTTTTTCATTACCCGAGCCGATTTAATAACTTGCGGAAGGAACATTTTTCCCGCTCCAAACAAGTCACCCACCACGTTCATACCATTCATCAGCGGACCTTCGATGATGTTAAGTGTGGGAGAATATAAGGGCAATGCTTCTGCCATGTCGATCTCAACATAATCGGGCAAACCCTTTACCAGTGCGTACTCCAGACGTTTTTCAAGCGGAAGTTCACGCCACTCATCTTTCCGTTCTTCCCTGGCGTCCTGTTCTTTTAAAGTCAATGCAAATTCAAGCAACTCCTCAGTAGCAGTCGGCTTTTTATTCATAACCAGGTTCTCCACCTTCTCCAGAAAATCTTTGGGAATCTCATCATAAATCTGTAACATTCCAGGGTTCACAATACCCATATCAAGACCTGCACGAATGGCATGATACAGGAATACTGAATGTATAGCTTCGCGCACCTGATCGTTTCCTCGGAATGAAAACGACACATTGCTGACCCCGCCGCTTGTTTTGGCATGCTTCAGATTTTTCTTGATCCAACTAACGGCATTGATGAAGTCAACCGCATAGTTTAAATGTTCCTCCATTCCGGTACCGATGATCAGAATATTCGAATCGAAAATGATATCCTGTGGAGGAAAGTTAATCTCATTGACCAATATATTATAGGCACGCTGGCAAATTTCAATGCGCCTCTCGAAAGTATCGGCTTGTCCTTTTTCGTCAAAAGCCATCACAACTACCGCTGCGCCATAACGTTTGAGCAGTTGAGCCTGCTTCCGAAATATCGCCTCCCCTTCCTTCATGCTTATCGAATTCACAATAGCCTTACCCTGCAGGCATTTCAGGCCCGCTTCAATCACATCCCATTTCGAAGAGTCGATCATAATCGGCACGCGTGCAATATCCGGTTCTGCCATCAGCAAATTCAGAAAAGTGACCATCTCCTTTTTCGCATCCAGCATGGCATCGTCCATGTTCACGTCGATAATTTGTGCTCCGTCATCCACTTGATTTCGGGCAATGGCAAGGGCTTCCTCGTATTTTTCTTCTTTGATAAGCCGGGCAAACTTGCGTGAACCAGCCACGTTGCATCTTTCACCAATGTTGATAAAATTGGTTTCCGAAGTAAGTTTAATTGGCTCCAGGCCGCTGAGTATGGTATGTTTATCTTTTTTTGTACGTATATGAGGTTCCGAATGTGCCGCCCTTTTTGAGAGCTCACGAATATGATCAGGAGTGGTGCCACAGCAGCCTCCAATAATATTCACAAATTTGTTGTCCAGATAATCGCCAACATCGTGAGCCATTTCCAGAGGCGTTTCATCGTATTCGCCAAACTGGTTGGGTAAACCTGCATTCGGATAGGCACTGATGAAGAACGGTGCTTTCTTGGAAAGTTCCTCCAAATAAGGTCGTAACTCTTTGGCTCCCAGCGAGCAATTCAATCCGATACTCAGCAAGTCGATGTGTGAAACTGAAGTCAGAAAAGCTTCGACTGTTTGCCCTGAAAGTGTTCGTCCACTGGCATCGGTAATGGTACCCGAAACCATAACCGGCAGTCTGATTCCACGTTCCTCCAATTCATCTTCAATGGCAAATAATGCAGCCTTGGCATTCAAGGTATCAAAAATGGTTTCAACAAGCAGTAAATCAACACCTCCATCGAGCAAACCTTTGATCTGTTCGCGGTAAGAAGCTTTGACCTGATCGAAAGTTACAGACCTAAAACCCGGATCGTTCACCTCAGGTGAAAGCGACAGTGTTTTGTTCATTGGCCCAATGGCACCGGCCACAAAGCGTGGTTTCGAGGGATCTTTATCAGTAAATTCTCCAGCTACTTTAACTGCCAGTTGAGCTGATTGCAAATTGAGCTGGTATACCCATTCTTCAATATGGTAATCAGCCTGTGAAATACTGGTTGAATTGAAAGTATTGGTCTCAATGATATCAGCACCAGCGTCCAGAAACTCGGCATGAATAGCCCTGACAATTTCGGGTTTGGTGATCGACAATAAATCGTTGTCTCCTTTCAAATCGAAATGAAAATCTTTAAAGATGCTCCCCCTGAAATCATCTTCCGACAGCCGGTATTTCTGAATCATGGTACCCATCGCACCATCAAGCACCAATACCCTCGTCTCAAGTTCTTTTCGTATATCTTTTTTTATAGTCATCAATAATTCGTATATTTACATTTCCTTATGGAAGTGGAAAAATAAAGTTCTTAAAATTCTCAATATAAACAATCTCAAAGGCATCCGGTTCTTGACAAAGTGTAATATTTAGTTTTTCAAGAATAAGTTCATTGACATTCGATTACAAGCAAATATACACATTTGTAAATCAAATGACGCTTAAGAAATGAAGAAATGAATGCCTTTATCGTTCTATTGTTTAAATAGTTGTAAATTTGTTATAAATATTCTCATTCAAACCAACGTAATTTGCCCCTTATTCCTATATTTCAACAAAGGTAAGCAGTATGAAGTTAAAATACTAAATAAATGTGACTGTATTGAGAAATACTTTTTTGTTTTTAAGCTTTTGAATTAGTCCCACGATTCACGTTCCGCCTCGATATAAGCTGGGATATCGGTTTTGCGCCATATATTTTTACCTAATCCTTTTAACTGGGTGATTTGATATACCTGTTGAGATTTACCTTCTCGCTTTAGAAGGTTGACGGGTGAAATTAAACTGATCATTTAAAAAGTAAATTCTTTAATTTCTTAGTGATTCATAACCATCAAAAGCTTGCAGTTGAATGCTAAAAACTCTGGGATTCCGAATTCTAAAAACTTTCTATTTTCACGTTATAAAAATACCGTAAGAATCAAAGACAATAAGGGTCAAAAGGGGGAAATAGATAATATAAAAGATGTATTTTAACTAATGATAAAGAAGTAGAAGGATATCCGCCCAAAGAGGTATGCGCTTCGTATCTTTCTGATTGATAGAAATTAATAATGGAGTGTGAAATTAGAATTGAAATTAGAAACGGGGGTACTTTGAGGAGCATCAATGGCCATATAATCCAACTCCACATTTCTAAAAGGCATCAAGATTTAAATCTAAAAAGATAAATATGTTTTGGTGAATTAATGAATATTCAATATCTTATGGGCTTGACTTTCCTCATTGTTTTATTATGCCCCAAGCGATTCTTTAAGGTTCTGAAAATTTTACTTCTTTGGAGTTTATAAAGAAGCAAGAATACTTTTGTAACTGTGGAGAGAAACCAGGGTGCCATATTAATTTAACAATCTGGGAATGCAATTGATTATTAAAAATATACTTATTCAACATTTCAAATATTAACAGGACCTATACGTCTATGATTTTATTTTTCAATGCAAAAAGGATCATTGAGGGAGTATTTTTGCAACCTGTTTTTTCAAGTAAGTTTGAGCGGTGGCATTTGATGGTCATTGGACTTACATCCAGTTTTTTTGCAATTTCTAAATTGTTTAAGCCATTACAAATATGTTCCAGAACTTCCAACTCCCGAGGGGTAAGGCCAAAATTATCATTGTGTTTAGGTGTGCTTTTCCGTTCAAGGTTGGTGATGATTTTTCTCAGCACTTCATTGGAGAAATAGCTTTCACCACTCATCACCTGCTGAATAGCCATTTCAAGCTCATTTATGCCGCTTGATTTGAGGATGTAACCCTTTGCACCTAGGTCAACCATTCTATAGTAATAATCTTCATCACCATACATGGTGAAGGCAATGATTTTTAACTCGGGCATAATCTCAAGGGCTTTTTGGGTTGCTTCCATCCCGTTCATAAGGGGCATGTTAATATCCATTAAAACTACATCAGGTTTAAGGTGTGAGAGGAGTTCGATAAACTCTTTACCATTCGATGCTTCTCCAATCACTGTAGCCAGGCCTTCCATTGTAATAATGGATTTCAAACCCTGACGAAAGATTTGGTGGTCATCTACGATAATTAAATCAGCTTTTCTGGTATGTTGTGAAATCATAATTCTAAATAATTTATTAGACGAAAGTTCAATTTTAATCCTATTCAATAATTAATAATATTTAAACCTCAAATGCCTGCCACTTGATATTTATTAAAATGGTCAACGGAACATTTAACCCAGCAAAAATAAGGCATAAATCAACAACTAGAATGGTCTAAAAGTGGCAATCGTACGGTCCAATAGATGTATTTTATCTAGTACTAAAGGATTAGTTTGCCATACTCCTAAAGTAGTAGTTTGGCTGTATCATACTGATTAATATGTTTGTAGTAAAATAGTTGGATTTTTACACTGCACTGCTTGGGGCGTCTTTGGTAGGAAACCAATCATTGCAAGGTAATGGCTATTCCAATTCCTTAAATCTCAATGATTTTATTTTTTACCGCATAAAGGATTAAGGAAGGCGTATTTTTGGATCTTGTTTTTTCAAGTAGATTAGAGCGATGGCTTTTAACAGTCTTTGCACTGATAAACAGTTTCTGAGCTATTTCGTCATTGTTCAATCCAAGACAGATATTTTGCAGCACTTCCATTTCCCTTTCGGTAAGGTTTGCAAATTCATTCGATTTAGGGCTGTTTTTACGTCCAAAGTTAGCGATGATATTTCGCAGTACTTCGTTAGAAAAGTAGCTGTCACCCTCCATGACATTATTAATTGCCTTTTCAAGTTCATCGATACCGCTAGATTTGAGGATGAATCCCTTGACACCCAGTTCGACCATTTTATAATAATAATCTTCATCACCAAACATGGTAAAGGCGATAATTTTCAAATCAGGCATTAACTCAATCGCTTTTTGAGTTGCGTCCATCCCATTCATCTGGGGCATGTCAATATCCATTAAAACCAAATCAGGTTTGAGGTGAGTGAGCAATTCTAAAAAATCAATTCCATTAGAGGCCTCACCAATTACTGTGGCAATATTCTCAACAGTAAAGAGTGTTTTTAGGCCTTGCCTAAAGATCAGGTGGTCATCAACAATAATAATATCTGGTTTCTTCATTTGTTAAATAATTACAAGGATTGAAACGGATTACACGGATTCGGTTCAATACCCGCATGCAATTCTATCACTTGTTTTATCAATCTATAAATTGTTTTTTAATTACTCCCGAGTACTCGGGATGGCTCGTTTTATCAGTTTCAAAGTTATACTTTTTTTATGAATCTAAAAACGTAAATATCCTTAGTCACAAAGATATAATGAATACAATTAATCTATGAGACCACTCTGAAAAGACCCCGATCCATCGGGGCCACTAAGCCTCTAAGGCACAAAGGTACACAAAGGTACACAAAGCGTCTATTATCAGCTTAATACACTTAGTGAAACTTTGAGTCTTTGTGCCTTTGTGGCCCCGATGGATCGGGGACTTATCGGAGTGCACTTTAAACTTTAAATTATATTTATCATTATAAATTTACTGAAATCTGGTAATCCACACCCTTTCCAGGTTCGCTGAACAGGTTGATTTTTCCTCCAATGGTTTGGATACGGCTTTGAAGATTAAACAATCCCAATCCTTTTTTTATGGAGAGAACATTTTCAAGATCAAATCCTTTTCCATCATCCCTATATCGCATAATAAGCTGGGTATCTGTATCATTGAGATCGATATTAATGGTGCTGGCTCCTGCATATTTGATCGTATTGTTGATACATTCAATAATGACCCGATACAAGGCCGCTTCAATTTCATTGCCTAAGCGACGGTTGGAATTGCTTTCAAAAACGATATTGATTTCGGATGATTCCAATAATTTATCTACAAAGCTCTGAATAGCAGATGTTAACCCATAATAGTTTAGCAGATGTGGACTCAACTTATTCGAAATTTCTTTTACTGTTGTAAGAGCCTCTTCGAGAATATCCTCTGCCTTATGAATAATTTCTTCCCGCGAGGTGTTGGTTTTGGGTCTTTCAGACCATTGAAGGTATAGCTTGATGGTCGAAAGCAATGGCCCCAATCCGTCATGCAGTTCTTTGGAAAAATTCGCCCTTTCTTTTTCCTCCGTCTGAATAATCGCCTTGACGATGTTCTTCTGGAGCAGCTTTCTATCTGTGATGTCATGAACAACACCATATAATAACTCCTCTTTGGCAACATAATTAAATAGAATTTCAACATAAATGGTGGAGTGGTCTTTTTTTAAACATTCAATTTCGATGGTCTGAAGCTTATTCACCGTTGAGCTGATATTGAGAATTTTATTCAATTCCTTATGGTATTCAGGCAATGCTAAAGAAGTGATCATCAACCTATCCATTTTGTAGTCAGCATACCCGAAAATATGATTCATTGCCTTATTGACATATTCAAAAGACCCGTTTTTGCAAATAAATATCCCATCGGTAATGTTTTCCGAAAGCAATCGGTATTTCTGATTGTTGATTTTTAGCAGTTGTTCAATTTCCTTTCTGGCGGTAATATCCTTGTTGCTTCCCCTAATACCCATAAAATTGCCCGCTTCGTCGGTAATGGGTTGACATTCATGGCCGATCCATCTGATTATTCCGTCTTTACGGATTATTCTATACTCCAATTCGTGATTTACAACCAGACAAAGATCTTCTGTATTCTTATGGGTTCGAAAACGAATCAGGTCATCAGGATGGATAATATCAAGGAGCAGCGCAGGGTTTTGTATAAACTCTGATGCCTTGTATCCAGTAATTCTTTCGCATGAAGGAGAACAATAAAGAAAGTTATCGTCTTTATCGAGCCAGAACTCCCAACCGTGAGTATAATCTGCTACAGTACGGTATTTTTCTTCTGCTAATACGAGGCTTTGTTTTTTTAACTTTACATTATTAATTTCCTTTTTCAACAAATCGTTGGTAATTTGCAACTCTTTAGTTCTTTTTATTACAAGGACTTCCAATTCGTTGTGTGATTGGTTCAGCGCTATCTCGGCTAGTTTGTGAGAGGTACGCAAACGGATTGTTGTAATGCCATAAGCCAAATCATTGGACAGTTCATGTAACAAATTAATTTCATCATCCAAAAAGGAGTTGGGTTCTTTGGAATAAATGGTGATGGCACCAAAAGTATGGTCACCTGTTTTTAAGGGGAAAACGATGGAAGAAACGTAACCTCGTTTCAGAGCTTGTTCGCGCCAGGGAGCAAAGTTAGAATCAGTAAGCATATTGTTGCACATACACATCTTGCCTGTTCGAATGGCAGTGCCTGTAGGTCCATGTCCAATATCGGTATCAGCCCAACTGAGATTGATTGATTGAAGATAATCTTCGCAAAGACCTGCACTGGCCATTGGAAGTATGGTTTTTGCCTCATCGTCCTGGGCAAATCCAATCCATACCATTGCAAACTCTGTATCTTCTACAATAATTTTGCATACTTGTTTCAAATAGTCGGACTCTACGACTGCCTGTGCCATGGCCTGACTGCTTTTACCAAGAGCGGTCAGGGTATGATTCAATTTATGAAGTGCCTTTTCCTTTATTTTGCGTTCGGTAATGTCCTGAATAGTACCTACCAACCGGAATGGAGTTAGGGTTTTATCATATTCAAATTCACCATATCCATAGATCCAGCGTTCTACATTATCATTGATACGGATAATCTTGTATTCATGTTCAAAGTGCTTTACCCCTTCTTTAATTTGATAAAGGTCGCTGGAAAGTTCTTGACGGAAATCGGCATGTATGGCTCCAACCCATGCATCCAAGGTATTGGAATAAGTGTCATCGATTCCGAATATCTTAAATATTTCCGGTGAAGCCTTCCATGATTTATTGATCAGATCAGCCGAATAGCTGCCAATATGCGCTGCCGCTTGTGATTCACGTAATAATCTTTCATTCTCAATAATTGCTATCTCGGACTGCTTCCGATTCGTTATATCATGTATCATGCCTACAGAACTGACAATTTTTCCTGAAGCATCTCTTATATGTTCGCATTTCTCAAATACATACCGAATTTCTCCCGAACACTTCCTTATGATACGGTGTTCAATCTCGTAACTATCTTTATCTTCTGCGATCGAATTGGTATATGCTGAATTAACCGCCTCACGATCGTCAGGATGAATAGCATCCAGAAAACCTTCATAAGTGGATGATAATTCCTTGGGTTGGAGGCCAAAAATCCGATATATTTCATCACTCCAGATGAGCCGGTTGGTAATAAGATCAAGTGAAAACGAACCCAAATGAGCAATCTCCTGCGCCTTTTTCAAAAGCTCTTCGTTTTCTCTCAGAGCATTTTCAACTTGTTTTTGCTGTGTGATCGCTCTGGCTAATTTAATATTACTATAACTAAGTTGTGATATTGAACGCGCGAGATTCAGAAAAAATGCTTTTGCATGATCAAGCTTTTGGCTGTTAAGGTGTGGCACTTTTTCAAGTGCCTCTATATATTCCTTTTCATCAAAACCATACTGTTCAACTTGTTCACGAAATAGTTGATAGTCTAATGGTTCACTGTCAAAGAAAAACTGGCCCAGAAACAAATTTCCTTTGTGCTCACCCCCGATGATTAAAGGAGTAGCCATATCCCACATATTGTTTTTACACTTGTACAATTTGAATTCACCATCAGGAATACCTTCTGTGAGATAAACGTCACTTTCAATACAATTCTGACATGATTGGGAATGCACCCTGTGAAATTTAGTACATATATCCTGCCAGCCCACACCCACAAGCACTTTTCCCTTGATATCAATGATTGCAATTGGAATTTGAACAAGCTCATAGAAATTGTTCATGAGTTTCTGAAGGGTTGGAACATCAATAATATCGTTCAGTTCAAGGTCGGCAATATTCCCTTCAGGTGATAGGATGCTTTGTAGTTTAAACCTTACTCTGGCATCGCTTTCACGTAAAGCTAATTCTGAAAGCTTCCGTTCAGTAATATCGTGCATAAAAACAACCAGTTGACCTCCATCACCGGGTTGAAATTGTACGCTCGCTTCAATGTCAAAAATGCTCCCGTCTTTACGTCGGTGGCAAGTCTCAAATCGACTTTCACCCAGTGCAACTATAATTTGAATACGGGCTTCGATATCAAAAACCGTTTCATTGTTCTCCAGATTAGAAATATGCATGCCCAGCAGTTCTTGTTTACTATAACCACTCATCCTGCAGTAGGTCTCATTGACTTCCAGCAGTTTACCATGCATATCCAACAACCAATAGCCGTCCATAGCAGTCTGTAAGATGCCAAGGCGTCTATCCTCACTTTCTTTTATTTTTTGTTCAGCTTTCTTTCGCTCGGTAATGTTGGTAACAAGTCCGGTAGCAAGAATTGCCTTTCCCTTTGCATCTCTTTCTGTAATTGAGCCAATATCATAAAACCATTTATACTCACCTGATTTAGCTAAAATTCGATATTCAACTTCATATTTATCAGCTGACCCGTAAATATGTCTTCGCATAGCCTCCATTGCCCGTTCAGCATCCTCGGGATGAACCAGCTTCATAAAATCATTGTAATGTTTAAAATTGCTGGGATCATAACCAAGCATTTCTGCTTTGCGCTTCTCAAAAGAGATCGCGCCCGTAACGATATTCATCTCCCACCATGCCATATCCGATACCTTCATGGCGAGGGTAAGTCTGGCATTATTAGTCAGAACCTCTTCCTCCGCCCGCTTGCGGACATTGATATTAAATGCAAGCCCGGTAACACTTAAAGGATTTCCATTTGCATCCCGACTGGTAATTGAGCCAATATCAGAGCACCATAGGTATTCACCCGATTTGGTTAAAATTCTATATTCAACTTCATATTTATCAGTCAACCCAAGGTAGTGAGCCCGCATGGAGTTCATGCATTTGTCCTGATCGTCAGGATGCACCAAAGCCATAAAATCTCTGTAGTTATCAAGTTCTTCGGGAGCATAACCCAGCATTTCTGTTTTTCGCTTATTAAAATTTACATGTCCTGTGGGAACATCCATTTCCCACCAAGCCATATTTCCCGCCTGCATGGCAAGATTGAGCCTTAAATTATTAATATGAATTGCTTCTTCTGCTTTTTTACGTTTTGTAATATCACTGAAACAAACGGCCACTTTTATGCTCCCCTCTCCACCCATCCGAAAGGCACATACTTCAAACCACTTGTTCAATGTTTTGTCTTCTTTCTCGAAGCGCATTAATTCACCCTTTAATGCAATTTCTCCATAAAGATCAAACCAATACTGTTCCGTTTCAGGTGCGATATTGCGCATTAACTTTCCTGCAACATCCGCTAATCCGCTTTGTTTTTCATAAGCAGCATTGGTTTCAAGGAATCGGTAATTAACTGGCTTCATGTTTTTGTCAAAAACCATTTCGATCATGCAAAATCCTTCAATCATTGAATTAAACAGCGTTCGATAGCGCTCTTCACTATGACGCAGACTTAGATCCGATTGCTTACGTTTAGTGATATCGCGTGCAATAATGCTGGATCGTTCAATTCCATTTGAATCTTTGAAAATAGTGGATGTTACATCGACTGGGAAAATAGTCCCATTTTTTCTCCGATAAGTTAACTCCCCTTTGAAATGACCTGTTTTTCTTCTTTCTTCCAGCGCGGGTAACAATCTGGGATCATTTAAATTTGATATATCATCTCTTTCCAGAGCAACAATTTCTTCAATACTTCTCCCTAACATTCTTTCAGCTTCAGGATTTGCTGAGTAGATACTGCCGTCCGGATTGGTAAATAAAATGGCATCAGAACTGTTTTCAAATAGCAATCTGAATTGTTCATTTCTTTCAAACAATACTTTTTCAGCCGTCTTACGATCGGTAATATCATGGATAAAAGCCACAAATTGTCCTTCATCAGCAGTTCTGGATTGAATGCTGACTTCAACATCAAAAATAGACCCATCCTTGCGTCGATGGAGGGTCTCAAAATGGGTTTCGCCCATCAAATAAACATTATTTATATGACTATCAAGGCTTTCAACTGTTTCAGCTGCCTCCAGGTCAGTAATTCGCAGGAAAAGCAATTCCTGCATGGTATAGCCGCTCATCCGGCAATAGGTATCATTAACTTCCAGCAAAAAACCGAACCTATTGAAGAGCAGAAAACCGTCCATTGACGTATGCAGAATGATGTCATGGTTATGTTCCTCGACTTCTCTTAAAGCTTGCTCGGCATATTTGCGCTCAGAAATATCAATAGCAGTTACCACACATTGAATTTCATTCTCAGTAATAATCCCGGTAAGGTATACAAATATTGAGGGACAGTCCTTAGGGGTCAAGGTCACCTCGCAAGTCTCCCTGGTTTTGCTGTTAAATAGTTCTTTTAGAAAAAGATTGAAAACTGGCTTAGTGGCATCGGAAACATAAGATCCAAACGAGCTGTTCTTTATTGACAGACGTTCATTGCCAAGCATTTGAGCCCCACTGAAGTTTATCTCTTTGATTTTACCTTCTTTACAAAGTGTAAAATAGCCAGAAGGTGCAAAATCATATAAATCAGTATACTTTTGGGATGCTACTTCCGCAGCCTCTTTTGCTGCTTTGAGTTCTTCATTCTGTAATTCCAATTCAATCTGGTATACCTGAAGCTCATGAAGTAGCCTGAGTGCTTCACTTTCAGATACTATTGGGTTTTGCTCCAAAGGTTTATTTTGAATCAATTTTTCAGCCTTCTTGCGCATGTTATATGGATCGGGTTTCGATTTATCTTGTTTATTCATTTTGATATATTGAACCGGGAATAGAAATTGGCAACCAACAAAATTAACCTTTTATTTCATAAAACAATCTTTAAATAAATATTTTTTAATATTTGTCTTCTTTTTTTTAAGACTTTTTTTTGGATTGATAAATGGGAAATGCTCCCACTAATAAATACTCCCAAACCGTTGAATGTTACCCGTGTAGATATTTACAGAACATTAGAATAAATTACATCGAACAAAGTCCAGTTATAAGATAAATAAGATTTGGGCTACGGGGTTCATTCCGGGTTACTAAGATTGAAATAAAAAAGTAAGATTTTTTCCCGATAGCCATCGGGACCATTGACATTGCTTTCTCCACAAGTGTTTTCAAATCCGATCCCGATAGCTATCGGGACTATCGGATCAATATTCAGTTATGTTGTTTTTAATAAGTTTAGGCTAAGTGGAAGTTGAATTCATTTATAATATAACTTATCGTATTTTTTTAAACTTATTCTTTGATGGACAAGTGAATAATGTCCCGGTCATGAAAATTATTAAAGTGTTTATAACTATGTAAAATTATTTTTATAATTATTAAGTAAATAAATATCTCCTGGCTGAAGTGATCCCCTTCAATTGGTTCGTTAACTATAATTTTACTACCTGAGGAAGCTTCAGAATTGATCCTGCCCCTATTATTGTTATACTTTAGCTATACCTCATTGATATCTCATTGATACCACATTGATACCCCATTGATACCCCATTCAGTGTAAATACGAATATAATTCATATATATACCGTATTTATACCGTATATATTTCGTATAATTACGTATTATATACGTTGTATATTGCGTATATATTCGATTTATATTTGTATTTACACTGAATGGGGTATCAATGGGGTATCAATGGGGTATTAATGGGGTATAATTAGAATATAAAGATAACAAATGCAAAATCCAGTTACAAAAGTCCAGGAAATTGGATTTCGTTGTTGCACCAGTTCAATTTAAAATTGAAAAAAAACTAAAATTATCGGAAAGTCGCATTCACAATTTTTTAACTTCTTGCAAATTTATTGTTTATAAAAAGTCTGTGAATCAACGTACAAGCACATTGGAGAAAATTAAATTTGATTATTTTTTAAACATTCGTGAAATTTATTTGTTTTTATCAAAATTTAGTTCGAAATTTATAGGTTAAATGTTAGAAGGTTTTTTAGAAGATAATAAATAGAAGAAAATGAGAGAGGGTTATTTGCACAGGATATATATAGGCTTACTGGTTTTAATCACCATTCTCACAACCTTTTATTTAGCATACATAGGGCATTCTTATTATTTGTCAGGCATTGAAGACCGGTTTTTTCATCCCGATCATCAATCTTTAAAGCCAAGTGGAATTATAGGCCATGGCTTGGGAATTATTGGATCACTGATGATGATGATCGGAGTTGTAGGTTATATGCTTCGCAAACGAATTATCAGGTTATCGAGATTCGGTATTTTAAAGAATTGGCTTGAGTTTCATATTTTCCTGTGTACGATGGGCCCCATACTGGTTCTGTATCATACAGCTTTCAAATTTGGAGGACTGGTGGCCATCAGTTTCTGGAGTATGGTGGCGGTGGTTTTGAGTGGAGTTATTGGTCGATATATTTATCTGCAAATCCCACATACGATTGAAGGCCGGGAAATGAACCTGAACGAGATTAATCAAACCAAAGATTCATTGAATCAAAGGCTAATCGTGCAATTTCATTTGGAACAAAGTGCTCTTGAAGGCATTGTACAGGCCATGAAAAAACGTCCTGACAGGTCTACAAACAGTCTGCTCAAAAGGAGCATCGCCAAGTATAGTTTTGAACACAGAATGAAAAGGGAGGTCAGAGCAATTTTGAGAGAACAAAATATTTCAGGCAAAAGTTTTAAGGCAGTCATGGAACTAATCAAGTCAGAAATTAATCTGAGCAGGAAAATTGACCGGCTTACGACCATGAAAAATCTATTTAAATACTGGCATGTTGCCCATTTACCTTTTGCTCTTATCATGCTTATCATTATGTTGGTACATGCTACTTTGGTCATTACTTTTGGTTATATATGGATATTTTAAACTGATGGAAGTATACAATGAAAATATAATCGTCTATTCTATTACTGCACTTCTATTTGCAGCAATCTTCTATTACTATATCAGCAAGCAATCGAGAAATTCGAAAATTGTTGGTGAAAAAATACGCATCGCAAAACTTCAGGGATTGTATGAACCCATTTCATTACACCCCGTAGTGGATGTCAATTCATGTATTCAAACCGAGGCATGCATAATGGCTTGTCCCGAACATGACATATTGGGCATTTATAACGGCAAGGCCACCACTATAAATACATCGCGCTGTATTGGACATGGCGCCTGTTTTTTAGCTTGTCCGACGCAGGCAATCACCTTGTGCATCGGTACTGAAAAGCGTGGCGTAGAATTGCCAAATGTTGATCAATTGTTTGAAACCAACGTACCAGGCATCTATATTGCAGGTGAAATTGGAGGAATGGGACTGATTAAGAATTCGGTTGAGCAAGGCAAACAGGCCGTTGAGAATCTTTCCAAAAAGATTGACTCTCACATAAAGGCAGACTATGATCTAATAGTCGTTGGGGCAGGTCCGGCAGGCATTTCAGCCTCCTTGACCGCCAGGAAACTCAAACTTTCGGCTCTCACATTTGAGCAAGATACACTGGGAGGGACGGTTTTTACCTTTCCCAGGTCAAAAGTTGTTATGACTGCCCCCATGGATATCCCATTATATGGTAAAGTTAAGCTTTTCGAAACCAGTAAATCAGACCTGCTGGATCTTTGGAAAGAAATTATATTGAAAAATAATATTGAAATAAAAGAAAATGCCAAAGTGGAGAGCATCGTTCCAAACGACAACAGATTTATTGTTGAAACAGCGGATGGAATAAAATATACCGCAAGAAAAGTATTACTGACCATCGGGCGCAGGGGAACTCCACGGAAATTGAATATCCCAGGTGAAATGACAACCAAAGTAGCCTACCGTTTAATAGAAGCTGAACATATAGACAACAAAAAAATAATCGTCGTTGGCGGTGGTGATTCAGCCATTGAATCGGCTCTGCTACTGGCCGTTAAGAATAAGGTCACCCTATCCTATCGTGGTGAATCATTTGGGCGAATCAAAGCGGAGAACAACACTAAAATTAATATTGCCTCTGCCAATCATCAAATTGATGTAAGGTATAACACCAGCTTAAAATCCATAGAAGATGATTATGTGAATATCGTAGATTTACCTTCCGGGGAAGTGACTCAATTGGCCAACGATTTGGTGTACGTTTTTGCCGGAGGAGAACTTCCGACTCAATTTCTGGAAAAAGCAGGAATTAAAATTACCAAAAAATTCGGCGAAGCCCTCCTAAAGCACAATTAAACACTGACCATGAAGATTTTAACTAACCTATCAATTTCTCTTCTCCTGGTATTCCTCAGCTTAATTGCATCAGGCCAATTGTCTCCCGGTGAACTTGCTGAATCTCATGCTCAGTTTGAAGGGATGTCGAACTGCACCAAATGTCATGAATTAGGGAAAAAGGTGTCGGCTGAAAAATGTTTAGCCTGTCATACAGAATTAAAATCGCGAATTGATCAAGGAAAGGGATTTCATGCTTCCTCAAAAGTAAATAAGCTAAGCTGTATCGAATGCCACAGCGACCATCATGGCCGCAAATTTGATATTGTACATTTTGATAAAACCAATTTTGACCATCAGACTACCGGCTATATTTTAGAAGGAAAACACAAGGAGCAAAAATGTGTGGATTGTCATAAGGCAGATAATATTAACGATCAGAATATTAAAAAGAAAAAGTTCACTTACCTTGGATTGAAGACTGAGTGCTTAAGTTGCCATACTGATTATCATCAGAAAACCATGTCAGTTGATTGTACTACCTGTCATTCTTATGATTCATTTAAACCTGCCACGAAGTTTGACCATTCGAAGGCCAAATTTACACTGAAGGGTAAACACCAATCTTTGGACTGTGTTAAATGTCATGAAATCACCACCTTAAACGGTAATAAATTTCAAAAATTTAAAGGCATAGAGTTCAAGAGTTGTGTAAACTGTCATAAAGATGCTCATGCCAATAAGTTTGGGCAGAACTGCGTTGATTGCCATTCGGAAGATTCATTCAAATCCATAAAAGGCATCGGCAGTTTCAATCACAGTAAAACAGACTTTCAGTTGGTGGGTAAACATCAGAACCTGGCTTGCAAATTGTGCCACAAAGTTAGCTTGACAGCTCCGTTAAAATTTGCAAGGTGTATGGATTGCCATTCAGACACCCACAAAGGGCAATTTACAAAAAAGTCAGCCACCTCCGACTGTAAAGATTGCCACAACGAGAATGGGTACCAAAGTTGCTCCTATACGCTGGAACGCCACAATAGCGGCACTTTTAAGCTTGAAGGGGCTCATATTGCCATTCCCTGTATTAGCTGTCATAAAAAAGACAATGAATGGGTATTCAGTGAGTTAGCCAAGGATTGTGCAGGATGTCATAAAAATATTCACCAGGGAATTATAAGTGATAAATATATAGCTGGAGGATGTGACAAATGTCATATAAATTTAAGTTGGAATACAGTGAATTTTGATCATAAAATCACTACCTTTGAATTGAATGGCAAACATAAGGAAAAGTCCTGTCGTGATTGTCATTTCATAAAAGGAGCAAACAACCAGATGGTACAGCAGTTTTCAAATCTATCAGGTGAATGTAAAACGTGTCATACAGATGTTCACCAGAATCAATTTGAATCCAATGGTAAAACGGATTGTACGACTTGTCATGGAGGATTTGATAGCTGGAAAGCAGATAAGTTCAATCATAACTCCACCAGGTTTAAGCTGGATGGAAGTCACAAGGACGTAAGCTGCAATAAATGTCACAAGGAAAATAAAAATGCATCGGTCCCATATATACAATATAAAAATACAGGAATAAAATGTTCAAGCTGTCATATTTAATTATTTTGGTACTGTGTACCCTCACCAGTTTGGCTCAAATGCCTCATGGCGAAGGGTTCGAGATCGACTGTACAACATGCCATACTTCAGAAGACTGGAAAGTGACGAAAGAAAGTATGACATTCGATCACACTACGACTCGATTTAAACTAACCGGACAGCATCAGCAAATTAATTGTAAAAGTTGCCATCAATCGCTAAAATTTAAGGAAGCAAAGAGTGAATGTTTCAATTGTCATACCGATATGCACAACAATACATTGGGATCGGAATGCTCAAGATGCCATACGACCAATAACTGGATGATACAGAATACCAACAAGTTGCATCAACTGACCAGATTCCCTCTGACCGGTAATCATGCCGTTGCAGATTGTGCGGCCTGCCATCCATCAGCCTCCTCATTACGATTTGAACCATTGGGAATAGAATGTATCGACTGTCACCATACTACATATAATGCTACAAATAACCCCAGTCATCTGCAGGTTGGATATTCGACCAATTGTACAGATTGTCATGGTACAAAATCAACAAGCTGGGACGGCGCCACTTTTGAACATAGCTTTTTTCCACTGACCGATGGGCATCGTATTGCTTGTATTGAATGTCATAAAGCAGGAAGCTCTCAGAAAATATCCTCAGAATGTGTATCCTGTCACCAGGTTCAGTATAACAATGCCAAGGGCCATGTAGCTTCCAATTTCCCTACTGATTGTAAATTGTGCCACACTTCGGCCAACTGGCTGCAAACGAGCTTTGATCACAATACTTCCAATTTCCCATTAACCGGAGCACATACCTCCGTGGCCTGTGCAACCTGCCATGTCAATGGTTATGTTGGAACTTCGACAGAGTGCAATTCCTGTCATCAAAAGAATTATACAGCAGCACAAATACCAAGTCATACAGCAGCAGGAATATCTGTTGACTGTAAGACCTGTCATACCACAACGGCATGGCAACCTTCAA
>Ga0123339_10000274_pt1 | contig 43876 bp, 34 predicted proteins | sample lystaG_FD_89956 | JGI IMG/M metagenome (GOLD analysis project Ga0123339, IMG submission 89956) | Glacier valley bacterial and archeal communities from Borup Fiord, Nunavut, Canada, to study Microbial Dark Matter (Phase II) -... | ecosystem: Environmental > Aquatic > Freshwater > Ice > Glacier ...
GCTGCTGCCAGCCGCCGCCCGCTTCCAACCGCAACTGGTGATCGTCTCTGCGGGCTACGACGCGCACCATACTGACCCTATCGCTTACATGAAGCTGGACGCACAGGGGTACTACCAGATGGCAGCAATCGTCAAGCAGATCGCCGACCTCTACTGCGGCGGGCGGGTGCTGGTGCTGCTGGAGGGCGGCTACAACCTGAATGGCATCGCCGAGAGTGCAGCGGCTACCTGTTTCGCCCTCAACGCGCAACCGCTGCCAGCCGAGATCGTCAGCGAGCAGTACATAGACAGCTTCCGCTACGATCCCGTCTGGTACGAAGGTACGCCCGATGTTGGCGACCTGCTCGCCGAAATCAGGCGGCTACACAACCTCTAGCGGCGGTCAGCCGACACCAACTGTGGGGCAAACGAAGATGAATGTAGTGATTGTAGACTATGGCGCGGGTAACTTGCGCAGCGTGGAGCGGGCAGTGGCGAAGCTAGGCGGCAGCGCGCAGATCGCCAGCGACCCGGCTACCGTCGTCCAGGCCGACGCGCTGATCCTCCCCGGTGTGGGCGCAGCGGCGGATACCATGCGTAACCTGCGGGAGCGGGGGCTAGACCTGGCCCTAAGCCAGCAAATCGCGGCGGGCGTACCCTTCCTTGGCATCTGCATGGGGATGCAGGTGCTGCTCGACCTCAGCGAGGAGGGGGGCGAACACCATTGCCTCGGCCTCAAGGCGGGGCGCGTCGTCCGCTTCCAGTCCCCCAACCTCAAGATACCGCAGATCGGCTGGAACGAGGTCTGGCCGACCGCTAATGACCACTATCTCTTTGCGGGGATTGCCCCTGGTAGCTACTTCTACTTCGTCCACTCCTACTACGCCCAACCAGAGGATGGTAGCCTGGTGGTCGCCAGCAGCAACTACGGCGGCTCGTTCGCGGCGGCTATGGCGTGGGACAACGTGGCCGCTGTGCAGTTCCACCCAGAGAAAAGCAGCACTGCGGGCCTGCAACTGATCGCCAACTGGTTGCGCTTCGCAGCGGGCGCGAGCCTGCGGCAGCCAGCTAGCGTGCCAACGGCGGCGTTGGTATGAGCGGGCCACAGCCACGGGCGGCGATGCCGATCATCCCCGCGATTGACTTGCGTGGGGGGCAGTGCGTGCGCCTCTACCAGGGCGACTTTGCCCAGGAGGAGGTCTACGCCACTGACCCGGTGACGGTAGCGATGCAGTGGGCAGCGCAGGGTGCGACGATCATCCATGTGGTTGACCTGGATGGGGCGAAGGCGGGCCAGCCCATGCAGTTGGCAGCAGTTAACCGCCTGCGCCAGGCTCTACCCGCCAGCGTGCGCCTGGAACTGGGTGGCGGCCTGCGCCAGCTAGCCGACCTGCACGCTGCCTTTGACGCAGGTGTAGATCGCGTCGTTCTCGGCACCGCCGCTGTTGCCCAACCAGCCCTGCTCGGCCAGGCCGTGCGAGAGTACGGCAGTGAGCGCATAATCCTCGGCCTCGATGCCCGCGACGGCTACGTGGCAACCGACGGCTGGCTGACGACCAGCACGGTGCTGGCGACCGATCTTGCCGCGCAGGTGGGGGCGCAGGGGATCAGCCAGGTGATTTACACTGACATTAGCCGCGATGGGACGCTGACCGAGCCGAACTATGCCGCTATCAGCGACCTGATCGCCAGCAGTGGGCTGCGGGTAATCGCCAGCGGCGGGGTCGCCAACTACGCTCAACTGCAACGGCTGGCGGCTCTCGGCTGCGCGGCGGCTATCGTCGGCAAGGCTCTCTACAGCGGTGACCTGCTGCTGACTAGCTTTATGGTTGCCGCCGAGGGCCAACAGTTAGGGCAGAACAGGGATAATCAACCAGGGGGTGCAATTCCCCGAAGCGGCAGCGGAAGGAGCGAGCATGGACAGTCTCAGCGTCAGCAATATGCGTGATGAGGATCGGCGCAAGCGCGAAGAAGCGCAACTATACGCTATGCAGCAGCAGATCGACGAGATGAAGCGGCTGCTGCGCGAGAGTGCGGCCCGCCAGCAGTGGCTGGAAGATAACCTCAAGCAGAGCGAAGGGCGCGGCTTGCAGAACCAGATCGCCACCGAGAAGCTGATCCAGGAGTTGCAGCAGTCCTTGCAGGTGCGCCAGATGGAGGAGCAGCGGGTTCGCAAGGCACTCTCCGAACTGGAAGGACAGGTTGATGAACCGATCAAGCCGCTCAAGGAGATGCGCGCCCAGATTACCGAGTTGGGCGAACGCATCCGCAGCAGCCAGGGCCAGGCTACCGTCAGCCTGCAACAGTTGGAGGCGGTGCAAACCCATCTGCGCGATCTCCAGGCTCAGATCGCGGTGCAGACCGACCAGCATAAGCAGAACGTGGTTGCAATCCGCGACAACACCGCTGCCGTCACCGAGAACCGCCAGGAGATCGTGCGCCTGATCGAGTCGCAGCGGGTCGAGGAGCAACGCCTGCGCCGCCAGGATGTGGAGATTCAGCAGTACATCGAGCAGGTGCGCGGCGAAGTGAGCCAGCAGGTGGCGCGCATCACCCAGCTTGAGGAGACGCGCAAGCAGTTTGTTGAGGAGATTGACGCGCTGGCGACCAGTCTGACCACTACCCATGCCGAGTACACCCGACTAGAGGACGCAATCGTGCGGGCCAACCGCGACAACTCCGACCGCTACCTCTCTCAGCAGGAGCGGCTGGAGGTTGTCCGCACCCAACTGGAAGCTGACCTGGGCGACCTGCGGCAGGTGAGCGAACAGCGGATGGAGCGCATTCTTAGCCGCCAGCAGAGCCTGGATGACCGCATCCGCCAGCTTGAGGCGGACCTCTCCCTGGTTCCCGGCCAGATCGAAGCCCTGCGCCAGCACGACGACCTCTACGCCGAGGAAGCAGAAACCCTCTACGAGCAACACCTGCTGCGAGCGGCAGAACTGGCCGAGCAGCAACTGCAACTCTACCAGCGCGAAAAGCGCAGGAGCAACGAGCAAGCAGCCCCCAGCCCCGTCCCCGCGAACGGCAGCCTCGTGCGCCGCGCCCGTGATGCGCGCCCACCTCAGGACGAAGGCGAGTGGGAGGCAGACGAGTAATGCTGACCCGTCGGATCATCCCCTGTCTGGACGTGACCGAAGGGCGCGTGGTCAAGGGAACGAGCTTCGTCAACCTGCGCGATGCTGGCGACCCCGCTGCGCTCGCTGCCTTCTACGATGCGGCGGGCGCAGATGAGATCGTCTTCCTCGACATCTCTGCCAGCCAGGAGGGGCGGGCCACCCTGTTGGCAGTAGTAGAGCGCACGGCAGCCAGCCTGTTCATCCCGCTGACTGTCGGTGGTGGCATCCGCAGCACCGACGACATCAAGCGCACCCTAGCGGCGGGGGCCGACAAGGTGAGCCTGAACACGGCAGCGATGGATCGCCCAGCCCTGATCGGCGAGGGGGCGGCTATCTTCGGCAGCCAGTGCATTGTGGTTGCGATAGATGCTAAGCAGCGAGCCGACGGCTCCGGCTGGCTGGTCTACAGTCACGGCGGGCGGCGCGAAACTGGCCGCGACGCGGTAGAGTGGGCGCGGCAGGCGGTAGAGCTTGGCGCAGGCGAGCTTCTGCTGACCAGTATTGACCGCGACGGCCAGGAGGGTGGCTACGACCTGCGCCTGCTACGCGCGGTCAGCGAGGCCGTGGCCGTGCCAGTGATCGCCAGCGGCGGTGCAGGTAGCCCCGCCCACCTGCACGCGGCCCTGACCGAGGGGCGGGCCGACGCTGCTCTGGCGGCTAGCATCTTCCACTACGGCCAGTACAGCATTGGCGCAGTGAAGGAGTACCTGGCGGCCCAGGGTCTCCCGATCAGAGCAGTAAACGGCGTATAGCGAGTGGCGAGCGGGCGGTTATCAGCCACCCGGAAGGGAGCAGGAGAGTTGGCAAAGGTGCAAACTGTTGAGGAGAAGCCGAAGTCCGGTGGCCCACGCGGGCTACTGCTGCGCTACCGTGTCTGGATTGGGGTGGCGGTCAGCGCGATCCTGCTCTACCTGACCTTCGGCAACCAGAAGTGGGACAAGATCGGCGAGGCTTTGCAGCACGTCAACTACCTATGGCTGCTCCCCGCCCTGGTCTCCTACTTCGTGGGGGTCTGGTTGCGCGCCCTGCGCTGGCACTTCCTGCTTGGCCCGATGCTGCCAGCAGCGGCTCAGGCCCACGCCAGCGCAAACCGCCTCTTTGGCCCGATCACCATCGGCTATGCGGCCAACAACATCCTCCCGCTGCGGACAGGCGAACTGGTGCGCGTGCTGGCCCTCAAGCGGGCAGAGGGGGTGGCAGGCACGGCGGCCCTGGCGACCATCGTGATCGAGCGCATCTTCGACGGCATTACCATGCTGCTGTTCCTCGTCGTCGCGGCCATGTTCGTCAGCCTGGGGATGTTGAGCAGCTACCTGATCGTCGGTGGCATCATCTTCGTCAGCCTGCTGGTCGGCTTCATCGTGGTCGCTGGTTCGCCACGCCTGGCCGATAGGTTGCTGATCATCGGCCTCAACCTGCTACCCATCGGCGGCTTGCGCCAGAAGGTGGGCGACAAAGCGCGTAGCTTCCTCAACGGCCTCTCCGCCCTGCGTAGCCCCCGCGTGGCTGGCACCGCCATGATCATATCGATCATCCTCTGGTTGTTCGAGGTGCTGATGGGCTATCTGATTGCACAAGGGATGGACTTGCGCCTGCCTAATGGCACGCAGCCGCCCTTCTACGTCTTCATCTTGATGACCGCCGTCTCAAACCTGGTGCTGATCATCCCCAGCACTGCCGGTGGCCTCGGCCCCTTCGACGCAGCGATCAACCTGGTGCTGGCTAGCGTGTTTAGCATCGAGAAGACGGCAGCGGCCACCTTCGCCATCATCTTCCGCCTCACCCTCTGGTTGCCAGTCACCATCGTCGGCCTGCTGTTCCTCTCCCGTGCTGGCATCGGCTGGGCCGAAGTGACCGGTGGCAAGGAGCAGGAAGCCAGGCACAAGGACTTTGTGACTGATGTTGAGCAGACCCTTGCTGCTGGCGAACACGACAGCAACAACGACAACATGGAGGATGACTACCAGCCACGGCGTAGGAGGGTGTGAGCCACCCGCCCGCTGCGGCTACTTCACTTCAGAGGGATGATCAGGTCAGTGCCAGGGTAGATGGTGCTGTCGGGGCCAATACGGTCGGCGTTGCTGCTGCTGATCCGCTCGACAGTCACCCCAAGTTGGTTGCTGATGCGGGTCAGGTTGTCGCCCCCACGCACGTTCCAGGTCAGGCTGGCTGGCGCATAGTTCTTACCTGGCACCTTGAGTTTCTGGCCCGCTTGCAGGTCTTGTGGGTGGCGGATCGCCTCGTTGTTGGCGGCCATTAGCTGGGCCACGCTGACCCCCTCGCGCTGAGCGATAGTGGTCAGGATGTCACCCGCCTGGGCTGTTGTTTGGCGCACATTGTCACCGCTATCGCCTGCTGATGGTGGGGCGGGCGGCTGAGTGGCAGCAACGGTGATCGCCGGTTGCACCGCTGGGCTGTTAGCGGGCGGGCGGGGCTGGCCGAGGTCAACCGGGGTCGGCTCTGGGGCGTTGCCAGGGACAGCAGTAGCCACCTCGCCCGCTACCGTAGCTATCTGACCAGGGGGGGTTAGCTCTATCGCCTGCTCCGCATTTGGCGTGGCAGTCGGTTCGCCGCCCACCACCTGCATGGTCTTGACCGCCCCGATAGCTGGGGCAGTGCCAGTCCTGAGTGGCCGGGGGCTGCCACTAGCGACCCCACCGCCCGGCTGCGTGCCGCCGCTACCCTTCGGCAGCAGCAGGAAGATGATACTGCCCACGACCACAACAACCAGCACGGCAGCGACGATGCCGTAGAGGGTGCGTTGCTGCCGCCGTCGATCCTGTACGTCGCTGGATTGCTCGCGGCGCATCTGCTGGATGCGGTCACGGGCGTTGGGCTGGCGGTCATCGGCGGTCTGGGCGGGTGCAGCCGTGAACTCGTCAGCCGGTTCTTCGAGGTCGAAGAAGTTCTCCCGCTCGTCGGCCTGTTCGTTGTTGAAGTCGAAGTCGTCGTTGCGGTTGCGGTCTCTGCTCATTAGCAGCCCCCTTCAGCGTGAGAGACTAGACATAACATGGTAAGTCGTCCCTATTATATACCCATATTCGCCTCTGCGCAAGTGGTCTGGCGCACGAGTTGGCGGTTTGCCCCCTTGTAGAGCAGCCAGTGAACCTGGCTCAAGCGGCCACCGCAGGCAAAGCAGCATAGCAATAGCTGCGCCAACCCCAGTGCAGCAGGCCGCCGCGCATCTGAACTGCCAGCCGCCAATTGCGGTATATGATAGTAACGTCTGCCCACCCTGCTGCGTATAGAGGAGGTAGGGGCTACCTGTTGTTTGACAAGCTGGCAGCTTACCCCTATAATTCTAGCCAATCGCTGGGGGCTGGGCCGTAGGTGCGGCCTTGCTCACAGGTGTAGAAAGGGACGTTGCGTGAAGCGGACAAGAGAAGCACGCCTATTGCCATACTGCCTGAGCCTGGTGCTGCTTGCCATGTTGCTGGCTGGCTGCGAGGGCAGTAGCAGCAACCCCGGCTCGGCGACGGCAGTCGTCAGCAAGCCAAACAATGCTATCGAAGTTACTATGAGCTACAGTTCGGAGAAGAAGCCCTGGCTTGAGCCACTAGTAGTTGAGTTCAACCGCAAGCAGGTAAAGGCTGCTAATGGCAAACCGATCTTCGTCACCGCCAGCGTGGGCGACAGCGGGACTATCGCTGACCAGATCGCCCAGGGCCAGAACCTGCCCACCGTCTGGTCACCTTCCACCTCACTCTGGATCGCGGTCGTCAACCAGGAGGCTGACCGCACGGTGCTGGATCGCTCCGACCCGTTGCTACTCACCCCGGTAGTGATGGCGATGTGGAAGCCGATGGCCCAGGCTCTTGGCTGGCCTGACAAGCCGATTGGCCTCTCGGATATTATCGAACTAAACAACAGCAGCACTGGCTGGGGGGCGAAGGGTCACCCAGAGTGGGGTAAGTTCAAGTATGCTCACACCAATCCCGACGTTAGCTCCACCGGCCTCTCTGCCGTCACCGCCGAGTTCTACGCAGCGGTGGGCAAGGTGCGCGACCTGAACGAGGCTGATGTCAACGACCCGAAGGTTAAGACCTTCATCGAAAGCATCGAAAACAGCATCGTTCACTACAGCAAGACGACCACTATCTTCAAGGAGAATGTGGAGAAGGGCGGGATGGACTACATCTCAGCCGTCGCCTTTGAAGAAGTGACTGTCATTGAGTTGAACAAGAAGGGGACGCTCAAGACCCCGCTGGTAGCGATCTACCCGAAGGAGGGTACCTTCTACCACGATAATCCCTTCATCGTGCCGCTTGCTACCCCCCCGGATGCGAAAGCCGCCGCCGAAATCTTCAAGCAATACCTCTTGCAAGCCGACAGCCAGCGAGCCGCCGTCCAGCTTGGCTTCCGCCCAGCCAACCCAGATGTGAAGGCCGAGTTCGCCGCCGCCTTCAACCAGAACGTGGGCGTGGACGCGACCCAGCCCAAGTCCGTCCTCGACGTACCCAGCCCGCAAGTGCTGATCAAGGTGAAGAATGCCTGGAAGGACTACCGCAAGCAGGCGAATGTGGTTCTGGTGCTGGACATTAGTGGCTCGATGGGTTCGCCCACCGACACTGGCAGCAAGTTCTACAACGCGCTTGAGGGGCTGAAGGTCTTCCTCGATCAGACGCGGGCCGAGGACAACGTTGGCTTCATCACCTTCGCTGACAACGTAGACTACCTGGTGCCGCTTGACAAGTTCAGCACGACGAAGGACAAGATCACGGCGATCATCAACGCTCGCTCGTTCCAGCAGGGCGGCACCGCCCTCTACGACGCGGTTGGCGATGCAGTCACCCTGTTGCAGAAGAAGGGGGACAGCAGCCGCATCAACGCGGTGGTTGTTTTGACCGACGGTCAGGACACCAATAGCATCCGCTTCAACCAGAGTAGCCTAGCCACCCTACTCTCGAACAACAACGACCTGGGGGTGCGCGTCTTCCCCATCGCCTACGGTGCCAGCGGTGAGGTGGACGTTAATGCCCTCCAGCGGATGGCAGACCTGACCCGTACTATCCTGGTGCGTGGTGGCAGCACCGACATTCGCCAGATTTATGACCAGATCAGCAAGTACTTTTAGCCAGCCGCGGTTGGTTGCCACGATCTACTAGCAAAGGAGCTACCCTTTCGATGTACAAGAAGACGATTTCCCTCTCGTTCCTGGCCGTCTGTCTGCTGGCGACCTCGTTCCTGGCTGTCGGTTGCCGGGGTACCCAGGTGGGCAGCAACGAGCCTGTGACCGGCTACAGCACGTCTGCCCCAACCATCCAGCCGACGGCAGTGCCGGGCTTCCCGCCACAGCCTGACCCTAAGACAGCAATCAAGACCTTCTACGCCACCTTTAATGACACTAACACCCTGGTTGGTTCGCGGGCGCGCTACGAGAAGATGTACACTCTGATGCTACCTAGTAGCAATGCCTGCGACGAGGATCGGTTCATTGCCTTGATGCTGGACATCAAGGCGGTAACTGGGGTCTACAATACGATTGACTTGCCCGACCCGACGATCACCGGTGACCAGGCGACGATGACCGTCAACGTCTCCACCGTATTTGGCCGCGACAACCAAATCTTCAGCCTGGTCAAGCAGGACGGCGGCTGGCTGATCAAGGGCATTGTGGACAAGATTAATGGCGAGAGCCACAACTGGCCGCCGCAGGCTGACGCATCCTGGCAGAGTACCGTCAACTGTGGCAGTAGCACGGGGGCTGGTCAAGACAGCACCCCGGCTGTCACCCCTGCCGCTACCGCCACCCCGTTAGCCAACTACACAACTAGCCCCAACCTCTCCCTCGCTAGCGGGGGAGGGGTTTCTTTGTGCTTCAAAGTAGCAGGCGTAGCAGCAGCGAGAAAATCAGGTTGCTGGCAATGGGAATAGCAAGCACCAGGCTGAGGAGGCCGACCGCCGTTGGCAGGCCGAGTAGCAAGGGGCTGAGATCGAGCCGAAAAGCGGGCGCGAGCAGGGCAACCAGGGCGAGTAGCCCGGCGACGAACAGGGCTGAGAGCGGCCAGCCCGCCAAATCCTCACTGCTGGGCAGCATCATGTTGGCGATGGGGATGATCACCAGCAGCACCGCGTACCACCGCCAGTCGGCCCAGGGGATCGCCGCCAGCGGGTCGCCTTGCAGCAGCCCGTAGTTCAGCCCGCCCAGCCAGAGTAGCCCTGCAATTACGGCCAGGCCGACGGGCAGGGGGGCGACCCCGGTCAGGCTGCGGCGCAGGCGGAAGCTGGGGCCGACTGGCAACTCAAAGATCACATGGCCGAGAGGTTGGTCGCTGGCTGTTCCGCGTCGGCTGCCCCGCCCGCCCGTCCTGTAGTCGCTAAAGACCGAGAAATCGGTGACGCGCCCGCCCAGTAGGGTAGCGAACAGGGCGTGGGCCAGTTCGTGGACGATCACCCCCAGGCGCATCAGGGTGAAATAGGCGCGGTTGGCCCGGCGGTTGTCACGGTTGCGCTGATAGGCCCGCTCGAAGACGGTGATCTGCAAGCGGCGGCTGGCCCGAACCAGCGTTGCGAAGACAACTAGCAACTCTAGCATCGCGAAGCCCACCCGCGCATACGCCGCGCTCTCCCCCTCCAGCGGTAGAGGGGCGCGTAGGCTGAAGAAGCCGAGGCAGGCGAAAGCGGCTAGCAGCAGGTCGACGATCATGCCCCGATTATAGCACATCGCTTTAATCCACCTCTCATCTGCGTAGCGTATACTTGGTGGGTACAGGCACAAATCTTGCCCCACCCGGATAGATGGCTGACCCGACACCTCATGTACAAACTAGACAGGGAAAATTAGAGATGAGAACCCGCCCTTTCCTCCTCATTACGCTAGCGGTGGCCTTGCTGCTGGTTGGCTGCGACAGCGGCAGCAGTAGCCCTGCCAGCCAGCCGCAGCCGATCAAGCCAGCGGTCGGCACAGCTACAGTGCAGACCGACAGCAACCTGCCGCTGATCCAGGCAACCCAGGTGGCCGCCACTCCCGCCCCACCCGAAGTGGCGGCCAGCGATCAGCCCTCCGGTGTTGATAGCAGTGTGGCTAGCGACGTAGCTCTGCGACCTACCACCTTGCGGCCCGTCGTGATCCAGGTGCCAGCCCGCTGGTCTAGCTTCAAGCCAGGTGGCAACATCAACCTGCCCGCTGGCTTCAAGATCAGCGTATTTGCCGCTGGCCTCAACAAGCCGCGCCTGATGGCCTACGCCCCCAATGGCGACCTGTTTGTGACCAACCTCGGCGGCCAGGTGGCAGTGCTGCCTGACCGCAACGCTGACGGCATAGCCGATGAGGTGAAGATTTATGCCAGCAACCTCAATCAGCCGCATGGTATTGCCTTCCACAAGGGCTACCTCTACATCGCTGAAGAAGGCAGAGTGATCCGCTATCGCTACGGCGAGGGTGACTTGAAGGCGACTGCCGACCCAGAAACGATCATCAGTGGCGTGCCGACTGGCGCGGGCCACAGCACCCGCACCATTGCTTTCGGCCCCGACGACCGCCTCTACCTGTCGGTCGGCTCTAGCTGCAACGTCTGTGAGGAGACTGATGCGCAACGGGCGGCGATCACCGTCTACGACGAGAACGGTGGCAACAAGCAACTCTACGCTAAGGGCTTGCGCAACGCTGTTGGCCTCACCTTTGCCCCTGGCAGCAACAACCTCTGGACGGTAGTCAACGGGCGTGACGGCATCGGCGATAATGTGCCACCAGAGATTCTAGCCCAGCCCCAGGCTGGCGAGGACTTTGGCTGGCCCTACTGCTATGGCGACCGCCAGTTCGACCGCGACTTTGGCCGCAAGGATGCTAGCTACTGCCAGCAGGTTGCACTGCCTGACTTGAAGATGCAGGCCCACAGCGCACCGCTTGGCCTCGACTTCTACACCGCCAGCAAGTTCCCGACCGCCTATCGCGGCGGCCTGTTCATCGGCTTCCACGGTAGCTGGAACCGCAGCCAGCCGACGGGCTACAAGCTGGTCTACGTCCCCTTCAAGGATGGCACACCGCAGCCAACCATGGACTTCGCCACTGGCTGGCTGGGCGGCAAGTGGGGGCGGCCCGTCGCGCCACTGACCGCCAGCGACGGCAGCTTGCTGCTGACCGACGACCGTGCCGGGGTAGTTTACCGCATCACCTACGGCCAGTAGTTCTAGCCAACAAAACGCCCCTCCTGCTACAAGGGAGGGGCGTTTTGTTGGACAACAGTACTGGCTGATCTCCTCTCCACTTGGCTAACCAGCAGCGGCGATCAACTGGGGGCCATTGTTGGCTGGACTGTTGACCGCCAGCGAGACTGGATGGGCGGTCATTTCGGCAGCGGGGTAGGGGCGCAGCAATGCGCTCAGGCGATCCACATCCTGCAAGCGCGGATCGAGCCAGGTGGCCTCCAGGTCGCGGGGCAGGATTACTGGCATTCGATTATGCACCCCAGCCGCCAGTTCGTTGGCTGTAGTGGTGATGATCGTGTAGCTGTGGAGCGGCTGATTGTCTGGCCCATACCAAACATCGTACAACCCGGCGAAGGCAAACAGGTCGCTCTCAGCCATCTCCTTCAGGGTGAAATAGTAGGGCTGCTTGGTCTTGGAGCCGGGTGTTGCCTGCCACTCGTAGAAGCCAGCGGCGGGAACCAGGCAGCGGCGGCTACGGAAGGGCTTGCGGTAGGTGGGCTTCTCGGCGATACCCTCGGCGCGGGCGTTGATCGTCGAGTAGCTGGGCTTGCCATCCTTTGACCAGCCGGGGATCAGCCCCCAGCGCATCAGGGCGGCCTCGTTCCCCTGCTCGCCCACCACGATCACCGGCTGCGACTCGCTGGGAGCTACATTGTAGTCGCTCTGCAAAGCGAGGCTCGTCACCGCCTCCTGGGCCAACTTGAAGCGTTCAGCCAGCTTGTCCACCGTGATCTTCAACGTATATCGGCCACACATGGTTTGCCTCCCTTGCTCGTGGTTGATGGTTGCTGCGGAAATTATAGCACATTTGTACGAGTTTGACAAGTGGCGGACGGCCAAAAGTGCTTCGCTGCTGGCATACCGCCCTAGCTGCCCTCCCGTAGCTGCTGGCTGATAGCCTTGACCCTGAAGCTGTAGAGTAGCAGGGTGACCGCCTCCGCGAGGCCGAGACCGACGGCGGCCCCCAGCGGCCCCCGACTGGCGGTCAAGATAGCGATCAGCAGTACGCGCAGCCCCAGATTCGCAGCGATGATCAGGGTGGCGAAGTGTTCGTCGTTGCGGGCATAGAGGTAGAACAGGCAGGCGGCATTAAGCAGCAGCGGCAGGTTGGCCCAGACCAGCGCACGCAGGATGTGGGCCGAGGCCGCGTAGCTGTCGCCATAGGTGTAGTAGATCAGTGGCGTGGCGATCAGGGCGAAGAAGCTGGCGGCGACCAGGATGTAGAGGGCCAGCAGGCGCAGGCCCAGGCGGAAGGTGCGGTTGAGTTGCGCCCCGGCTTGGGCGGCTCGCTCGCTCAGGTTGGGGAACAGCGCACCAAACAGGGCGTTGGGGGGCTGGCGCAGACCGTTGTAGAAGCGGATGGCGATGGCATAGTAGCCCACCTCTAGCGGCGAAAAGAAGGCGTTGATCATGAACAGGTCAACGCTGCCACCCAGCACCTGTAGCCCCCCGCTGATTGCGAAGGGTAGGGTGCGGCGCAGCAATACACCCGTCCGCAATGGCTCGGCCCCTTCTGCTGGGGCCAGGCGGCGGTAGATGAAGTAGGCCGCCACGGTCATGCAGCCCTGCGCCACGAAAAAGAGAACCAGCAGGTGGCCGACCCCACCGCCGAGCAGGATTGCGCTGAGGTAGAGCAGCAGTTGCAGGGTGAGAGTGCCGAGGCTGAGGGCGAGGATGATGCTCATCTGCTGCCAGGCACGGAACAGGTTGATGAAGCTGCTGTTGAGCATGATCGGCAGGGCGGGTAGGGCCGCCAGGCGAAAGAGGTCGCGCAACTGGGGGTCGAGGTTGGCGAACTGGGCGTAAAGCAGGAAGCCGAGGGCGATCAGGGCGGCCAGCAGCAGCTTGATGCGCGTGATCAGGCGCAAGTATGGGCGGCTGCGGCTGGGGTCGGCAGCCACATCGCGGGTTAGCAGGCTATCCAGCCCCGCCTCCAGCGCCCCATCAGCAGTGAAGATCACGGCGGTGATGAAGGCGTACTGGCCGAAGCTGGCACTGCCCAGCAGCCGGGCCACGCTGATGCTGACCAGGAAGCCGAGGGCCGAGCCACCAAGGTTGCTGAACAGTAGCACCGCCGAGCCACCGAGCAGCCGTCGCTCGCCGCTGACTAGCCTTCGCCCGCGAGCGAGCAACTGTTGCCACCAACTGCGCTGCTCCTGCTTTGCCGTCTCCACCTGCTTCGGCTGTTCCTTCAGTTGCATCAGTTGTCCTTGCGGGCTACGATCAGCGGGTAGGTTTCACTGGGGGCTGGCCTGCCGCGCAGTTTGCGCCACCAGGCTAGCAGCCCGCTCTCCACGCCCGCAAATGGCCCTTGCCAGCCCACCAGGGCGAAGCCTGCCACTTGCAGGTCGCCCACAAGCTGCTCACGCACGAGATAGCCGGGGTGGTAGTCGAGGGCAGGCAGCTTAAACTGCTCGTAGTAAGAACGTAGCTGAGACAGCGCGGTTTCGCCCTCTGTCTGGTCGGGGTAGCAGGGGCTATCCAGGATCAGCAGTACGCCACCCGGCTTCAGCACGCGCCCTGCTTCGCGCAGGCTGGCAGTCAGGTCACTCAGGTAGTGCAGGCTGTCGTTGGCGATCACCGCGTCGAACTGGGCAGTGACGAGCGGTAGCTGCTGGGCATCAGCCTGTACGCGGGCGAACCGCTGGCTCTCACGGGCGAAGTAGACGCGGCCTACGGCCAGCCCGTCCTGCGCGTCCAGGCTGAGGTCGAGGGCGCAGAGTTGGTGGCCGCGCTTCGCCAGCCGATTGCTCATCCAGCCGTTGCCCGCGCCAAGATCGAGCAGGCGCAGGCTGCCCACTTGCTGCTCAAGCACAGCCGACATCGCGTAGTAGTTGAGCCTGCGCCGCCGCCAGGTGGCCGGGTAGTAGCCACTCACATCCCAGTCAGGCAAGGCCAGATAGTAGGCGGCGTTGGGGCCGAGGTCAGAGTCGGGTTCGGGCCGCGCCCAGCCTTCGCTAGCCCGCACCACCGCATAGTCACGCAGGAAGGGGGCATGGGCTGTTGCTTGCTCAGTGGTCAGCAGCGGCCAGATACCCCCTTGCTGGACGAACTCGCGCCCCTCGTTTGCACAACATAGCCGCCCCGCCTGCTCGTCCAGTGGGCTGGTGCAGGCGGGGCAGCGATAGGCGAAGGTTGGTACCACCGTGGTCGGGCTTGGCATGAAGCCAGTATAGAGGCTGGCGGCGGCCTGCGTCAAGCGGTGGCTACGCTGCTACATCCCCTCATAATCCAGTTCGTCATCGTTCACATCTACCACACCCGGCACGTCACCGGCGACCGCCATTACCTGCTCGGCATCATCCATGCTGCCCACCTGCCCGCGCAGGTAGACCACGCCGTTGCGCGCTCGCACCTCCACCGGGATATCAGTGGTGTAGCTGGCCGTTCGCAGGGCTTCGACCACTGCCTCGGCCAGGTCGTCATCGCTGAGGACCCGATTTGGTTCGAGCGGTGCGTCCAGCAGGTCGGTGGGGGCAGTCAGTTCGTCGCGGCTGCCGCTGGCAAAGCCGCCCGCTACCACAGCCCCTTGGCGGTCGCTGGTGCGGCTGCTGATCACTGGGTCAACTGGCGCGAAGTAGGTGAGTCCGTCTTCAATAGCCGCTATCGCGTCGGTGGTGCCGAGGTCTTCGTCGGGGTCGCCGAAGCCCATGTTGTAGCCCGATTGCTCGTCGTTCAGCAGGTACTCGCTGCTGAGGTTCAGCACGTCGGCGTTGCTACTGATCGGGTCTACGGCATCGCGCGTAATCTCGTGGTCTAGACCATCGGGGTCGCCCGCGAACAGTTCGTCATCCTCATCTTGCTGGTCGAGGAAAGCCTCGTCCAGGCCAGGGTCTGGTTGGGCGCGAGCAGGGTCAGCCTCGGCGGTGCTGCCGGTGCCAGCGGGGATACCCCTGTCGCCATCAAGGTTGTTGCGGTATTCGCGCATCTCATCATTACGGCGGTTGCTGTCGTTCTCCAGGTTCATACCTTCACGGTTCTGCTGATCCTCCATCACATCCTCCTTAGGCTATTCTTCTATCCTATGCAAATTATGTGCCTCGCCCTGGGTTGGCCCGCAGCCGCCAATTATGGACTCTGATAGAACATATATGCTATAACAGTTGACAAGAACGGATGTTCCAGGTTATAATGTGAACAGTAAGAGAGCGCAAGCCTCACCTTCGGGAGACACCAGCCGGTGTCACCTGGCAATTGCATTGCTCCGCTTGTTCTAATTTTGTTCTATAACCGTTCTAGTCTGGGTCAGAGGAAGGAGCAGAGTCATGGTCGCCCGTGTCAACTACGATCAGCCAGAGCCGCAGTCAGAGGTGGCGCGCAGCCGCTCCAAGAGTTGGAGCGTACCACTGGATCAGCTTGATTTCGACAACGAACCCGCCCCCCTGCGCCACCGTCCCCGTGCTGCTAGCCGCAGCTACAATGCGCTCCCGCCGCAGCCGTTGCGGGCCAGCCGCCCCACCAACATCTTCGCCAGCATCCACCCTGTTGTGCTTGCAGCAGGGGTGGCGGTGGCTGCTCTACTCGCCTACCTGCTGCTCAGCGTACTGGTTAGCTGGGTGGCAGTGCGCCTCGACGACCTCCAGTACGGTAGCCCGCGCACGATGCAGCTTGATGCGTTGGTGGGCCATAACGAGGAGGGTGGCAGCCCCACCCACCTGATCGCCATCAACCTCAACCGCCAGATCAGCGTGATCGAAATCCCTGGTGGCGACATCGGCAAGGCGCGCGTGATCACTGGCCCCTACCTCTTTGGCGCAGAGGAGAACCTCACCCCGGCAAAGCTGGCCGTCCGTGACCTGAACGGCGATAGCAAGCCAGACCTGCTGCTCACCGTCAAGAACGAGCAGGTCGTCTACCTCAATGACGGGCAGAACTTCCGGGCGATCACCGCCTCCGAGCGGAGCAGCCTGCAAGGGGGTAGCAGCCAATGAGCCAGGCGATCAACTTTGAGATCAACGAACTGGGTAGTGGCCGCTGGACGCGCAACGCCAGCGGCCCTGCCCATGCTCTCCCATCCGCTTCCCCACCCTACTTCCACCCGCTCACTGCTACTGCTGCGCCCCTGCGACCGCCCGCGCTCAAGTGGCTGGCGGTGACGCTGCTGGGGCTGGGGCTGGTTGGTGCCTTGCTCGTTCTCAGCAGCCGGGGGGTAGCTGGCGGCTACGTTAGCTACGCAGGGGCGGTGCGCGACCTCGGCAGCAGCTTCGCCCCTGTGGCCGCGCCACTCCCAGCCCCCGCCACTCCGCCCAGCCCCCTGCCAGCCGCCCCAGCAGCAGTGCGGCAGGAGGGGAGGCTTGCTCTGCGCCAGACAAGAGACTACGACGTGCGGGGTCTGCCCAGCATCAGCGTTGCTACGATAGAGCGCGTGCTGGCCGCCTACCACAGCCCTGCGCTTGGCACGGGGCAAGGCTTCTATGACCTGGGGCTGCAATATGGGATCGACCCAGCCTTCCTGCTAGCCTTCTTCGTCCACGAATCGAGTGCCGGGACGCAAGGAGCAGCGGTGGCTAACCTCTCGGTCGGCAACATCCGCTGCGTGGCAGAGTACCGCTGTGGGGGCGGCTATGCAGCCTACGACTCGTGGCAACAGGGGGCAGAGCATTGGTACAAGCTGATCACCCAGTCTGGCCTCTATTGTGGGGCAGGCAGTGACCGTTGCACGCCAGAGACGATCATCCCGCGCTACGCACCGAGTGCGGACGATAATGATGAGGCCGCCTATATCACCGCCGTCGAGTCGCTGGTCAGCCAGTGGTGGTCGCCAGTGCGATAGAAAAGGTTATCTTCGGCCACAAAACGCGCCCGCTTCCAACAGAGGAAGCGGGCGCGTCTTCGCTAGTTGCAGGCTGGTTAGCGTAGGAAGACAGCGTGGGGGGGGACGATCTCGGCGATATAGAGAACCTGCTCGGTGAAGGGCGCGTCCTCGGTGCGGGTCGCTCCCTGGGTCAGGCGGGTGGCGCAGGCGAAGAAAGGACGACCGGGCAGGTAGCCGTCGCCATCGGGTTTGTACATATATTGGCTCATCAGCTTGCCGCTGCTAGTGCCTGCGGCCACCATGTAGTTCGCCAGATTGATGCGCCCGCCTTTATCCTCCTCGACGCGGCGCATATTGCGGCAGACAAAGCCGTACATCCCGGCGACCCGAATACCCTCTGGCACTGGCTGCCAGTGCAGGTTGTTGCTAGACATCTGGGTTGCCAGCGGCCCGGTCTCGTAGTGGCGGGGGGTGGGGGTGGCAACGATCACCAGGGCGAGCGAACCCCGCGCCCGCAGCACAAACTTCTGCACCACACTAAGCGGGTGGCAGGCAGCACTCTTGTAGCCGTAGAAGAACAGACCGCCCGCGCTAACTTGCTCGTCCTCAAACTTACGCTCCATGATCTGGTGGATCACCTTCGGAGCCGCTTTAACATAAATGATGCTGCTCAGTTCGGACTGCACCGTAGAGAACTCCACGGTGGGGATGCTGGCAGTAGGTATGGTCATGGAGGGAACCGCCTTTTTAGCTGGTGCTGATACGCGATATTAGAATTATACACCATCTGGCAAGGGTACACCAACTTTAGCCTCCCCACCAGCAGTGGCAGCCCCAGAGCCAGCCAGTGGTTGGCCCACTAGCGGGCGCGGATTAGTTGGTGGCTGCAAGTAGCTGGTGGCTAGCGGCGATAGCCTGGTCGAGGAACTCCTGCGCCCTTGCTTGCTGGTCGGCGTGCCTGTCGCTCAAGAGGTCGCTGGCGGTCAGGATTGCGCCCACCCAGGCGGCAGTGTGCCAGCGACCGACCCTGAGGGCAGGTAGCGCAGCGGTGGGAGGGTAGGGCCAGGGGGTGACGTAGAAGTATGGCTGGGCGTAGGTAGCGTCGCCAGGCGAGAAACCAACCCCGACGCTGCGCCCTTGCTCACCGTCCGCTGGCTCAAGGCTGACCAGGGTTGCCATATCGAAATGGTGCGGCCAGACGCGCACGGGTGACGCTTGCGCCTCTTGCACGCTGACCGCTTGCAGCAGCAGGGCGGCGTTGCCATAGTAGCGGCCTAGCTCCGCCGCCTGATCCTCCTTGATGGCGAAGGCGGCTCCCTCTGCAATGGGGTGGGCGGGGAACTCGCCTGGCTGGTAGCTGGGTGGCTGCACTTGCGCCCCTGCATAGCCCAGTTCGCTGATCAGTGCCTGCAATGCCGCTAGTCGGTCGGCGAAGCTATGCCCGTTGAGTGGCAGGTGGTAGTTCTGGCTGACGTGACCGCTAGCTGTCTCCTGGGTGTGGCTGATCACGATCAGCCCGACCTTCGCCATGTCCAGCCCGACGCGGAAGGGGGTTGCCCCCTCCACCTGCCCGCTGAACAGGCCACCCGCGAACCAGTTGAGGGCTGTGTGGCTGTAGTCGGCCACTGCTGGCACCAGCGTATTGCCGACTGCCGCTGCCAGTTGCGCTGCGTAATGTAGCTGCAAGCGGCTGTCTACCAACCCTTGCTCCTCAACCTTGCCTACTGTTTGCCATTCGCCTGTCATGTTGCTGCCCTCCTGTCTAATCTTGCGCTGATTATAGCAGTTTTGCAGCCAACCCAACGCAGGGTGGTCTGCCTTCACCCCTGTAAGCCCCGCTTAGCCTTTGACACGATCCTGCCTTCGCCCTTATAATGAGCGCGCCAGCAAAGGGATGGGGGCAAGCAGATGAGCAAGCTACAAGCTACAAGCGATCAGCAGTGGGCAGCACGATGAGAGTGGCGATCATTGGCCTCGGTGGGGTAAGTGAGACCTTCTACAACTGGCCGGAGCGCACTCTTGGTCGCGCCCTCGTGCGCCGCGGCCATCAAGTGACGGCCTACGGCTACCGCTATCCCGACAATCCCGACCTGCGCGACGACGAGCAGATCGACGGCATCACCGTGCTGCGCGTCCCCCCACGCATCTGGCGCAACCGTGCCTACCTGCGCCACCTGGTCAGCCAGCCGCAGCCCCATGTGGTGCATATCATGCACCCGCGCAACGCCCTGGCCTACGCCGCCGCCGCCCACTTCCGACGAGTAGGAGTGCCATTGGTCTACACCTGGCTCGGCCCCTTCCATGACGAGTACCTGATCGACGACCGCGAGGCTCCTTATGAGCAGACCCCGCACTACGAGCGGCTGATCTTCGACCAGCAGACGGCGATCCGCCGCGCCTTCGCCAGCCGCCGCCTGAAGTACACGCTGCGGAACTTCGCCCTGCACTGGCCGCTGCGACAGGCGACCCGCTGGCTGCCCTGCTCTCAGCACGAGGCTGACATCCTCAACGCCCACTTTGGCATCCCAGCCGCCCGCACCAGCGTGATCCCACTCTGGATCGACGACACGCCCTACAGCCAGACCGATGTAGAAGTAGAGGGGGCGCGGACTGCGACTCGACCGTGGATACTCTACATCGGCCAGCTAACCCGCCGCAAGTGCTACGACCTGGTAGTAGAGGCTATGCCGACCATCGTGGCGGCTCACCCCACTGCCACCTTCCTCTTTGTCAGCCACAACCCAGAACAGCGAGCGCACCTGATGCAGCTTGCGGCGGAGCGCGGGGTGGCGGCCAATCTGCGCTTCCTCGGCAAGATCAGCGAGGCGGAGAAGGCCAGTTTGATGCGCCAGAGCAATGTCTACCTCTACCCCAGCCGCTATGAGGGCTTTGGCCTGCCCCTGCTTGAGGCTATGGCAGCAGGCGTACCGCTGGTTAGCACAGACATCCCAGTGGTCAATGAGACAGTGCAGCACGAGGTCAACGGCCTGCTCATCCCTTACAACGACGCGCCCGCCCTAGCCGCCGCCACCCTGCGCCTGCTAGCCGACGCAGAGTTGGGCCAGCGGTTGATCGCTGGCGGTAGGCAGACGCTGGCTAATCGCTACGCCGAAAGCAAGCTGGTGGCAGCGGTAGAAGCAGAGTACAGGCTGGCTATCGAGCAGGGCGCATGAGCGACCCGCGCTTGCAGAGGAAGCAAACCCGCCTCAGTTGGTGGCGCGAGGAGTTGGAGTTGCTCGGCCAGTGCCTTGCGCCCCACCGCCTGTTCGCGCTTGCTATCGTCCTCGGCGGGCTGGCGGGGTTGCTCGTCCTCGACTACCAGTTCCCGCCCAGCAGCTACTACGTTGAAGTGGGCGGGGTGGGCGACACGCCGAACATCCGCAACTTTCATGCTCCGCAGTTTGACCAGCAGACGCAGCTAACCTACCGCTGGACTGACCAATACTCCTACGTGGACATCCCTGGTGTTGGCGGCAATCTGCCCTATACCATCAGCCTGCGCCTCGACCCGACGCAGGCCGCGTCCCGCCCGCCGGTGACGCTGACCCTGCTGGTTGGCGGCCAGCAGGTCTTTGACGGCGCGTTGCAACCGGGCTGGCAGACGCTCACCTACTTCGTCAACCAGCCCGCCGCCCTGGCCGCCCGCGACTTTGTGCTGGAGCTACGCAGCAGCACCTATGTTGACCCAAGCACCCGCAGCAGCGACCAGTTGGGGGTGAAGCTGGATTGGGTGCGGGTGACACCGCAGGCTGCTGGCTTCGTGCAGCCGACCCTGGGGGTACTGCTGCGCCTGCTAGCCTTCGTCGCCATCTTCTACCTGCTGGCTAACCGCTTCGTCAGCCTGCTGTTCGGCATTGGTCGCTTCGACGAGTATATAGCCCTGGGCATCACCATCGCCGCCGCCCTGCTCGTGGCTGGGCTGCTGCTATTCGCCCACGCCGGGGTTGCACTGGCAGCCACCCACCTACTGCTCACCGCTGCGGCCAGCTACGTGGTGCTGATTGCCAGCCGCCTGATCCTGGCCTGGATTCAGCAGCGCGAGTCGATCAGCGAACGGGCGACGGTAACGCGCAGTGCGGCAATCCTGGCTGCCTTGCTCAGTCTCGCCTTCGCGGTCAAGTTCGGCGGCATGGCCCTGCCCCAGACCATAGTCAAGGACATGGACTGGCACCTGCGCTTCATCCGCGAGTTGAAGGCGGGCGGGCTGGGGCGGCTGCTGGCACCTGGGGTGCTGTCGGTCACGCCGGGCGAGTGGGGGCTGGGATCAGATGCGCTGATCCCCAAGTCGCCCCTATTCTACGTTGCCATGTGGCCGCTGGCCTACCTGCCCGGTAGCCTCGAAACCTGGGTCAAGCTGCTAATCTGTCTGCTGGACATCAGCGGGGCGGTAATCCTCTACTTCGTTGCCAACCGGGTGGGGCTGGGCAGGCGGGCGGGCCTCTGTGCTGCTTTGGTCTACCTGCTCACCCCGCTCAGCTACCGGGTGCTGTCGTTCGGCACGCTGCCAACTATTTTCGCCCAGTGGCTAACCCTGATCGCCTTCACCTATCTGGCCCTGCACGTGCAAGAGTTGCACCGCCCCAGAGTGCTGGCGATTCAGACGCTCTTGCTCACCCTGGTGCTGCTCTCCTTCCCGACAATGGTGATCTTCACCCCGCTGGTGCTAGCCGTCGCCTGGGTCGCGGGCGCACTGGGCAGCCGCGACCACCGCAGCCGCCGCAACTTCGCCCTCTACCTGCCCCTCACGGGCTTGCTGGCGGCAGGGCTGGCGACCCTCATCTACTACAGGACGTATCTACCCAGCCTGCTTGAAACTACCATCCCCACCTTGCTCAAGGGGACTGCCGTGCGCGGGGAGTTGCCTGGCGAGCAGAAGGGTGGCTGGCTAGGCTTGCTGCTCGACAACGTGAACTTCTACGGTAGCTGGCTGCCGCTCATCTTCGCAGCCGCAGGGCTGGCTCTGCTCTGGCGAGGTCGTGGCCCAGCCAGCCAACCGTTGGACGACGTATCCCCCACGGAGGGAGACAAGAGCCAGAACCTCAAGTACCTGTTGCTTGGCTGGCTGCTGATCCTGCCACTATTCTACTTCGTCAACTACCGGGTTGACATGATCGGCAAGCACCTGCTCAACGTGATCTATCCGCTGGCGTTGGCGGCAGGGGTGGGGCTGGCGGCCTTGTGGCTACGCGGCAAGCAGGCCCAGCGGGTGGTGATCGCCAGCTTCCTGCTGCTCGGCTTCAGCGCGATGGCTCTCTGGCTGGATCGGATCGTCAACGGTGGCCGCTGAGCTGCGCCAGCTATGGCGGGGGCTAACTAGCCGCTGGCTCTGGCTAACCTTGCTGCTGGCCGCCCTCCTGTTCGGCCTCAGCTACCAGGTCAAGCAAGAGTACCTGATCGACGTGGGTGGGCCGCTCGATGATGCGTTCGTCGGCGGCTTCAACGCCAAGCTGCCAAAGGATGCAGAACTGAGCAGACCGCCTTACACCCACCGTTGGAGCCGCGAGTACGCCGAGGTGGTGCTGCCGGGCATCGGCAACCAGCAGTACAGGGTGACGATCCGCGCCGCTGGCCCGCAGCGGGGAACCGCCACCCTGCGGCTGAATGGCCCCCAGTTTAGCTGGCAGACTACGCCGACCTTTACCGAGCAGACCTTCACCGCCACCCGTGCTGGCCTCACCTACGGCGACCTGCGGATTGCGATCACGGCGGCAACGGTGCGCGGCGGCGAGTTCTGCCAGCCGGGGCAGACTGCCTGCCCACTGGGCCTGGATGTGGACTGGGTGAAGGTTGCGCCCACCGACTACGCCCTGACTGCGCTGGTGATCCCTGACTTCTGGACGAGCCTCTGGCTGCTGCTAGCTCTAGCGATCATCTATCTGGCAGTCTATAGCGCACTGGGCGTAGGGGCGGCGTTGGTCGCGGGGGTGGTCGCTAGCTTGCTGCTGGCGGCGGCTTTGCTATTTGCGCGCCTGGAGTTGACGGTCTTCAGCGGGCAGTTGGTGGTGGTACTACTGTGGGGCTGGTTGCTATCCACAGTGGTGCTGCTGCTTACGCGCTCCGCCCCAGCCACCAGCGCACGTGGCATCCTGGCGGTGATCGTCGGCTTTGGCTTTGCCTTGCGCCTCGGTGGGATGGTGCATCCCCAGTTTGTCAGTAGCGACCTGATCTTCCATGCGCACAAGCTGGACACTGTGCTAGCCTTCTTTCGTGGAGGTGGCGGCAACTTCTACTTCGAGGGTTACTTGCCCGACGGCACGCCTGTCCCCTACCCATCTGCGTACTACGTGCTGTTGTCGCCGCTCAGTGCGCTACTGGGCGGTAGCACGCTGACCAATGCGCTGCTGCTGCGCTTCGCCAGTGCGCTGCTAGATGCGGGGGTGCCACTCTGCCTGTACACCATAGCGCGCAACTTCGGCTGGGGCAGGGTCGCAGGTGTGTTGGCCGCCGGGTTCTACGCAGTCAGCCCAGCGGTGTTCCAGCTTTATTCTGCAGGCAACCACAGCAATATCTTCGCGCAAACCATGTTTGTTGCGGCCCTGGCATTGGCTAGCAGGGGCTGGGCGGGGCTGCCGCTAGCGGGTAGCGGGCGGTGGGCAGCGGCTGGGTTGGTTATTCTTCTACTAGCCTTGACCTTCCTCGGTCACTATGGTATGCTTATCGCCGCTGGGGGGGTGCTGGGCCTGGTGACGCTGGCTTGGCTGCTGTTCGGGGGCGGGCAGCGGGGGCGGATCGTCCCCCTACTGGCGGCCAGCGGGATAGCCCTGCTCGCTAGCTACCTGCTCTACTACGTGCATTACAACAGCCAGATCGTGGGGCAGGTGCAGCAGGTGTTGAGCGGCAAGGGCGGCGCGGCTGGCACTGCAACGCTGGTTAGCATCGCGGGCGAACTGTTGGCCTGGCAAGGCTGGGTTATCCTACCCCTGGCGGTCGCGGGCCTGGTGCTACTCGGCCAGCAAGGGGCTGACCGCTGGCGGGTTGGGCTACTGGCTGGCTGGCTGGCGGCGGGGCTGCTCTTTGCCCTGCTAGAACTGCGGGTGAAGGATACAGTGCGCTACAACTACCTGCTCGCGCCCGCCCTCTCCCTGCTAGCGGGAGTAGCGGCTGGCTGGTTGGGCGACAGGGCGGCCAGTCGTGAACGCAAGGCGATAGTCTACGCCCTGCTAGTTGGGGCTGCGCTCGGCTACTGCCTGCTGGTTTGGGGCGACTTGATCTTCGGCAGCTATCGTTACCCTGGCAAATTGTATTAGGAGAAGATGTTTTGCGCCAAGACCTCTACGAAGACCTCTATGTTAAAGAGCAGGATTACTGGTGGCACGTGGGCAAGCGGATGATCGTCTACAACCTGATCAGCCGCTATTGGACACCCAGCCCCCGCCCAACTGAGGGTGGCGCACTGACCCTGGCGCGGGAGAGCCGACGGGTGCTGGATGTTGGCTGTGGCACTGGCCTCAACCTCGACAACATCGCCCGCTACGGCCTGCCGGTTGGGATGGACCTCTCCCGCGAGGCTCTAGTCTTCTGCCAGAAGCGCGGGCTGGACGAACTGTGCGAAGCTAGCATCGACCACGGACTACCCTACAGGGATCAGAGCTTCGATATCATCACCGCCCTGGACGCTGTGGAACACTTTGCTGACGACTACGCTGCTCTGCACGAGTTCTACCGGGTGCTGCGGCCCGGCGGCCTGGTGGTGATCTCGGTGCCAGCCTACCAATTCATGTGGAGCTACTGGGACGAGGTGCTGGGCCACAAGCGTCGCTATACCGTGCCGATGATGCGGAAGCTAGTGCGGGCGGCGGGCTTCGCGGTGCTGAAGGTCAGCCACAGCAACGCGGCGATCCTCTTGCCCTCGCTGTTGGTGCGGCTGTTCAAGAGCCAGAAGTATGGCGAGCAGGTCAGCGAGTCGCCGAGCGACTTTATGCCCGTCCCCCAATCAGTCAACCGCCTGCTCACCGCCTACTACGAGGTAGAAAGCAAGATCATCCCGCGCGTCAGCCTACCCTTCGGGATGTCGGTAGTCTGTGTGGCCCGCAAGCCGTAAGCTGGGGCTGCTGGGCTAACCGCGCTTTAGCCACTCGATGGCGGCAGCGGGGTCGTTGGTTAGCGGCATGGCAGGGGGCAGGGCGGCCTGGAAGCGGGGGCCATAGCTCTTGGCCTGGATGCGGCTGTCGAAGCAGACGACAAGGCCACGATCCTGCTCGCGGCGCATCAGGCGACCCAACCCCTGGCGGAAGGTGATCAGCGCACTGGGCAGCGTGTAGCTGCCGAAGCTACTGTAGCCCTCAGCCTCCAAGGCCGACATTCGGGCGGCCACTAGCGGGTCGCCAATCTGGGGGAAGGGTAGTTTGTCCATCGTCACCACCCGCAGCCCCGGCAAGTCAACCCCCTGCCACCACGAGCGGGTGCCGAGTAGGGTGGCCCGCGCCATACCCTGGAACTGCTGGGTAAGCTGCAACTGCGGCGCATCGCCCTGGCGCAGGAGAAGGGTGCCAGCCAACTGTGGCCCTTGCAGTAGGCGTAGATGTACCGCATCCATCGCCCTATAGCTGGTAAAGAGGGCGAGTAGCCGCCCCTGCGCCTGGCTGGCTAGCAGGGCAATGCGCTCCGCAAGCTGGTCGAAGTAGGCCGCGCTAGCCTCGGCCTGGGCCTCCACCGGCCAGAGCAGCAGGCGGGTGCGCTTGGCGTAGTCGAAGGGCGAGGCTAGCTGCACCCTCTGCGGGCGGTAGATGCCCAACCGCTGGCTGAAGAAGTCGAAGCTCTCGCCGTCGCTGAGGGTTGCCGAGGTGATCACCACCGTCTGCTCATCCCACCAGTCGCTAACCTTGTCGGCTACCGAGATCGGGGCGGCGTGGAGGGCGTAGTCGTTGCCGCCGGGTGGCTGTTCGGCGTAGTAGACGTGATCCTTGCGTTCTAGCGCACAGATCAGGCCCAGGCGGGCAGCAGCCGACTCCAGGCGAGCGGCAGTGCGGGCGGCGGCAGCCTCCGCGTCGGATAGCTGGTCGATCACCGCCAGGTCATCGTCTTCGCTGTCATCCGTCCCCCACCTGTCAGCCAGCACGTCGCCCAGAGCAGCATCGGGCAAGGCTGCCACGTCCACCACGCTCATCCAGGCAGCACGCTTGAGGCTGCGGGGACGCACCAGGTCGGCTAGCTTGAGCAGCAGCCCCGCCAGCTTGCGGCCAGCGAGCAGCGGGTCGGTCAGCAGCACCTTGCCCTCGTTGGCGGCGCGCAAGAGGCGGCCAAGCTCCATATCAAGCTGGCTGTAAGCGGCGGCGGCCCGGTCACGCAGTTCGCTGTCCAGCCCGCGTAGCTGCTCGGCGGCCAACAGGCGGTTGAGGGCGCGGCTGCCAATCTCTGCCCCCAACGCCCGCGTCAGGCTCTCCTCCCACAGATGCCCTTCGTCAATGATGATCAGGTCGAAGGGGCCTGGTAGCAGGCGGCCCCCGCTGCGGATGTCAATCGCTAGCAGCGCGTGGTTGGTAATCACGATGTCGGCGGTGGCGGCTGCCCGACGGGTGTTCAGGGCGTAGCAGGGCGCATAGTGCGGGCAGCGGTTACCCAGGCACTCGTCGCTGCTGGTGCTGAGGCGGGCGCGCAGGTCGCTGGGGATGACCAGTGGTAGTTCCTCCCAGTCGCCGTTCCAGTGCAGGCCTGCATCTTCCTCCTGCCAGCGCAGGAAGCGGCTAAGAGCGGGGTCGAAGCCGACAAGCTGGCTGGCGACGGCCTCCTCGTCCTGGGCTGCCAGGCAGAGGTAGTTGGCGATCCCCTTCAGGGTGGCCCAGCGCGGTGGGCGTAGGCCCAGACTACGGGCGAAGTCGTGGATCAGCGGCAACTCCTTGTTCGCCAACTGGTCTTGCAGCGGTTTGTGGCTGGTGGCGATCAACACCCTGCCCTGCTCCTGCGCGAGTAGCAGGGCGGGTAGCAGGTAGGCCAGCGACTTGCCGACCCCAGTGCCAGCCTCGGCCAGCAGGGTGCCGCCCCGTGCTGCCGTGCGCGCTACCGCCTCGGCCATTGCTACCTGCTCGGCCCGTGGCTGGTAGCCCGGCCAGTAGTGAGCCAGGCCGCTGAACAGATCGTCGAGAGTGCGCGCTGTTGCCATGCCCTATTATAGCAGAGAGGGGCGAAAGCCAGCCAGCGGAGCGTAGAGGCAGACGAGCGGCTGAGCATGAAGCTAGCTGTCAGCCAGTGACTATCGTATAATGAGGACACTGGCACTTTGGCAGATTAGCACGATAGAGACAGGGGGATGATCATGCAGAGGAAGATGCTGGTTGGCTTGTTGACTTTGGCGGTGGTGGCGGTGATCATGGTTGGCTATTTGGCTGTGGGCGCGGCAAATCGGGCGGCAGCGCAGGTTGGGCTGCGGGACGACGGACTGAGCCAACCGAAGCTAGCCCCCCAGCCAGTGACGATCCCCGCGCAGTATGCGAAGGACTACCTGGGGCCGCTAGCGATCAATCTGCCGCCCGGCTTCAGCATCAGCCTGTTCGCCAGCCTGCCAGTCAGCAGTGCGCGTTCGTTGGCGGTTGGTGCCTGCGGCGACTTGTTTGTGGGGACGAACGTTGGCAAGGTCTACCGCCTGCCCGACCGCAATCATGACGGCATCGCCGACAGCGTCAGCACCTTCGTTACCAGCAGCAGCGGCGACATCCAGCACGGGGTCGAATACTGGCAGGGCCACTACTACATTGCCAGCCAGTCCGATGTGATGCGCTACGACCAGGCGACCTGCGACAGCGCGGCCAGCAACGGCTTCCCGCTAATCTCCGGCCTGCCCTTTGGCGGCCAGCACAACACCAAGACGACGGCGCACGGTCTGGACGGCAGCCTCTACGTGTCAGTCGGCTCCTCGTGCGATAGCTGCGTAGAGACGGACATTCGGCGAGCTACAGTGCTGCGCTTCGACAACAACCTGCGGATGAGCGTCTTTGCCGGGGGGCTACGCAATAGTGTGGGCATCGCCTTCCGGCCCGGCACCAACGAGTTGTGGGGGTCGGAGAACGGCTACGACAGCCTGGGCGACAACGAGCCTGCCGAGGAGGTCAACCTGATCCGCCAGAACGCGGTCTACGGCTGGCCCTACTGCTACAACGACGGTACGCCGACCAACACCTGGTCGCCGCCCAAGCCCAACTACTGCCGTGACTACGCCACCAACCCCGCCTTCAAGCTGCCCGCTCATGGTGCGCCTATGATGCTAGCCTTCAGCGAAAACACCGCTCTCGCCTTCCCCAGCCCGTGGAAGCGCGGCTTCTTCCTGGCCGAGCGGGGTTCGCGCTACCGCTCCTCGTGCGTCAATACCACTGGCTACCGCCTGCTCTACATCCCGGCCTTTGCCCCTCATACTGGCGACATCCCCGCCCTCGACTTCGCCACCGACCCGGCTAGCGACTGCTTCCACGCCTGGCGGCCAGTGGGCCTGGCGGTTGGCGGCGACGGCGCGCTCTACCTCAGCACAGATACACAGGTCAGCAGTACCACGCCGGGGTCGGTCTACCGCATCACCTACAGTGCAGCCCAGGCTCGCGAGCAGCAAGCTAAGCTGGGCAGCAAGTAACAGCAAACGGCTGGCCCCACCCCAAAGGAGAAGCCAGCCGCTGTGTTGGTGGACCCAACAGGATTCGAACCTGTAACCAAGGAATTATGAGTTCCCTGCTCTGCCGTTGAGCTATAGGTCCGTGTCGCCTCTAATTATAAGCCAAGAGCCGCCCGCTGTCAAAGTTGATCCGCCAAGCCGCTTTTCGCTGCGGCTAGCCAACCCCTGGCTCCCCTATTGACAGGCGGGCGATTACCAGCTACAATAGGCTCATGTTTACATAATGTGGGGCTGGGTGGGTGCAGGCTGGGCAGGAGGTCACTGGTGGCAACAGAAGACACAGCAAGGGAGTGGGGTGGGCGCAACTGGCGCGATATCTTGCTAGTCGCGGCTATCGTGCTAGCAGTCGGCTCGCTCATCTTCAACTTCATCTTGATTTCAACGATCAACAACGTGACGAGTAATGCCCGCCAGCAGATACTCAACCGCGTAAACCAGTTGGAGCAGGGCGAGTTTACCTACAACTTCCCCTTCAACCAGCCAGTGCCGATCAGCATCACGGTGCCGATCAGCCAGACCTTCAACCTGCCGCTCGACTTCGACTTCCCGATCAAGCTCGACAACAATCTCAGCTTGCCGAATCCGCTGGGTGGCAGCATCGACCTGCCGCTCAAGATCGATACCACCATCCCCTTCCACCAGCAGTTCAGCCTGCCGATCCGTACCAACCTCGCTCTCTCCACCACCGTGGCGATCAGCGCGACAGTGCCGATTACGGTGCGCGGTGGCGACTTCAAGGCGGTGCTAGAGGAGTTCAAGCAGGTACTCAAATTAGCTTACAGACCGCTGACGTAGGCTGGGGCGTGCGCGGACAACAGGTTACCGTTTTAGAAACTTGGAGCCAATTGGTATAATATAGCTGTGTCCTAGAGCGTCCTTCAACCCTTCGCTAGAAAGAAGAAAACAGAGACAGATTATGTCCACTATTCGCTACACAAGGTGGGTGCGCCGTCTCGCTGCGCTGGCTACTATTGCCTTGCTGCTGGGGCTAGTGCCTGCCCTCTCATCTGCTGCTCCGGCTTCGCGCCAGGCAGAGGCACGCCAGCACAGCATTGCCTTCGATCTCTCAGCACCACATACCGCAGGCAAGGTGTTGGTCAAGTTCCGCCCCGCCGCGATCAGCGACGCGGCCTATCGGGCCGAGCGGGCGATCAGCGAGCAGCACAGCCCGACTACTGCCGCCAACCTCAATCCCGCCAGCAGCCTGCACGCTCTAAGCCAGGCAGCCAACCTGCGCGACCTGCTCACCAGCGTAGGGGCGCAGGATGCCCGCCTACTCTGGGCTGGCAGTGGCACTTACGCGCTGCAAGTGGGCGCAAACGCCGACCTCGCGGGCGTGCTGCAAACCTTGCAGGCCAACCCCGCTGTAGAGTACGCCGAGCCTGATTACCGCTACACCCTCAGCGGCAAGGTTGCCGCCCCGCTGCAAGGGCCAGCCGCCGCTCCTAATGCTGCCGCTGTCACTCCCAACGACCCGATCTACGGTCAGCAGTGGTACATCCAGCAGACGCTGGTCGATCAGGCGTGGGGCATTACCACTGGCAGCGATGCAGTGCTGGTCGCGGTGATCGACACGGGCGTTTCCACCGATCATCCCGACCTTAGCGGCAAGATAGTGGGGGGCTACAACTTCGTTGACCGCAACAACAACTACACTGACCGCGATGGTCATGGCACCCTCTGCGCTGGGATCATTGGCGCGAATGGCAACAACGGCACGGGGACGGCTGGCATCTCCTGGGGGGTGAAGATACTCGCGCTCAAAGCCCTGACTGAGCAGGGGGGCAGCAGCGAAGATATTGCCGACGCAATCCGCTATGCCGCCGACAAGGGCGCGCGGGTCGCCAACCTCTCGCTGGGTGGCCCCCAACGCAGCCAGGCGATGGGGGATGCTGTGCAGTACGCTGACAGCAAGGGGATGCTTGTGGTGGCTGCTAGCGGCAACGACCCCAGTGGCAAGCCCAGCTATCCCGCTGGCTTCGACCAGGCGTTGGCGGTTGGCGCGACTGCGCGGGGCGATACCTTTACTGGCTTCTCATCCTTCGGCCCTTACGTGGACATTAGTTCGCCGGGCGTGGGGATGTGGGGGCCGTCGGTGGACTCTAGTGGCCGCAACAACTACATTGCCGAGAACGGCACTTCCTTCTCCTCACCCACCGTGGTCGGCATCGCAGCCCTGATGTTGAGCGTCAATCCTGGCCTGACCAACAAGCAGATGTTCACCATCCTGGAGAACAGCGCGGACGACATTGGCACTGCTGGTTGGGATGAACACTACGGGCGGGGGCGGGTCAACGCGCTCAAGGCAGTACAGTACGCACAGGACGCTGGCAATCACCTGGCGCAGGGCAATGTAAGCCTCAGCGAGACGACTACCACCGCTGGTAGCGGCCTGACCGTAAGCGGCAGTGGCTACGCGGGCGGGGAGGACATCAACCTCTACTTCGTCTACGCCAATGGCGTGCGGGTTAGCCTTGCCGACCTGAAAGCGGATGCAGGCGGCAACTTCAGCCAGAAGGTGAACCTGCCCGACTACATCCCTCTCAGCCCACAGCCAGAGAGCTACGCCGTGCGGGCCTACGGCAAGGGCAGCGGGCGCGACGCTTACGACCACCTCAATGTGATCGCGGGTGACCCGCGCAATCGTGACCGCCAGCCAACCCCGGTTAGTGGCGGGCCAACCCCTGCACCCAGCAGCCAACGCCCGACGGCCCTGGATCGGGTTAGTGACCCCAGTCGCAGCGACAGCCGCTTCTTTGCCGAGAGCGGCCACACCCTCAGCGGCGACTTCCGCAACTATTGGGAGAAGAACGGTGGCCTCGCTCTGTTCGGCTACCCGCTCAGCGAAACGTTCCAGGAGGTAAACGCCAACGACGGTGCGACCTACCTGGTGCAGTACTTCGAGCGCAACCGTTTCGAGTTGCACCCAGAGAATCCGCCCGCCAATCGGGTGCTGCTCGGCCTCTTGGGGGTAGACAGCACGAAGTCACGCACCTTTGCCACCATCGAGAGCGGCCAGCAGAAGGCGGGCTACAACTACTTTGCCGAGACGAAGCACAGCCTGGGCGGGGCGTTCCTCACCTACTGGCAGCAGAGCGGCGGCCTCGCCATCTACGGCTACCCGATCTCCGAAGAAGTCGAGGAGAATGGCTACATCGTCCAATACTTCGAGCGCAACCGCTTCGAATATCACCCCGAACTGCCACCGCAGTTCAAGGTTAGCCTCGGGCTGCTCGGTGTCGAGCAACTGAAGGCGAAGGGGTGGCTACAACCGTAATCGCAATTGGGTGGGGCAGGCAGCCCGGCTGCCTCCTCGCCCAGCCATAGAATTGCTCCAAAAACTGGGGCGGAGGTGCATATGCTCAAGCGAAAATGGTCTGCTTTCTTCCTCTCCCTCGTACTCGCTGTGGTAGTCGCTACCTCTGGCGCGTTCCTCAACCTGCGCCCCGCTAGTGCTGAGCCATTCGCCGACTCGGCCTTCCAGAAGCTGTGGAATGTGACCGACTCGTTGGTTGCCAATGGGGCAGTCAAGCGCACCTGGTTCTGGGGGCCAACCCCTGGCTTCATCAGCCGCGAACGCTACGACCAGGCTCCCGACCGCAGCCGCCTGGTACAATATTTCGAGAAGGGGCGGATGGAGATCAACAACCCCTTTGGCGACCGCAACAACCCCTACTTCGTCAGCGGCGGCCTGCTGGTGCTGGACATGATCAGCGGCAACCAGCAAGTGGGCGATAGTGCCTACCTGCCCCGCACCCCCAGCACGCAGATCGTCGCGGGCGACCCTGGCGACCCCACCGCCCCGACCTACACGAGCTTCCGCAGCGTCACCTCCTTGTTCCTCAACGACAAGCGTAGCCCCGCCGTCCTCAACGGCTACGTGGGGTCGCAGATCAACGTAGCTGGCACGGTCAGTCCTTACCCGCCGCGCAATATTGACGCACAGACGCAGGTGATCGCCTACAACGACATCTTCGGCCACAACATCCCGCGAGCGTTCTGGGACTTCATGAACTCGCGAGGGCCGATTGTACAGAACGGGGCGGTGACGACTGCACCGGTGATCAACTGGGTGTTCGTCCTGGGCTACCCGCTCAGCGAACCGTACTGGGCCAACGTGAAGATCGCGGGCCAGTCTACCAGCGTGATGATCCAGGTGTTCCAGCGGCGCACCCTCGTTTACGCCCCCACCCTGCCTGCTGGCTTCCGCGTGCAGATGGGTAACGTTGGCACCCACTACTACAACTGGCTCTACACCAGCGGCTTCCCCAATCCCACCGGCCTGCAAGGGCTGGGCGGCAATCCAGGGCTAACCCCGCAGATTCTGCCCCCAGTGGGTGGTACGGTCGTTGGGCAGGTTGGCGTAGTAATCCCAGCCAGCAGGGACGCATCGCTGCAACCGATCCTCGGCCCGGCTGGCACGAAGTTTACAGTGGATGCGGTCAACTTCCGCGCGGATGAGGCGATCTTCGCCTGGCTGACCAGCCCCGACAACCGCATCATACCCCTACCTGGTTACGCCAATCCTGGTGAGCCGACTGGTATCAAGCCAGATGCTAACGGTAAGCTGCTAGGTCAGGTGATCGACAGCAGCGGCTTCCAGCCCGGCCTGTGGGCGGTTACCTACAGGGGTGCGGGCAGCGAACACGAGTCGGTTGCCTACTTCTATGTTGGTACGCCACCGGTGCCACCAACCCGCGCCCCTGTGCCGCCGACTGCTACCCCCGGCCCACCGCCCCCACCAACCGCCACGCCAGTGCCAGTAGCGGTGACGATCAACCCTGGCAGCGGCAACGCCAGCACCACCTTTGTGGCGACGATCAGCGGCTTCCAGCCTGGCGAGCAGTTGCAGCTTACCGCCAACGACCCTGATGGCCGCACCTACCTCTTTGCCCGACAGGGTGGCTACCTAGCAGACGCGGCAGGCAGCATCCGCCTCTCCTTCAAGCCTTCTGACACCTTTACCTACCTCACCCCTGGCACCTGGCGCATATCGGCCAGCGGTAGCAGCAGCCAGCGCAACGCCAGCGGCAGCTTCCAGTTGCAGTAAGCGGGCTTGGCTGGCGGCGAACAAAGTGGTACAGTTGGGGGGTGCATCCAGCCTGGGTGCGCCCTCTGGCTACGAGTCACGACGAGGAGGAGGATTAGCGAGATGGAGCAGCCAGCTAAAGAGGAGCAGGCGAAGGCGTTTGACATTGCGCCTTACCTGAAGCGTGGGCGCGAACTAACCGAAGCGGGCGACTACGCGCAGGCGTTGACCGTCTGGGACACAGCGGTGGCCCTCGCGCCCGCCAGCCCAGCCGCGCACTACGCCCGCGCTCGTGTCTACCTTTTGCTAGGGGAACGGGAGACCGCCATCGCCGAGTGCGTGCAGGCCAGCCAGCTACCGGCAGAGACCGCCGCCGACCTCAACGGACGTGGGGGGGCGCAACTGCTGCTCAACCGGCGCGGCTTGGCCCTCAACGACCTCAAACGGGCTATTGCCCTTGACCCCACCTATGCGCGTGCTTACGTGAATCGCGCTGCTGTCTACCTGCACTTCAAGGAGTACGCCAAAGCGATTGCTGACTGCGACCAGGCTCTCGAACTCGCACCCGACTTCAACGCTGCTTACGTCAATCGTGGCCTTGTCCACATGATGATGAGGAACTACGACGCGGCGATCCGGGACTACGAACTGTATGCCGCCAGCTACCCCAAGCGGGCCGATGTGCTGGCGACCATCGGCACGATCTACCTGTTCAAGGGTGACTACCCCGCTGCCGTCAGCAGCCTGAGCAAGGCTATCGCCGCCGCGCCTGAGTATGTGGTCGCTTACTACAATCGCGGTTATGCCCACGCCCTGGCGGGCGACAAGGGGTTGGCCGTCGCCGACCTCGAACGAGTAGCCACGCTCAAGGCGCGCACCCGCACCAGGCTGAGCGCGCGCGCCCTGCTCATCTCGCTGCGCTGGGGCTACTTCCCGCTCTACGCTGCCCTCTTTCGCTTCCGCCGCCCACGGGTGAACCTCAAGATATGAGGAGGGGGCGTGCCGCCTGGACACTCCCCCTTTGCAGACACCATGCGTCGCTGGCCTACGGCTCCTGCGGGTCGCCACTGGTGTAGCGGCGGCGTTCGTCGCGGGTGTAGATGTCCTGACCGAGGCTGGGCCGCCCACCGGGGGAGCCGTCGGCAAGACCCTGGCCGCCGTGCGAACGGTGGTCTACGATGTGGTCATGGACAGGCTTGCCGGGGTGGTCGAAGGTGTAGCCAGTGCCATATTGCTCGTTGGGCAGGTTGCGAAGCTCCTCGCTGAAGGTCGTTACCGCGTTCGCGTCGCGCGACTGGCCGTAGATCTTGTAGGGGATCAGCGCACCGCTCTCGGCTGGGCTGTCAATGCGGCGGGTGGGCGTTTCATCGGCGTAGAGTACGCCGCTCAGTTCGACCGCCGAACTGGTGGGCTGGCGTTGCTGGGCGGCGATCAGGTCGTCCACTGGCACAGCCCCCTCTGGGCGGAGGGTCTGCTTGAACTCCTTACCCTCGGCGGTGACGGGCTGGCGGCTGACGGCGCGGCCCACACCATGCGGCTGCTCCAGGCTCGCGCCACCCTGCTGCGCGTACTGCGGCGTGCTATTGCCGTGTTCCTCGTTCTCGGCCATCACTAACCTCCTCTTTGACGCTTGTGTTAGAATAAGCTCCAACAGAGCGTAATAACAATATGTCTCTACATCTACAACCACAGCACCAGCCAGACCCACTTAGGAGCTAACCATGATCGCTGCCGTCAGCGGCAAACTCGAAGGGCGCGGGGCCGACCATCTGATCGTCGGCGTTGGTGGCTTCAGCCTGCGTATCTTCACCCCCACCAGCGTGATCAGCGAAGCTGGCAACCTCGGCGACGAAATCCGCCTGCACACCTACCTGCTGCTGCGCCAGGACTTGATCGCCCTCTACGGCTTCAACGCTACCGCTCAGTTGCAGATGTTTGAAACGCTGCTGGGCGTAAGCGGGATCGGCCCGAAGGCTGCCCTCGGTATCATCGCCGCCGCCCCAGTCGAAACCTTGCAGAAGGCAATCGCCGAGGGGGACACCGACCTGCTCACTCGCGTACCGGGCATTGGCAAGAAGACGGCGGCGCGCCTGGTTGTCGAACTGAAGGGCAAGCTGGACATCGCGGCCTTCCTGGGCGACATCCCCAGCGGTGCCGCTGCCGTCCCCACCCTCTACAGCGAGACCCTGGATGCCCTGCAAGCCCTGGGCTACACGCCAGCCGAGGCCCGTCAAGCTCTAGTCGGCCTGCCTACTGGCGACGAAGCCCCTTCGAAGGTTGAGGACGCGCTGTTGTTCGCCCTCCGCAGGCTCTCATCCTAAGCAAAAAGCGCGCCTCCCGACTGCTGTGTGCAAATTATAACATATTTCGGCGCGCCCAGGGGGGTAGTTCCTCCTGCGGATTGCTGTCCAGGTAGGCCTGGAGGATGACAGCGGCGGCCACCTGGTCGATCTTCTCTTTGCGCTTACGCATAGGAATGCCGAGGGCTTCCATCGTGTTGTGGGCCTCCACTGTCGTCAGCCGCTCGTCCCAGTAGGTGATTGGGGTGGTGGTGGCGGCGGCCAGGGTGGCACCAAAGGCTTTTGCCTTCAACGCCTCCGGCCCTTCGTCCCCGTTGAGGCTGAGGGGCAAGCCGAGAACGATCAGGCCAACATCTTCTTTGAGGGCGAGGCGGGCGAGGTTATCCACATCCTGGCGGGGGCCAATCCGCAGGTAGGTGAGCAGCGGGCGGGCCAACCAGCCCTTCTCGTCGCTGATCGCCACCCCCACCCGCTTGCTACCGAGATCGAAACAAAGGACACGCATCGCTACTGGGCCGGGGTCGCACTGGCTTCGGCGGCGGGCAGGGCGAGCGGGGTCGGGCTAGCCGCTGCCGCTCCGCTCTGGCCCTCCACCTGCACGCGCACGCGATCCTGTTGGTCGAGGCGGTTGTCAGGATTGAAGCCACCCTGCCCTGGGGTGACGCTGAAGCGCAGGTCGCTGAGGTAGGCAGCATAGGTGGTCATGATTTGCTGCTTGAGGGCGGCCTGGTTGAACTCCTTGGCGTTCTGCGCCTGCATGATCCGCAGGATTGCGGTTTGCATATCGGGGCTGATCTGGTAGGTGACGCTGGCCTGGGCTGCCGCGCGGTAGAGGTACTGCTTTTTGCCTGCTGCATCCTGCTCCACCGCCATGCCGCCATCCTGCACGGTCAGGCTGCCCTGGTTGAGGCTGAAGGCAGCAGCGGTGAGGCTCTGGGTGGCAGCGTCTTGGGCGGCGCGCTTGGCCTCGTCGAGACGGAAGGCGTTGGCGTGGGCGCGTACTGCTACTGCCAGGGTCAGGCTGGTTGCGTCTTCACCCGGCTTGTGGTCGGCAGTAGCGGCGGGTGGGTCAGCGGTGATCGTATCTTCCAACAACTGCTGGCCCGGCTGCACCTGGGCCTTGAGGGCGAGGGGTGCGTCACGGTTGGCCTGCTCGCTCAAGCTCTTGAGCAGATTATCGTAGTCACCCTGGCTAACCTGGGCGATGCGCTCGCTGCTGCCGCCTGCTGCGTTGGTAATATTGCGGTAGCGGAGCGCGCCGATTGAGCCAGCCAGCGCATAGGCCTTCACCCCGCTCGGCCCCAGGGCAGCAGCGCGCACGTCGGCCAGCGCAGTGCCAAAGGTGAGAGTATCGTAGTTGGTGCCTGGTACATAGACGGCGGCGACGAAGCTGAAGGTCGCCCCATTGGCCGTTTGTAGCTGTGTACCAGCGGGGATGCTTGCGCCCTGGCCGCTGGTATTAGTTAGTTGCAGGCGGGTAACATCGTTCCCGCGTAGCTCGTCACGGAAGCCAGTGGTTTGCACCGTGCCAGACGCGCTAACCGTCACCTCTAGCGGTGCCGCCTGGATTGGTACGGCGGCGACGCTGACTGGCAGCACGGGTGCTGGCATGGGGGCGGCTAGCACGGGGGTGACAGTCTCACTAGGGTTGGCAGGGGGGGTGTCATTGACTGGCACGGATGGGCTGGCGAGGGGCGCAGGGGTACCGCTAGCTGGGGCGATGGTCGGTTGGGCAGGGGGGATGTCGCTGGGCAAGGTGGCGGTTGGCACTTCCTGGGCAGCGGGGGCAAGCAGGAGGCCGCCCGTAGGCTGTTGGCCGAGAATAGCGACCTGGATTGGTACGGTAATGGCCTGGCTGACCACAGTGCTGCGCGGCACGAGGGTGACGATTGCGCTGGCGGGCTGCCCCTGGTTGAAGAACCACAATCCAGCCGCCCCAACCAGCAAGCAGAGGAAGATGAGGATGAAGCTAGTGTAGAGCAGCCGCCGCGAACTGGCCCGCTGCTGGCGAAGAACCACTGGGTTGCGGCTGGGTAGCAGGCGGCCCGTGCTGGTTGGTGCAGCCATTGTTGCAGCGGCCACCGACTTGCCGTTGGCAGCACCCTGCTCCTCCTGCTTGCGGCTGGGGACGCTGACCGGCACGGTGGCCGCTTGCGCTTCGGGGGTGCGCCCACCCAGCTTGCGCTTCTGGGCAATGCGCTCCTGGGCCGAGTTGCGCGGAGCCTGATCCACAGTGCGGCTGGCAGTACTGCCCAGCACTCGTGGGCGGCTACCGGCCTCTGCGCTCTGGCGGCTGGTAGGGATGTCCAGGTCGGGGTCACCAAAGGCCGCGTTCAGTTCCTCAATGTCGGCGGGGACTGCTGCCCTACCCATCGCCTGATCGGGGGTGCTGGCGAGGGCCGCAGCGGGTGGGGTGAAGGCGAAGTCAGCGGCGAAGGGCGCGTCGCGCACGTCAACATCCTTGCTCAGAATGGGCATGGGTGGAGGCGCAGGAGGAGTTGCAGCGGTGGGCGCGGCAGCAGGCCGGGGGATTGCGCCGCTGGTATTGCGTGGTGGCGGTGGGCTGGCAGGGGCTGGCTCGTCGGTGAGGGCAGCCAGGCGATTGCTATTGGTGCTGCCTGCCTCCTTCAGTACGTTGAAGCCGAGGATTTTGGCGAGGCCGCTGCGCGTCTTGTCGTTTGCGTCGGGGGCGATGCTCAAGCGCACTCCGCTGCTGCGCTCCAATACGCGAAGCTGCTCGAAGTCGGGCAGGCTGGTGAGGACGGAGACGCTCTGCGGCAGGCGCAGGGTGACATTGCGCGCTCCACTCTCGCTGATGCGCTTGACCAGCGTCTCAATAGTATCGCTCGCGCTCGCCTCAATCAGGGTTGCTTGTTCCTGCGCCATGCTACCTACCCCTTCCAGTCATCTGCCACTACTAACCGCTGCCGCCTCGCTACTATGTACACCCCTGCTACTTCAGTTGAGCAGCAACGATTGTGCCAACCTGTTGCAGGGCTGCATCCAGGCCCTCTGCCTCGCTGCCGCCACCCATCGCCATCTGCGGGCGACCGCCGCCCTTGCCGCCAACCAGCGGCGTGATCTCCTTGACGATATTGCCAGCGTGGATACCACGGCCTACAAGGTCATCGGTTGCCATCAGCAGCAGCCGGGGCTTGCCGTCCAGCACGGTGCCGAGGGCGATTACTGCGCTGCCGAGCTTGCTGCGGGCAAAGTCGCCCAGTTCGCGCAAAGCATCATCACTGGAAGCCTCGACGCGAGCAGCCAACACTTTGATGCCGCTGACTTCCTGCACCTGATCTAGCAGCCCACTGCCGCTGCCACCGCTGGTCGCCAGCTTGCGCTCCAGTTCGCCAATCTTGCGCTCTTGCGTCCGCACCTGAGCCGCGATCTGCTCGGCCTGGGCCAGCAGCCGCTCCGGGCGGGTCTGCAAGCTGTTTGCCACCTGCTCCAGGGTCGCTAGTTGAGCCTGGATGTACTCCTCGGCCCCTCGCCCGGTGACCGCCACGACCCGACGCAGGCCGCTGCCAATGCTCTGTTCGCTGATGATGCGGAGGAAGCCGACCTCACCGGTATGCCCACAGTGGGTGCCGCCGCACAGTTCGCGGCTATAGCTCTCCATCTGCACCTCACGCACAGTCGCGCCGTACTTCTCGTTGAACAAGGCAATCGCCCCGTCGGCAATCGCCTCCTCGAAGGTGCAATATTTGACCGTAACCGGGTGGTTGCTGCGGATGTGCTGGTTGACCTGCCGCTCTACCTCGCGCAGTTCCTCTGGCAAGACCGCCGCGTAGTGGTTGAAGTCGAAGCGCAGGTAGTCGGCCTCAACCAGCGAGCCGCGTTGGTATAGGTGTGGGCCAAGCACATCACGAAACGCCTGGTGGATCAGGTGGGTCGCGCTGTGGTTACGCATCACGTCGCGCCGCCGCTGCTCTGGCACGCTGGCCTGCACGTGGTCGCCGACCGCCAGCTTGCCGCTGAGGAGGCTGCCACGATGAACGTAGACATCCCCTCCCCGCCGCTGGGTATCCAGCACGACGAAGGTGGTGCCGTCTGCGCCATAGAGGTAGCCACGATCCCCCACCTGCCCACCACGCTCGGCATAGAAGGGGGTGCGGTCGGTGACGACTTCGTACTCGATCAAGAGGGCTGGCTGCTCGTGTGGCGGGGTGTTGAGGTCGGGTTCAGCCATCCCCCCGCCACCATCCCCAATGAGGGGAGAGGGAGAAGCAAGGGTTTCGCCTGTGGTGGTCGGTACTATAGAGGCTAGCACTTCGCCATGCCTGAGGATCGCCTGCACTACTGCTTCGCTCTCCAGGGTCTCGTAGCCGAGGAACTCGGTGGCTGGCAGGTTGAATTGCTGGGCGTAGTTTACCTTCTTGTCAGCGGTGACGACTGCGGCGTTGCGCTGGGTGCGATCCTCGGCCAACGCTCGCTCGAAGCCGGGTTCGTCAAGCTCAAGCTCGTGTTCGCGAGCCAGTTCGCCCAGCAAGTCCAGGCTGAGGCCGTAGGTGCCATAGAGGCGGAAGGCTTCGTTGCCAGGGAAGGCGTGTTCGCCAGCCGCCTTCAGCCTGCCTGCCGCCTCCGCAAAGCGGCTGAAGGCAGACTCGATGGTGCGCTTATAGAGGGTCTCCTCGCTGAGGATCACCTTCTGGATCACGCGCTGGTTGGTGACGATCTCGTGGTAGTGGCCGCCCATCATCTCGATCACCTGGTCGGCAACCTTGCCCAGGAAGGGGCCGTCGAAACCAAGCTGGCGGCCAAAACGGATCGCCCGCCGCATGATTTTGCGTAGCACATAGCTGCGCTCTGCCCCACCAGGGGTCACACCGTCGGCGATCAAGAAGGTCATTGCGCGGGCGTGGTCGGCGACCACCCGGTAGGGGACAGGGTTACTCGCCAGGTCTGCCGCGCTGCTGCCCGCCAGGTCGCGGATGTGTTCTAGCAGGGGTACGAACAAGTCGGTCTCGTAGTTGCTATCTACTCCCTGCAAGACCATCGCTACCCGCTCCAGGCCCATGCCAGTGTCCACATTCTTGCGCGGCAGCGGAACATAGCTGCCATCCTTCTGGCGGTCAAACTGGGTGAAGACATGGTTCCAAATCTCGACCCAGCGATCCTCGTCTTCGATCTCCCAGGTAGAGGGGTCGGCGTGACCGCGCTCTGGGTACTTGTCGAAGAAGATTTCGCTGTTTGGCCCACATGGGCCGGTGTCGCCCACCTCCCAGAAGTTGGTCTTCTTGCCCAGGCGGATGATCTGCGACTGGGGCAGGCCACTGATTTCCATCCACAACTCCACCGCCTCGTCGTCCTCCTCGAAGACGGTCGGGCGTAGGCGCGTGGGGTCGATCTTGTAGACCTGGGTCAGCAACTCCCAGCCCCAGGTCAGCGACTCGCGCTTAAAGTAGTCGCCGAAGCTGAAGTTGCCGAGCATCTCGAAGAAGGTCTGATGGCGCAGGGAGGGGCCGACGTTTTCCAGGTCGTTGTGCTTGCCGCCAGCCCGCACGCACTTCTGAGCAGTGGCGGCGCGGCTGTAGCCCCGGTTCTCAACACCGAGGAACATATCCTTGAACTGCACCATGCCAGAGTTGGCAAAGAGCAGGGTGGGGTCGTTGGCTGGCACCAGCGAAGACGACGGCACCACTTGATGCCCCCGCTCGCGGAAGAACTCTAGGAATGAACGCCTGATCTCGCTGCTATCCACTGCTACCCCTCCTGCTTGGCCTGCTTGGATTGTAGGGCAACCGCCTGTTATTGTCAAGTTGCGGTAGTCCCTGAACCAGCGACTTGCAACAAGTATACCAGAACATCTACATATCCGACAATAGCTAACGCGCCAGTGCGAAGCCAATCTCGTCTCGCCCTGCGCTGGCCTGCCGTTCTGTGGCCTATATCTTGCCCTATTGTGCAACTAGCGCAACGTAGCGTAGCTGTTGGCTGCTACAAGCGCTGTAGCCCCACAGTAGCGAGTAGTTAACCCCAATCTATTGGCGACAGGAAGGCAAGCTATGGCAACAAATATCGAGCAGGACGGCAGCGCGAACTTTTCGGCTCTGCGCGGCGTACAGTACATCAACCTGACTACCTTCCGCAAGAGCGGGGTAGGAGTTTCGACCCCAGTTTGGTTCGTTGAGGTTGCTGGCAAGATTTATGTGACCACTGCGGTGCAGAGTGGCAAGGTCAAGCGCATCCACAACAACCCCCATGTGCAACTCGCTCCTTGCGAGCGCAGTGGCAAACCGCTGCCTGGCCCCACCCTTGATGGTGCGGCCCGCGACACTGCCACCGCCAGCAACCCCCAGGCTAAGCAGGCGATCCGCCAAAAGTACGGCTTCATGGTCAAGCTATTCGACCTGTTCGGTGCTATCACGCGGACCAAGCGCACCTACATCGAGATCGACGCGGTTAGTTCAGGTTCTGCTCAACTGCCAAAGCAGTAAGCACTCCTATTATAACAAAGTCTCTAGCTGGCCGACAATCTGCCACCTGCGACTTTTGCCCGATCTCTGAAGCAATCAGCGAGTGGCACAGATCACCGCCTTTCCACCGCGCGTCCACCGCTCATCCACCAGGTTTTCCACAATTGGGTGGCGTAGGGTATTGACAAGCGGGCCGAATAGGTCTATAATAGGCACAAGCTAGAGGTTTACCGACGTGCCTGGCCTTTGCAAGTGCCGTCCCGAACCTCGTCGGCGATATTTGTGTTTGCCCCTTGACATCCCCTCCCCATTCTGGTATAATAACCCCCTAAGTCCCTTAGCTGAGTCACATATGCGGTTAATTGAAGATTCATGTGTCAGCGTCAGACACAAGAAGGAAGTCCGAAAGTGTTGCCGAACAAGCCACTAACGTGTACTTTTATTCTTGTGTCTATGTGTGTCTAGCGTGTTCCATTCCTCTTTCTCCCGTCAAGGAGGCCATGCCTGATGACTGCGCCCGCCCTTAGCAATCCCCTCGGTTCCGAAGCAGTAATTGTCCCTGATGTTTCGACGCTCACCTACTCCGAACGCACCCGCCTGGCCGAGGGTGCCGCTGCCGACAATGGTCGGCGCAGCTACGCCCGCATCCCAGCGGTACTGCCAATGCCCAAGCTGATCCAGATACAAACCGACTCGTTCGAGTGGTTCAAGGTTGACGGCCTCCGCCAGCTTTTCAGCGAGATTTCACCAATCCAGGACTTCACCGGCAAGAGCATGGAGTTGCACTTCATGGACTTCCACTTTGGTGAACCCCGCTATAGCGAGTTCGAGTGTCGCCAGCGCGATATGACCTACGCGGCCCCTCTGCGCGTACGGGTGCGCCTGATCATCAAGGAAACTGGCGAGATCAAAGAGTCTGAGATTTTCATGGGCGACTTCCCGCTGATGACCGAGAACGGTACCTTCGTGATCAACGGAGCCGAGCGCGTGGTCGTCAGCCAGCTAGTACGCTCCCCTGGAGTCTACTTCACCCAGCACGAAGACCCCAACAGTGGGCGTAAGCTCGCTGCCGCCAAGTTGATCCCCAACCGCGGTGCCTGGCTGGAGTTTGAGACCAGCAACAAGGACATCCTCTCGGTCAAGGTTGACCGCAAGCGCAAGATTCCAGTGACGGTGCTGTTGCGCGCCCTCGGTGGCTTTGCGATGGACGAGAAGCTGATCGAACTGTTCAGCGATGTGGACAACGACGAGACCCACCACTACATCCAGTCTACTATTGACAAGGACCCGATCAAGACCACGGATAGCACCCTCTTTAAGACGATCCGTGAGCAGGTAGAGAAGGAAGTCTCCCGCTTCGAGGTTGAGGAGCGCAACCGCATGGAGAAGGCGGGCGGCGAGCGCGACGAGGAGGGGTTCCGCCGTCGTATTGCGGCCAAGCGGGCCGAGGCTGAGGAACGGATCGAGAAGCGGGCCGGTGAGGAGGCAGTGATCGAACTCTACCGCCGCCTACGCCCAGGCGACCCGCCGA
>Ga0123339_10000279_pt1 | contig 43380 bp, 33 predicted proteins | sample lystaG_FD_89956 | JGI IMG/M metagenome (GOLD analysis project Ga0123339, IMG submission 89956) | Glacier valley bacterial and archeal communities from Borup Fiord, Nunavut, Canada, to study Microbial Dark Matter (Phase II) -... | ecosystem: Environmental > Aquatic > Freshwater > Ice > Glacier ...
ACCAGCAAAAGTTTTTTTACCAGAGTTTTACCAGTTTCCTGGAAACCGGATTAGAACAGCTCAGGGTACACCTGGCCCTGATTACTGGCAGAATTATGTCAATTATAATCTATCAGTTGTAATTGATACTGCGCTAAACACATTGATAGGTAGTGCAAAGCTAACATATACTAACAACAGCCCTGATTCCCTGGCCTATTTATGGTTACAGTTAGATCAGCAAACTTATAAGGCAGATGCCAGATCAAATTTTCTGAATTCAACACCGCAAGGACAGCATACTGCTGGATATAATTTTTCTTCCGTTACAGTTAATTACAATGGACAATCTTTTCAGGCGACCTACATTATTGAAGATACCAGGATGCAAATCAGGTTACCGAGAAAGCTGGCACCACGCGGGTCAACCATTCAACTTAACTTTAAGTATAGCTATGATATTCCTGGTGATTTTGGTAATAGAACTGATTTTTTTCAGACACCACATGGAAAAATTTATGAAATAGCTCAATGGTATCCCCGAATGTGCGTTTATGATGACCAGCGCGGTTGGAATACGCTACCCTTTTTAGGACCTGGAGAATTCTATCTTGAATATGGGGATATCGATTATCAGATAACTCTGCCAGCAGGAATACTGGTAGCAGGCTCTGGTGAATTATTAAACGAGGCAGAAGTGCTTTCTGCGAAAGAATTGAAACTGCTAAACATGGCGCGTCAGAGCGATGAAACGATCATGATAAGATCAGCTGAAGATATTTTAAAGTCAGAATCAAAATATCGTAAACCTGATGCAGGCCTTAAAACCTGGCATTTTGTTATGGTAAACACCCGTGATGTTGCTTTTGGCGCATCAAAAGCTTATATATGGGATGCAGCAAGGATAAATCTTCCAGATGGAAAAAAATCGCTTGCCATGTCAGTTTATCCAATTGAGAGTGCAGGTTCAGGGGCTTGGGGCCGTGCAACAGAATACCTAAAAAAATCTATTGAATATTTTTCTGCTACCTGGTATCCTTATCCGTATCCTGTTGCCATCAATGAAGCAGGTACTGCTGGTGGTATGGAATATCCAGGAATTGTATTTGATGGCCTGACTGATAAGGGCAAGCAGCTCTTTTGGGTCACAGCACATGAGATCGGTCATAACTGGTTTCCGATGATCGTCGGCTCTGATGAACGAAGGTTTGCCTGGATGGACGAAGGTCTGAATACATTCATAGATATTTATGCGTCTGACGAGATCAATAAGGGTGAGTTTGCTCCTAAGCGCGACGGTGAATATGCTCCTGGGGGCGGTAACCCTTCCGATGAAGTGATTGCTTATACAACCGACCCAGCTGCCCCAACTATTATGACAGCAGCAGATGCAATTTCTGAGAAATACAGACATCCTTTTGCTTACTTCAAGCCAGCTTTCGGACTTGTTTTATTACGCGAGCAGATTTTAGGTAAAGACCGTTTCGATTATGCTTTTAAGGCATATATTCATACCTGGGCGTTCAAACATCCTGCTCCTGATGACTTTTTCAGGTCGATTGAAAATGCAGGAGGTGAAGACCTTAGCTGGTTCTGGTTAGAATGGTTTTACCATAACTGGTCGCTCGATCAGGCATTGGCAAAAGCTGCTTATACTAACCATGATTACAAAAAGGGCATTGACCTGAGTCTGCTTAATTTACAACAGATGGTTATGCCTGTTACTCTTGAAATAATGTTTAAAGATCAAACAAGTCAATTTATTAAAATCCCAGTTGAAACATGGCTATTGCACAATAAGTATGACATTCATCTGCCCACGACTAAAGAAGTAAAATCGGTTACCCTTGACCCCGCTCATTCACTACCTGATATCAATAGAAATAATAATACTATGTCAGAAATCAACTGATAGACTGGAAATAATTACAGGTTATACATTAATATCACCTTTTACATAAGCAAGTACAAGTGCCATCACGACAAAGAATACAAGCCATAAAATAAGACTGATATAAAATGGGCGCTCTTTTGTTGACATAGTTGAGATAGTTTAAATTTCAGGCAATTTACGGTTAAAGTAGATATACAATGAGTAAACCTATCCTTGTTATAAAATTTGGCTCGGCATCAATCACCAATAAAATCGGGGAACTCGATGAGTCGATCATTAGCAGTATTGCCAGGCAAGTGGCGGTATTGCACAAAACCTATAACATGGTGCTGGTTTCATCTGGAGCAGTTGCTGCTGGCAAGCGTTTTATAAAAGACTATAAGGGTACAATCAGTGAACGCAAGGCTGCTGCTTCAGTTGGCAACCCCTTACTGCTTCAGATCTACTCAAGGTATTTTTCATCGTATGATATTTGTATCGGACAGAGCCTGTGCGAAAGAATGCATTTCTCAAACCGCGATCAGTTCTTGCAGCTAAAAAAAACTTTTGAAGAATTATGGGCCAATGATATCATTCCGATTGCCAATGAAAATGATGTTGTCAGTAATCTTGAATTAAAATTTTCTGATAATGACGAACTGGCAACCCTGATTGCCGTGGGTTTTGGTGCAGTAACTTTAATATTCAGCACCTCTGTACCGGGTGTCCTCGATTCCAATAATTTATTGATATCAAAGCTAGATCTAGAGCAAAAAGATGCATTGAACCTTGCCCATAAGAAGAAATCAGAATTAGGACTTGGAGGAATGGTGACAAAGCTAACTTTTGCCAGGCTTGCTACCCGTATGGGAATTGCAGTAATCATTGTAGGCCTGCAAGAAAGAGATAATCTGCTTACAGCCCTGTCGGGCAATACCGGAACCTTCTGTAATGCACAGACCTGCACCATACCTGCAAGAAAGAAATGGCTTGCTAGTGGAAGCTTGGTTACTGGCCGCTTACAGGTTGATACAGGGGCTGCGATCGCAATCAGGGCAAGGCAGAGCCTACTCTGGGTGGGCGTTTCTCAAATTCTTGATAAGTTTATCAGTGGTGAAGTCATCGAGATTCTTGATGAAAATATGTGTAGGATTGCCTTGGGAAGGGCCAGAATTTCTTCAGAAATGCTACTTTATAAAAACGCTCAAGTACAGCGTAATAATCTTGAAATTGCACATTCAGATGATATTGTTGTACTTTAAAGTCAATTACTTGTTTGATAAATTTGAATGGAAGCATTAAAAGAACTTCAAAGGCAACTTGACCAGGCAAAAAAGGCTACTCTTAGTATTCAGCAGCTGACTGACATAGACAAGCAGCGATTACTGCAAAATTTAAGCAGACTTTTACTTGAAAGAGAAAAAGAAATCTTTCAGGCAAATAGCCTTGACCTTGAGCGTATTGCACTAACTGACCCAAACCGAGACCGATTACTGCTTAATGCTCATCGAATTCGTGAACTGTCAGCTAGTTTGTTGGTAATTGCGAAGCTGCCTGATCCTACAAGAAAAGTTCTCTATGCCACTAAAACTCCGGAAGGGTTAGATATAAAAAAAATAACTGTGCCACTGGGAGTAGTAGCAGTGATTTATGAATCAAGACCCAATGTGACAATTGATGTAGCTGCCCTTTGTATCAGATCAGGGAATGTAGCCATCATGCGTGGTGGATCTGATGCATATCATACTAATCTGTGCCTGATTTCAATTATTGCTGAAGTTTTAAGCGTCAACAACCTTGATACGTCAATTGTACAACTGGTAGACCCTGAACGTGAATTGATTAAAGAGTTGCTGAATGCAAGCCGGTTTATTGATGTTGTCATTCCAAGAGGTTCACAGGCCCTGATTGAATTTGTACGATTAAATTCTTCAATACCTGTTATAGAAACAGGAGCTGGGGTATGTCATACGTATATAGAAAAAACAGCAAATCTTGAAATGGCCCTCAACATTGCTATAAACGCTAAAATTTCAAGACCTTCAGTTTGCAACGCCCTTGACACATTGCTAATTGATCAGCGAATTGCCGTATCATTTTTGAATGGGCTTGCAGCCAGCACTGAATTCAGTAAAGTTGAAATCTTTGCCGATGAATCAGCATGGGTGATTCTTAATCAGGCAGGATATATCAATTTAAGCCATGCTATGCCGGATGATTTCGGCCGGGAATTTCTAGATTTTAAATGTTCAGTAAAAATTGTTCAAAATGCTGGTGAAGCCTTCAAACATATTTCACGATACTCTTCAAAACATTCCGAGGCCATCGTTACTGAAGATCTGAACCTTCAGGAAAAATTTCTCAATGAAATTGATGCAGCCGCAGTCTACATCAATGCCTCTACCCGTTTTACTGATGGTTCAGTATTTGGGCTGGGGGCAGAAATTGGTATTTCTACCCAAAAACTTCATGCCCGGGGCCCATTCGCCCTTGAAAAACTGGTTACTGAAAAATGGTTGGTCAGGGGTAATGGTCAGGTAAGAAACTAGGTTACAACCTAGTTCTTACCTATGTATTCTGCAAAAACAGCTGCTCTCATCAGGGCTGGAGGTAATAACCCCTGGGCCAGGAGAAAATCGTGAAATTTAAGCTGGTTGAAACGTGTGCCCATCTCTTTTTCTGCATCCTTTCTAAGCTGCAGGAGCAAGCTATAACCATAGAAATAACTACAGGCCTGTCCGGGACTATTAAAGGTAAACCTTTCAACTTCTTCTTTTGCAAAAGCATGTGAAAGCATAACATCATGCTGTAAAATACGGTAAGCATCAACCGTTGTCAGTTTACCAGATTGTAATTCAGGATCGATAAACGCACGGGCAGCTCGTAACAAGCGTAAATCAAGTGACATCAACTGACCTTCTTCAGGCATAAATGGCTTGATCAGGTACTCAGAATACAAACCCCAGCCTTCTACATTGGTAGAATTGAAAGCGTAAAGGGCCCGGGCAAGTGAAACTCCGGTTTCAAGCATAGAATCAAATTGCAATTCATGGCCAGGCCTGGCCTCATGGGCTGTAAGTGTCCAGGCGACGGCATCATAGCTAAAATCATCATACTTGTCTTCTTTTCCTGATTTATCTGCCGGAAAATTTAAGGGTAATACAAATTCTCCTCTCTGACCGGTGTTATGCATGAAGGGAGGTGGCTGCATATGCGGGGCTGGTTGTTGTACTGTCTCAGCAGTGCTGGCAATACGGATAATGGCATCACGGGAAGGAAGACTGACAATTTTATTTTTGGTGACAATTTCTTCAATGGCCTGCAATCTTGCTTTGTAAAAAGGAAGGATTGCCTCACCTGTAATCTGCTCTTTTTTTAAGGCTAGAATCACATCCCTGTAATCGCCCGAGGGTAAATGCCTTTTTCTGGCAATACTTTCGGCAAGCACTGACATTTCTCGCTGATAAGCTGTAAAAGCAGTATGTGCCAACTGGGCAAGTTCATTTGCTGATATATCTATTCCATAGCCTTCAAGATTCAAGGCATACTCTTCCTTGCTGAGTCTGAAATCAGTTCTGGCATTTGGTAAGATTGTTTTTTTCAACCAGGAATCATAGCTGGTAAGTTGTTTCTTTAAAATAGAGAAATCAGCTTCCCATCCTTTAAGTTTATATTTTGTAAAAAGAGCCGCAATGCCATCTAAATAAGCTGGATCGCGTTCTAATGCTGTTTCAATTTCTTCATGTGAAGGGTAAACCGTACCTGGTTTTTTAAGCTGCCCTTCCACTCTTTTTTCAACAAGCAAGGTATAGGGAATGAAACCAACAGTAATACCAGTATATTTCTTTAGTCTTTCAAGTGCTGCTGGTCTTCTTGCTGCCTCAGTCTGATCATCGAGTAACACTCTTAATCCCTGAAAAACATCTTGGCTGGCATTAATAAATGGAACTTTATGAGACAAAGCAAAATCTTCCTGTCTGAAACCAAGGGTGATTGAATTTTCAAGAATTTGCAAATCTTCTCTTACTTTTTTGTTCTCCTCAGTTTTCAGGGTAGTTTTGATAAAACCAAGTACTTCCTGAGTTTCCCTGCGGCGTTTTAATTCTGTTTGCTCCGATGGATCTGAAATGAGTTTGTCATACTGACTCAGGCCTTCTGCAGAACCTGATTCAGGCGAATATTTAAGGTTAACCGCAATTAGTTTATTGGTGTAATTATTACTCTTAGTGATCCAGGTTGTATCAGCTATGCAGCATGCATAGGTTGTCTGAATAAAACAAATTCCTATAAGAACAGCACTTAGCAACATCAATTTGGGTACTGGTGTAATTTGACCTGATTGTAATTTAAATTTCATATTCCTGGATCTTGTTTTAAGTATTAGACCAGCACTTATTTTAATGCTATTCAAATACCAGATTATATAACTATGAAGCCTTACCTCATCTAACAGATATTTAAAGGTTTCTACTCAAAATGAATATTGCTGATATTCATTTTGAATGCATGGCAATTATAGCGAATAATCATTAAAATATTATCTCGTTCATAATGAGTTAGATATAAATATTTGACTCAATTGGCATGTTAATAGTTGCTTTCAGCCTAAGAAAAAAATAGTTATGAAAAGTATTTGTACATTTTTTGCGATATCATTTTTAGCAATTCTGCCTCATCTAAGTATAGCCGGAATAGGGGTAATCAAAGGTGATACTGCCATCGATAGCACCAGGCACAGAGTAATTAAAAGGTCTACTCCGCCTGCGCTTGACTCACCCCCATTTCCTACAGGAGACTGGGACGGGGCCCCATTAATTGGTGTTGATGCCACTGCTCCAATTTATCCAGTACAAAAAGCATTGGGGCTCATAAAAACAAGGTTTAGAATTTATGGATGGGTAGATGCAGGTGCTAATCTAAGTACTTCAAAGAAATCAAATGCCCCAACATCTTATGACATCATCCCAAATTCAGTTCAGCTTGATCAGGTTGGTTTAAAGTTTGAAATTCAACCAAATACCATTCAAACGGATCATATAACAGCTGGATTTCTGGTAACAACGATATTTGGTACTGATTACCGGTATACAACATCGAAGGGTTATTTTAGTGACCAACTTTTAAAGCATAATGCGAAATATGGGTTTGACCCAGCTGAGGTTTACGGCCTGGTTTATTTCCCGAAAGTTGCAGACGGGATGATTTTTAAATTCGGACGCTTTATTTCTCCTGCAGATATTGAGGCACAGTGGGCAACAGATAATTACCTGTATTCGCATTCTTTAATGTTTACAGTTGACCCTTATACATTCACTGGCGTTCAATCGACTTTTAAATTAGGTACTTATTGGCAGCTAGAGGTTGGTCTTCATGCCGGAAATGATATGGCTCCATGGGTAAAATCAGCGTCGCTGAATGGATTGTTGATGGCAAGATGGGTTTCAAGAGATAATAATAATTCTATTTATGGTGGAATAAATTCATTGGGGGCTGGTAAGGCAAAAGACTATCATGACAACTTACAGATGGTAGTCGCCACCTGGGGTCTTAGATTCAATAAAACCCTGCATATGATGACTGAAGCCTATTATATGTGGCAGAAAGATGGACTCGTTGGAGGTACAGTTATTAACGGGCCTTCAAAACCCTTCTACGAAGGTGTAGGTCCGGGTAATTATATTCCTGGCCTGTCTAAAGCCATAGGTTTTGTCAATTATTTTCAAGTTAAAATCTCACCCAAAGATTATCTCTCAATTCGTAACGATTATCTGGGTGACCCCCAGGGTAATAGAACAGGCTACGCAACTTCTTACTCAAGTCATACTGTAGGTTATGTCTATTATATCACCCCAATGTTAAGAATCCGTCCTGAACTTAGGTTTGAACATGCATATGCCAAAGGAATTACACCCTATGATAATGGAACGAAAAGAAGCCAGTCAACAGCAGCAATCGATGTGATATTGAGATTCTAACTATGCTGGTAAATGGTAATATTGCTGGCTACTACAGAACTGGATTATAATTCTTCATACCTGCAACAATAAGATGCAGAGGCCATAAAAATCATTCACAACCATCTTTAGTTTTAAGAGATTAAAAACTTTTAATAAGCAATCTAAGGCTGCACAGAATAACGAGTATTCCGACTGCAATAAACATTGATTTGGTCGGAATTAATCCGGCTAGTTTGGCTGATATCGGGGCACCTGTTATTCCACCAATTAGAAGTCCTACAATTACTTCCCAATTTGATATTCCCATCATGCTAAAGAAAGTAAGGGCACTTGCCAGACTCACAAAAAACTTACTCAGGCTGACACTGCCTACTACAAACCTTGGGCTACGGCCCTGGGCTATGAAAGAACTGGTAACAAGAGGCCCCCAGCCGCCGCCACCAAAAGAATCAATGAAACCTCCAGCTCCGGCCAGCACCAGAATATTCTTTACTTTTTTTTTGATTATCTTTTTCTGAAAGGCATTACCCAGAATCTTTAGGCCTAAAAAAAGGGTATAAAGAGCTAATACGGGTTTTATATAGGCTGCATATTTATCGCCATATAATGATAATATAACCGCCCCTATAATGGCACCTATTACACCTGGTAAAATTAATGATTTGAATAATTTCTTATTCACATTACCAAATTTATAATGACTGTAACCCGAGACACCGCTGGCAAAAGTTTCAGCAGTATGTATACTGCTGCTGATGGCTGGCAGGCTGATACCAAGTGACAAAAGAATCGTTGTACAGATTACGCCAAAACCCATTCCCAGTGAACCTGCTATAATTTGGGCGGCAAAGCCTGTGAGTACCATCCAATAAAATTTAGCATTTAACTGAGAAGCAAAATTTCCTAATCTGGCAAGAAAAATATTGACTGCAGATAGCTGAAAAACCAGTGCTCCAAGAATCATGAAAAATAGGGCGATACCGATCCACGAAATAATTCGTGCACCAGTAAGTCTGCCTGAGGTTATTTCCCTGGAATTACTAACCTTAGGTGCTAAATTTTCAGGGGGTGAATCATTCTCAACCAGCATGCGTGTAATTTCATTTAACCTGATAACCTTAGAATTGAAATCTCCACTAAGCCTTAATCGTAAGGTTTGTAAATTATGCATCAGACTGTCGATCTCTACTGGCAGGGTGTCAGCTAATATTTCTTTCAGACGCTTTGCAAGTGTAGGTGATTTACCATTGGTTGAAATGGCAATTTTTAAATCTCCTTTTTGTACTACAGCAGAGAGGTAGAAATCACATAAAGCTGGGTTATCAGCAACATTCACCAGGCGGCCTGCAAATTTAGCGTCGTCGCGTATCGTAGTTGCCATCTGCTGATCATTTACAGCAGCAATAATCAGGTCACAAAACTCAAAATCAGCTATTGAGTAGGGGCGCTCGAATAATTCCAGATTTTTATATTCGGTGGCGAGTTCTTTAATTTCTTCACAGATAGTAATACTGATGAGTTTTATCGGCGTAGCCGGGGCATTCATTAATACAGCCCTCAGTTTTTCAAGCCCAACAACACCCCCACCAATAATAACCAGTCTGAGTGTTTCAGTTTTTAAAAAAACTGGGAATAATCGGTTTCCTCCAGTAGGTTTTTGCAAATCTTCGTGACTGATAAAAGGTTCAAGAACTTTTACCGAAGATGAATAGCCTCCTTTTTGATGCTGCATACCTAGTGGTTTTTAGTGTGTATATCAACCAATATGCTGGCATAATAAAAAGCTCCAAGTGTCGGTCCTCCAAGATACTGGATATATCTTTTATTCGCTAAATCTGTCGCACCAAATTTTAAACTTGAATTTAATTTTGGTAGGTGGTAAGTGAGCTGGGCATCGATACTTTTATACCCAGGAACATTACCTGCTGCAAGTGGACTACTCCAGAAGAATGGAGCCTGATAATGCATAGTGGCTGTAAATCCCAAATTTTTGGCTAGTTCGCTATTTCCTACTGAAAGATTAACAATCAGGGGCGGGGTATTAAATGCAGGCGTAAAGGCATCTACTGCAGAGATACTGACGAGCTTGGCATAACTTGCATTAGCCCTGATATTAAATTTTTTATAAAATTCATATGATATACCTGCTTCAATACCCTGATTGGTGACCAAGCTGGTTGAGTTGGTCCACATCTTATATTTATGAATCTGTTTGCCCCCGGCATAGGCTGCATAAGCTGTGCTGTCTGTTGTTCCAATCTGCCCTCTTGCTGGCTGGGTAACATCAAGCTGCCCTATGAAGTGATCGTATGCACTGAAATAATAATCTATGTCAACGAAAACTTTATTATTGAGCCATAAACCTTTATAACCAATTTCAAACGAGTTAATATGTTCAGGCTGCAGATAGGAATAATTGCTTTTTACAAGTAGATTTTTACTTTGCTGTATTGCCTGATCCTGGGTTTGACCAGCATTAATCAGCTTGTTTACAGAATTTTTAAAACTTGTAACAGAGGCATTAATATAGGAGTTCTCAAAAACTCCCAAATGCTTGGAAATAACTTCGAAACCGCCCAATCTTTTTACGCCCCCATTATTAACATAAGCATATCCTTCGAATAGAGTTGGGAAACGGTACCCATTCTGAAAAGAAATTCTAAAATTATCCTGGCTTGTAGGTGAAAAAGTTATGGCCACCCGGGGATTAAATTTAACGCTAAAATATTGAGACTTATCGACTCTGAAAGATGCATTTATCTTTAACTTCTCATCAAAAAGTGTTTTGCTAGCTGAAATAAAACCACCATAATTTGTGTAGGTGAAATCTGCAGTTGCCTTTGACAGATTATTAAAAGATTGTGGATTTACGTAGTTGTCTCCATCAGGGCTTACAATATATGTTCGATAATTAAAGCCGGTAAGTATTTTTACATTCTTAATCAACCTTGACCAGTCATACTGACCGTCGACATGAACAAATTTTGAATGCAGCAGGTATTGTGCTCCAACTGTATCCCAGTTGTTTATATGAACAATCTGGTTCATAGCCTGTTTGAAGGCGGCTGTACCTGGTTGAAGTCTGTTTAAATCAGCAGCTGTACGTGCCTGAGTAAAAGCATCTGTCAGCGTACTGCCACTTTTTATTGCCGTATTGAACCCTTTCGTATAGTCAGCATACCACTGGCTTGGCTTTTTACTGGCAAGATCAAGATTTTCAGCAAGAGCCCTCATATTATACGAGTTAGTTCCTGTATTTTCTGATTCCTCATAGGCTTTTAACTCATAATCCTGACCCTTAATATCAAGAACATGCTGCTGTATCTGCTCACCGTCAAGCCTAACCCTGTTGCCTCGCTGGTAGAGTGTGCTCCCATTACCAATACGGTAAGAATAAATAATTTCTGTTGACTTATTTAATTTGTATTCAAGAGCTGCATCAGCTTTAAAGTTATGGATCGAATAATCTGTCAGGTCTTTCTCAAAATACCCGGTTCTAGATACATCATACTTTTTGCCGCCCAGGGTGATGGTTTTCATATCACTATTATACTCGTCACCATATTTATTGATCAGATCAGCAGCCGGATTAATGGCCAGACCTGCGTTGGTTTTATTTCCTGTTAAAAAATATTGATCCTGCTGGTTATTTGCAATCCAGTCGGTACCCTTTGAAAAAGAACCGTTTAGTTTAAAGGCAAAGCGTTTACCAATTGCTTGTGCATATCTGATGGCAACTTCATTATACGGTGTAGGCGAATGATCTTTATCATTTACATGATTGATACCAATTTTTTCATAGACGCTTATACCCTGATACTTAAAGGCTGATTTGGTTTTTAAATTTGAAATTCCATTTACAGCATTCAGACCATATAGTGCTGAAGCAGCCCCTGGTATCAGTTCAACACTTTCAATATCAAGTTCAGTTGGGCCAATAAGATTGGCAATCGGGGCACCTATGCCAGGCGAGATTACATCAACCCCATCAACCATTTGCAGAAACCGTGAATTTGTAGTTCCTGCAAATCCACGTGTATTTGGCACCTTATATCCAAGTCCAAGGGTAATCATCTGCACACCCTTAACGCCCTCAATTGCATCATAGAAATTTGCCGCCGGGCTCTCCCGAATATTTTTAATACTTAGTTTTTCGATGGTAACGGGTGATGTTAATATACTTTCAGCAACTCTTGAAGCACTCACAACAACCTGGCTGGTAATGATACTCTGTGATTCAAGAGCAATATGCAGATGGTCAGAATTGGCTGCAGTTACCTGATATTGACTCGTCTTATAACCTAAAGCAGTTATAATGAGAGTTAAGGGCAGCCTCCCAGGGTTTTTCAAAATAAAGTTTCCTTTTTCATCAGTACCCGTTCGAATTGATCTTCCCTTTACACTGACGGTTGCCTGCAAACTATTGATTGAACTGAGGGAATCAAATAATGACCCTTTTAATTCAGTTACCTGTTTTTTCTCAACCAGAGGGCTGTTAGAAATGATGTTTCCAGTTACCCCGTTGCCACTCACAGGTAGAGAATCATTTTTTACAGTATCAGCTACAACGCTTCCTGCAACTGGCAATGAATCGATCGCAATAAGGCAATTAAAGTTAAGTGATGCAGCCTTTGCTTGCTGACTGGCGTTGGTTACCGATGGTTGAATACTGGTGACAAGAAAGATGCTAAGCGCAACTAAAAGTGTAGGAATCTTTATCAAAATATTAAGTCTATAGGTTTTATATACAAATGCGAAAGTAGTAATTTATTTCAGATGCCTGACCTTTTAAATCAGGTTTGGTTTACCTGCAGGTGTATGCGAGAGTCGGCCTTCAGGGATACCAGTTTTTTACGCTGGGCAAAATCTCCAATACTTTCTGTTTTCATCTTTTCTTTACTGAACAGTTTGAAAAGAACATCAAGCTCGGCTAGAATCTCTCCTTCATTTAAACTTTCCCGGTAAACAGCATTCAGACGTTCTCCGGCATGATCAGCACCAAGGTGTAGATTATACCGCCCTGGGGATACGCCAATAAAACCGATTTCAGCCATATTAGGCCTGGCACAACCATTAGGGCATCCCGTCATACGGGTAATGATTGCTTCATTCTGTAAATCGTATTTGACAATCAATGGTTCAATTTTGCTGATTAAAGAGGGAAGGTAACGCTGTGCTTCGGCAAATGCCAGCGGGCAGGTTGGCAGGGCAACACAGGCCATAGCATTCTTTCTGATCAGGCTCGTGTTTTTTGTATGAGCCAGTAAACCATAGCCTTCAAGAATAGCATTAACCTGGGGCTTATCTACTTCACTTACATCAGAAATGATAAGATTCTGGTTACCTGTGAATCTAAAAGTTGATTTACCAGTTTGAGCAATTTCGTACATGGCTGACTTAATCTGCAATCCATTTTCGTCATTCACCCTGCCATTTTCAACAAATAGCGTATAATGCCAGGTACCTGCATAATCTTGCAACCACCCATAATAATCTTCCCGTTCAGTAAATGAATAAGGGCGGGCAGGGGTTAGGGCGAAGCCTGTGCGTTTATGTAATTCTTCGAGAAAAAAATCAAGACCGTATGTATCGACTGTATATTTAAGACGGGCAAGTTTTCGGTCAGCGCGGTTGCCATAATCTCTCTGAGTTGCAATTATGGCATAAATAGCAGCCAGAATATTTTCTTCACCACTGACAAATCCAATCACAGAACCAAGGCGGGCATAAGTAAGTGCATTACCATGGGTTGAAGAAAGGCCACCGCCTATTGCAATATTAAATCCGACTAATTTATCCTGCTCAATGATGGCAATCAGGCCAAGGTCATTGCTGAAAATATCAAGATCATTATTTGGAGGAATGGCAATTCCTATTTTAAATTTTCTGGGCAGGTAACGATCTTCATATAAGGAATCTTCTTCAATACTTTTATCACTTATTTTTTCCTGGTCAAGCCAAATTTCATAATACGATCTGGATTTAGGTTTAAGGTGTGTGCTTATTTTATCTGCGAAGGCAAATATTTCAGCATGAACTTTTGACTGAGCCGGATTAGAAGTACAGGTCACATTTCTATTTACATCGCCGCAAGTAGCTATTGAATCAAGACCCGCCACATTGAAAGCCTGAATAGTTGGTTTTATATGTGACTTAAATAAACCATGTAATTGTACAGTTTGACGGGTTGTTATTTTAATAGTACCGGTTGAATGCTCGCCTGCAATATGATGTAAGGCAACCCACTGACCTGGCGCCAGAAACCCCCCTGGCAGGCGCAGCCTGATCATGAAAGTATAGAGATTCTCAAGTTTTTTTTCAGCCCTTTCTTCACGCCTGTCTCTGTCGTCCTGCTGGTACATACCATGAAACTTGATAAGTGCCTGATCTGGTTCCCGGATAGCACCAGAGAGTTCATCTTGCAGGCTTTTAACAATACTGCCACGCAAACTGTCGCTAGCCTGCTTTATGAATTCAATTGCTGATAAATTTTTCTTAATACTCATTTATTCAAATGCTAGTAAACGTCTTTTAAATACTTTCCACTTTCTGATAAGTTTTCAAGCCAGGCCTCTGGATTTATCTGATTCCCAAATACGGCTGAGATTTGCATCAGGGTATGTTCGACATCAATTCCCATAGGATCTTTAGACCCACATAAATAGATAACAGCGCCTCTGACAATCCATTCATAAAGTTCTGCTCCATGATCAAACATGCGGTGTTGCACATATATCTTTTCTTTTTGGTCTCTTGAAAACGCCAGATTTACACACGTAAGAAGTCCGGTTTGATGCCAGTCCTGAATTTCTGTCTGATACAAAAAATCTGTAGTGAAATGCTGGTCTCCAAAAAATAACCAGTTTTTGCCTGTCGCATTTCTTGCTTCACGCTCAGCCAGAAATGACCTGAAAGGGGCAATACCAGTTCCAGGGCCGATCATAATGATATCAATATCATCGGCAGGTAGCTTGAAAATACGATTTTTGTGAATGTAGAATTTTAGGATACTGCCGACTTCCAGATTTATTAAGTGATCTGAGCATAGACCATGTAGCAGCTCATGATTGGTAGTGAATTTTTCGAGGGCAACAGTAAGGTGAACTTCATTTTCATGAAGTACTGGAGATGAGGAAATTGAATATAAACGCGGAGTGATCAGATCCAGCAATTGAATTACTCCTTCAAACTGTACTGCATCATTGACAGGATAAATTTTCAGCAGATCGAGTAACCCCATACGGGTATCAGGAATATCCTGACCTGTAAGTAATGCATATTTCTTAATGATCCGTTCTGACAGATAAACGATGTTTAATTTCTTTTTCAGCCATACATTCAAGTGTTGACTTTCATCACCTCTGGTAATTATTTTACCTGGGTTCAAGAGTTGCAGCTGTAAGATAGCATTAACTGTCTTTTCTGGATTTTCAGGCACTATGCCGAGTGAATCGCCTGGCTGATAATTAACATTTTCTGATAGTATTTCTATATGGTGGGTTCTCTTTGACGAACCCCTGTCGTTTAGATTATTATTCGTAAGTAGTGTTCCTTCATAAATAATCTTGCCAGCAGTTTTTTTTATTTCAGGTAACAGGCTATGCTTTACCGGCTGTGCAATATTCAATAGGTCGAGTACATTCTTGAACCAAGCTTCAGCAACTTCATCGTAATCAAGGTCACAGCGTTGCAAGGCAACCAGTCTTGTTGCTCCCTGCCTGTTAAGCCATAAATCAATATCTTCCCCAGCTTTACAAAACAAGGGGTATGACGTATCTCCCAATGCCAGGACACCGAATTTGAGGTTATTAAGTATGCTGGTATTAGCCTCAACATAATCATAGAATTTTTTGGCTGATTCAGGGGGTTCTCCTTCCCCCTGGGTACTTATCACGCTAATGAAATATTCTTCCTTTAAAAGATCATTTAGCCTGTACTGTGCCAGATTAATCAGTTTCGTCTGTATTCCTAAACCCTTGGCCTGTTTGGCAAAATTTGTTGCTACTTTTTTTGAGTTTCCACTTTCGGTACCATAGGCAATGGTGAGCTTCAATTCAGAAACTACCTGGGGCAATACATCTTCCTGGTATTGGGAAAGTAGGGGCAATGCATCTTTTTCAGCGATACCACTCAGGTAACCACTTAGCCATATCAATTGGCTGGCACTAAAATCAGCTACAAGCTGCTGTACCTGCCTTAATTTATCTTCTGTTAACATGCTTTTCTATTCAGGCTGTTTAAAGGGGGGATTAAATCACTTTTACCGAGTTCTTTAAAGAAAAATCCAGTCTCGGTAGGCTCATTAAACCAGGCAAATCTTGTATGTAAAGCAGCTACTTTACCAATAATTATCAAGCTTGGAGAAGCATAAATCTTGTTTGCATACAGGCCTTCATAATCGTATATATTGCAACAACTTGTTTGTTGATCGGGCGTACTGGCCTGTTCTATGACTGCGATATGAACGTCACGATGTATACCGGAAGTCGTCAGGTTTTTTGTCAGAATATTGATTACATCACTAGACATAAACCAAACAAGTGTATCATCACTTTCTGCCAGTTCTTTCCACTTCGTGTCATTTAATTTACCAGGATCATAACCTGTCAGAAACCTGATAGCTGTTGCATGATTTCTAGCCGTCAGAGGTATACCTGCATAGGCAGCAGCACCTGAAGCTGATGATATCCCTGGGATAATCTCATAAGTGATTTCATTTTCAACCAATGCCATCAGCTCATCATAAATATTCGAAAAAATCGAAACATCTCCGCCTTTCAGGCGCACCACCCGTTTACCAGCCAGGGCATAGTCAACCAGCAACTTAGTGATGGCACTCTGGGGCATAGACTCTTTTTTTCCTGATTGTTTCCCAACATGAATGATGGTAGCCTCTGGATTCGCCCAGTCTGATAAAATACGTTCTGCAACCAGCCTGTCAGCAATAATTATATCAGCACCTGATAGCGCGCGCGATGCTTTAATGGTTAATAAGTCTGGGTCACCTGAACCGGCACCAGCAAAAATGACTATACCTTTTAATGTCAAACTATACATCGGTGTGTATTAATTGTCTATGAACTACTGAAGCATACAGGCTCCCACTGTCAGGTAACTACTCTCATCGATAAGTATGGCACCACCGTTTGCTCTCAGCTCAGAATATGAATCAAAAGGCAGGGGGCTGGCTGTTTTTAAAGTTATGCTGACGATATCATTCAAACTGGCCTTGGCAGGATGTTTAATTCTTTCAAGCGTATTAACATCAAGACGGTAATCAATTGACTTAACAATACATTTTACCTGTCGGCTATGCAGTTGTAGAATATATTTATTTCCGGCAACAAGGGGTTTGAAATCCATCCAGCAGGCGAGGCTTTCAAATTCCTGCTCTATACGCCCTGTGTTTTCTGGTTTGACAAGCACATCGCCCCGGCTGATATCAAGATCATCAGTTAGGTTGATAATAACATTTTGCGGAGCAAATGCTTCTTCGACCTGATGACCAGCAATTTCAATGCTACTGATCCTGCTTCTTTGGCCAGACGGTAAAACTTTTATTTCGTCGCCTTTGCGGTATTTTCCACTGATGATTTTACCTGCATACCCCCTGTAATCATGTAAATCTTCAGACTGGGGCCTTATGATATACTGCACGGGCAGGCGACTGACTTCAAGATTAATATCTTTGGCCACAGCTACATTTTCGAGCATTTCAAGTAAAGTTTCTCCTTCATACCAGCTAAATGCACTTGAACGGTCAACAATATTATCACCATTCAATGCGCTGATCGGAATAAAACGTACGTCTTTTAAATTTAGTCGCTTGGCTACTGCTGCGTACTCGATCACGATATCATTATACACGTCGGGTGAATTTGATACCAGATCCATTTTATTGATAGCAACAATGATATGGGGTATCTGAAGCAGTGAAGCAATGATTGAATGCCGTCGGGTTTGTTCAGCCACACCATTTCTGGCGTCTACCAAAATGATAATCAGGTTGGCACTAGAGGCTCCTGTCACCATATTGCGGGTATATTGAATATGACCTGGAGCATCTGCAATAATGAACTTTCGGGTAGGAGTATTAAAGTATTTATAAGCCACATCAATGGTGATTCCCTGTTCTCTTTCAGCTCTTAGCCCATCAGTCAGTAAGGCTAAGTCAATTTCTCCTGCAGCTTTATTTTTACTTTGTTTTTCAATTGCTTCCAGCTGGTCTACCATTATATTTTTGCTATCATAAAGTAAACGGCCGATCAGTGTACTTTTGCCATCATCTACACTGCCCGCAGTTATAAATCGAAGTAAATCCATAATTTTCTAGTTCTTAAAAATATCCGTTTTTCTTGCGGTCTTCCATCGCAGCTTCTGAAACCCGGTCATCGATTCGTGTTTCACCGCGTTCAGAAATTCGGGAAACTGTTATTTCATGAATGATATCATCAAGGGTTGAAGCACTAGATTCAACAGCTGCGGTACAGCTCATATCACCAACAGTTCTGTATCTCACCTGACGGTTCATAAGTTTTTCTCCGGCATCAATTCGTATAAAAGGGGAATTAGCAATCAGCTGCCCATCATACTCCAGCACTTCACGGTGATGGGCAAAATAGATAGCCGGTAATTCGATTTTTTCCCGTCTGATATAATTCCAGACATCGAGCTCTGTCCAGTTGCTGATAGGAAAGACCCGTACATTTTCACCTTTATGAATTCTGCCATTATAGACATTCCAGAGTTCTGGTCTTTGAAGTTTAGGATCCCATTGCCCAAACTCATCACGAACAGAAAATATGCGTTCTTTGGCTCGAGCTTTTTCTTCATCACGGCGGGCACCCCCAATGCAGCAGTCAAAACCAAATTCTTCGATAGTTTCAAGCAAGGTGAACGTCTGAAGCGCATTTCTGCTGGCAAATTTACCCTTGGGTTCACTGAGCTTCTGTCGGTTCATAGTATCTTCGACATAACGAACAATGAGCTTTTCACCCAGATCAAGTGCAAGTTTATCGCGATATGCCAGTGCTTCAGGAAAATTATGACCAGTGTCGATATGAACCAGTGGAAATGGAAATTTACCTGGTCTGAAGGCCTTTAATGCCAGATGTACCATGGTAATTGAATCTTTTCCTCCACTAAATAATAGAGCGGGCCTTTCAAATTGCCCTGCAACCTCTCTCATGATGTGAATTGATTCAGACTCTAAATGATCGAGATAATCAAGTTGGTAATTCAGCTTCATAACGGGTTACTTTCTTTCGAGTTTATGGTTAATAGGGGCGTTTCGGCTTGATGTACATGCAGTCCGCATTCTTTGCCGTTGCTTTGTTCCCACCACCAGCGACCTGCTCTGAAATCTTCACCCGGACTAATCGCACGGGTGCAGGGGGCGCAGCCGATACTCACAAAGGCTTTATCATTCAATGGGTTATATGGAATATTATTTTCTTTTATAAAATCATCAACCTGTCCGGTGGTATAGTTAAGTAAGGGATGATATTTCACAAGTCCATTACTTTCATCCCATTCAAGCTGCTGTAAACCTTCACGTGATTGAGAATGCTCAGCTCTCAGGCCTGTAATCCAAATTTGCTGATTCTTGAGTGCTCTTTTCAAGGGCTCAACCTTTCTTATAAAACAACATTCTTTTCTATTCTCAACTGAATCATAAAAGGCATTAGGCCCTTTGACTGAAATATACGGTTCAAGCTGTGCCGCATCTGGGCAATAAGCCCTGATCGCAGTTCGATACCGCTCATTGGTAGACCGCCAGACTGAATATGTTTCAGGAAAGAGGCGACCGGTATCTAGCGTAAAAACAGAAATACGCAGGTTACCCGAGAAAATTATATGGCTTATCGCCTGATCTTCTTTGCTAAAACTGGTAGAAAAACTAACTGCATCTTCAAATTCTTCACATAGAAGCCGTAATGAAGCCTCAATTGTAAGGGTGCTGATTTTTCGGGCTAAGAGAGCAAAAGATGCGGGTTGATGAGATTTAAGCATAGGTTTAATATGAGCTGAATTTTATAAAGGAAGATAGAGGACAGAAACATAAGTTTCCAGGGCCCAACAAGCTCTTAAAGCCAGTTTATACCTAAGTACACGTATGTTACAGTTACCGTAAATCTTCTTCAGGTTCACAATACAAATGTCTATAGATTTAGTCAAGAATGCAACAAGATTTTAACAAGAATTTTTTTACCAGAAATGAATATGAAATTCTGCTGTTTCGTGTGTTTAAAACAGGTTAAATGACTAGACCTGCAACTTGTTTACCACCATACTTACGCTCAGATTACAGCCTTCCGGTACAGTGCTGCAAAATGTAATTGTAAATGTGTTGTGAATATACATAGCCAGTTAAAGATCTTGGTGCTTATCAGTAAAATGGCATTGTTAACCAGCATTAAACTAAATTAAACCAGTTTGAGCTGGGCGGCTATACTGTCAAGAATATCAAAAGCCAGTACTGATTTTAGTTTCAGGTCGAAATGCTGTTCACGACCAAGTTTGTCAATGATGGTGATTTTATTGGTATCAAAACCAAATGTTGCACCTGCATCATTGGTTGAGTTGAGAATGATCAGATCAAAGTTTTTCTCAATTAATTTCAGCCGGGCGTTTTCAAGTTCATTATCACTTTCAAGTGCGAAACCGATTGAGAACTGGCCTGGCTTCTTTATTTTCCCGAATTCAACTGCTATATCTCTATTTCTAACCATTTTCAGGCTAAAGGTATCATCAGTTTTTTTAATTTTGCTCAGATGGGTTATTTCTGGCCTATAATCAGCCACAGCAGCTGTGAATAAGGCAATTTCACATTCGTCAAAATAGTGACTGCATTGTCTGAACATTTCATTGGCACTTTCAACCTTGATAAGATTCAGATGCTCATGGGCAAGCACAAGATTCACCGGCCCTGAAATTAAAGTGACTAAGGCACCTGATTGTAAAAAAGCTTCAGCTAGTGCATATCCCATTTTTCCAGTCGAATGATTTGAAATATAACGTACCGGATCAAGCGCTTCCCTGGTTGGTCCTGCAGTTATGAGTATGCGTTTTCCACTAAAAAGACTTGATTTCTGATAAGGATTCATAAATTTTTAGGAGTTTTTTGAGCCCTGTATTTTTAGTTGCCAGCTAAAAAACAGACCAGCAAGCAGAGAAGGGGCTGACAAAGGGAGGTAATAGGATCTAATTGAATTAAAGTAAAGTTTCATTTCAAAGCTGGCAATGCCATATGTACCGGCTGTAATGCTGTGTATTATGATATAGAAGGGAAGAAAAAGTAAAAAAGAAATTAGCATGATTACTCCCCATAACAATCCACTGCGTACAAGGCCATCTTGCTGAACGAATAGCCTTTTGGCTATATAACCGCCACTGATATAACCAGTTATGCCAAGGTAGCATACTGCTGCAATCAGGCGTATGAGTAGCCAGTTACTAAAAAACCAATACGTCAGATGGGCAAGAAAATGATGGCTGAGGTAATATACAAATGAAAGTAGCGCTAACAGTAACATTATCAGGCTAAATAATAATCCAATTTTCTGGCCGATAATAATTAGATTTCTTTCTTTCATCTTCAAATATAATTAACTTCATTCATTGCATTAATATTCAGTTATGTCATTGTCAAGAAGAGGATTTGTAAAATACACGGTAATGGGTCTTGCCAGTTTGCCTTTGGTGGGTAAATCTTTAGTTGATTTTCCCGCTCCGGTTATAACCGGAATTCAACTTTATTCGGTACGTGCCGATATGGAAAGAGATCCTCTTTCTACTTTAAAACAGCTTGCAGCAATGGGCTATAAGAATGTTGAACATGCCAATTATGTCGGACGAAAATTTTATGGTTATTCTCCCGCAGAGTTCAAAAAAATACTGGCCGACCTCGGGCTTTCAATGCATAGCGGGCATACTCGCTTTGGGTATACAGACTATAACGAATCAACAAAAGATTTTACCGATGAATGGAAGCAAACAATTGAAGATGCGGCCATAGTAGGGCAGCAGTTTGTGATCAGTCCCTGGCTTGACGACCAATACAGGAAATCAGCTGATGCACTGATTGCATATATGGATGTTTTTAATAAAAATGGAGAACTCTGTAACCGTTCGGGTATAAAGTTTGGCTACCATAACCATAATTTTGAATTTAATACCCGGTTTAACGGAATTACGATGTATGAACTTATTCTTACGCATTCAGACCCTAAATTGGTAGCACAGCAAATTGATATTGGTAATATGTTTGGTGCCGGGGGTAAGGCCCAGGATCTGATCAAAAAATATCCTGGTCGTTTTGAACTAATGCACGTAAAAGATGAAATTAAAAGTTCGGAAGCTGATAATATGGATGGCTACGAAAGTACTGTGATCGGGGCTGGATTGATGAAGACCCGGCAGATTGCCGATATTGGAAGAAAAATAGGCGTCACAAAGCATTTTATCATTGAACAGGAATCATATCAGGGAAAAACACCTCTTGCATCAGCAAAAGTTGACCTTTCTGTCATGAAAAAATGGGGGTATTGATTAGCGCCTGCTTTTCGATTCTCGCCTGCTTAAAAAGAAAACCGGGCACCTAACTATCCAAATCAGACTCAATGCTAAAAAGAAATCCTGGCACATAACTCTTCAACTTCAGATTGGTAATCAGTCTGAAGATCTTCATCAAGACCAGGTAATATCTTACCAAGTTTGATGACCTGCTTGGCGTAGAACTGAAACAGGTAAGAAGATGAAGAATAAGGTACTTTCTTCTGCTCCATTTCCCTGACAAAATGAAGCATGACTTCCATCTCATAGACCTTTGACAGGCAAAACTTTTTATTTTTTGTAATCGTTCTCAACGTTTTTTGTAATACTTTTTTAGCCTGAAACGTATTTATATTTCTGAGATCATGCATGGCCAATGTAACCTCCTGATTAATTTCGGCAATAAACATTGTCTCATCTTTTGAAAACAGCAGGTAGGCAAGATGCTCTTTATTTTCTTTTTTCAGCCTTGCCATGCGAAGGCAAATGCTGACAAGCTCTTCCTTATTTGCAAAAGAAAGTTCTTTGCGGATGTCTGAAAGGGAAACTTTTTCCATTAAAATTAATCTAATACAATAGCAGGCGCCAATCCGGTTATCTCTTCTTTCTTTCTATTAATTTTCAATCCTTTATTTACCAGATAAATACCACCCATTGTTACACCTACAGCAATCATGATAGTCATATTAAGCTGTTCATGCAGCAAAATTGCACCAAAAGCAATCGCCACGAACACATTTGCATAGGTATGTAATGATACCAGGGTCACCGGTAATTTGGCCAGGGCATACAGATAGGCAGCAAAAGCAATCACTGAACCAAAAAGTACAAGATATACCAGTGCCAGAACTGTATTAGTTGCCCATATTACAGGTTGCCCACCTTCAAAACCCCAATGTAAGAACATTAGGGCCAACCCGCCGGCAAGCATCTGCGAACCTGCATTGAAAATAGGGAACTCAGAGGGCCTACCTTTTTTCATAAGCAAAGTAGCCAGCACCCAGGAGAAGTTGCCCATCACACAAACCAATACGGCTAGTCTATATTCTGGTCTGACCAAATCGCCGAGATGTTCATGAAAAACCAACACCATTCCTCCAAGGCCAAATAAAATACCCAGTATGATCAGCGCATTAAATTTCTCTATTCTGTAAAAAAAGACATTGATCAATACGATCCATACCGGCGGTAATGAGCAAATCAGTGCAGCCAGACCCGACGGAATTTGCTTTTCAGCCCAGCCGACCATACCTACACCAAAACAAAAAAATAATACACCTGCAAGTGCATTCAGCCAGATCATACGTCCTGTTATTTTCGTTTTAGGCCAGTTGAACATAAGGTAAGTACCCATAATTGCTGACGCGAAAAGCATTCTTAATGCAGAAAATAAAAATGGGGGGCAGGTTTGAACTCCAACCCGCATAGCCAGATATGTTGTGCCCCAAAAAAAACAAACTAATAAAAGGGCAACAATCGCAGGTTTTTCTGGTTTCATGAGGCAAAGGAAGACAAAAACTTTTTATTACAACACCGTAAAATAAAAAAAGGACGGTCCTTTTTAGGTGATATTTTTATTTGCAGTATGATCAGGCCTCTTATTTGCTGTATTGGTAAAATAAATTTAAACCGGAACATGATAAATAAAGGACAGTTGAACCTAACTTGTGTAATCTTGATAAGACATTTAATAGAAATTCAATTTTCTTAGAAGGCATGGAAATTAACTGCTATGTCTTACAATACTCAGAATGAAGTTTTTATAAACGTGCAACCAATCAATTATTTTTGTTTATGATTAAAGAGCCTGCGATATTAAAGATTCCTATTATCCGGGTTGTGGATAATGTTTCCTGCCATGCTTCAGATCATCTTGCAATAGAGGAACCACTCGAAATAAGCCTGGCTTATGGGTATAGAATTAGCCGGGTGCGTAAAAACATCTCTGTAACCATGCGTACACCGGGTAATGATGGCGAATTGGCGGTCGGCTTTTTGTTTACTGAGGGTATCATCAGTAGTAAATCTGAGCTTGCTACAATTGCCTATCAGATCAAACCCTGTGCAAGTAATCAGCAGAATAGTATTCAGGTTGAACTTGCTGATGGCCTGTTTCCAAAATTGCAGCATGTTGAACGAAACTTCTATACTACTTCAAGCTGTGGTGTTTGTGGTAAAGGATCAATTGAGGCTATAAAAACGACAAGTTCATTCGAGATAGACAGAGAGAATACACTCTCAGTTGACCAGCAACTTTTAATCGATTTGCCAGTCAGGCTCAGAGCGCATCAAAGAGTATTTGAAGCCACGGGAGGTCTGCACGCTTGCGCTCTTTTTAGCGAAGAAGGCGAATTAATACAGGTACGTGAAGATGTAGGCCGTCATAATGCGCTTGATAAATTAATAGGTTATGCCCTGAACACTGATTTACTTCCACTTGACAAATCTATTTTATTACTGAGTGGTAGAGCAAGTTTTGAGCTGGTTCAGAAAGCTGCCATGGCAGGTATCAGCATAATTGCGGCTGTTGGAGCACCTTCAAGTCTGGCAGTACAACTTGCAAATGAATTTGGGATAACTTTAATCGGATTTTTGCGTGATTCCCGTTTCAACATTTACACGATGGCAAATCGCATAATAATTTCACCTTATGAAAATTAGAATCAAAGGGAACTCGCTCAGATACCGCCTGACCAAGGGCGATATGTCTATCCTTGAAGAAAAAGGAGAACTTGAGGAACACACAAAGTTTGCAGGCAAGACTTTGATTTACTCGTTAAAAAAGACTGATAAATCAATGCTTGCTGCCGATTTTATTGAAAATAGAATTACCTTGTTTATGCCAGCAGATATGATCGCTGAGATCATTCATACCGATAAAGTGGGTTTCCAAAATACCCATGGTGAATTATTTCTACTTGTCGAGAAAGATTTTACCTGCCTTGACAATATCGAAGAAGACCAAAGTGACAATTACCCCAATCCACATTCACTGAACACAACTAAATAGCAGTATAATGGAATCTGATAAAAGTTTACCATCGGCAGAAAATCCTGAAAGATTATTGAATTTAACCGCTACTGGTCCAAAAAAATGGGCTGCTGGGGTTCCTGCAGTGGTTGCAGCTCTAAGTGACATAATTGAAGAGGGAATTCCATTAAGGGGAACTGGTGCTTTGTTTATAATGAACCAGAAAGGAGGGTTTGACTGTTCTAGCTGTGCATGGCCTGATCCTGATCATGATCGTTCTCCAGTAGGTGAATATTGTGAAAATGGGGCTAAAGCCCTGGCTGAAGAGGCAACAACAAAAACGGTTACACCCGCATTTTTTGCTCAAAATTCTGTAGTTGATCTTGCCAAATTAACCGACTATGAAATTGGAAAAAAAGGCCGTATAACTGAACCTATGTATTTGCCGAAAGGCGGGAGTCATTATCAGCCTATCAGTTGGGATGATGCCTTTATTAAAATTGGTACTCATTTAAATGCTCTGGAAACACCAGATGAGGCTACTTTTTATACATCGGGTCGTACAAGTAATGAAACTTCATTTTTGTACCAGCTATTTGCCAAAGAATTTGGTACGAATAATATGCCTGACTGTTCAAATATGTGCCATGAAACATCAGGGTCAGCCTTAAAGCCAGTTATCGGTATTGGTAAAGGGACAGTTAAGCTTGACGATTTTTATGATACTGACCTGATTGTTATTATCGGTCAAAATCCAGGTACGAATGCTCCACGGATGATGTCAGCGCTTGAAAAAGGCAAACAGAGCGGGGCAAAAATTATTGCAATCAATCCCCTACCTGAGGCAGGTTTGATGGCTTTTAAAAACCCACAGGAAATTAAAGGTGTTTTGGGTAAAGCAGAGCAAATGGCTGATCTCTACTTACCGGTAAAAATAAACGGGGATATGGCCCTGTTAAAAGCATTTGAAAAGCTGTTACTTGAGGCTGAAGCAGCTAGTCCAGGTAAGGTGCTTGACAATGCTTTTATTGCAAAAGACACTATAGGATTTGATGAATTTACCAGGCAGTTTGCAGGTTATGACTTGAACAATCTTGCCAAAGATTCAGGTGTTGCACTGCTCGATATCAGACAGGCAGCAGATTTGCTGGCAACCAATACCCGAATCATTTTTTGTTGGGGCATGGGTTTAACCCAGCAGCCAAACGGGGTTGATATGATCAGGGAAATCGTCAACATCTGTCTGATGAAGGGAAGTATTGGTAAACAAGGTTCAGGTATTTGTCCTGTACGCGGACATAGCAACGTTCAGGGTAACCGAACTATGATGATCCATGAAAAGCCTACTGTTGCACAACTTGATAAGATAAAAGAGGTTTTTAAATTTGAACCACCTCGTAATCATGGGTATGATGTGGTAAATTCTATAAAGGCTATGCATGCGGGTAAGGTTAAGGTGATGTTTGCCATGGGGGGTAATTTTCTTTCTGCAACGCCTGACACAACCCTGACTGCAGAAGCTATCAGAAGACTCAGGCTTACTGTACAGGTTTCTACCAAACTGAATCGTAGTCATCTGGTAACTGGTCAGGAAGCATTGATTCTACCAACGCTTGCTCGCAGTGATAAAGACATGGTTAATAATGTTAACCAGTTTATAAGTACAGAAAATTCGATGGGTGTGATTCAATCATCTAAGGGAATTTTAAGGCCTGTTTCAGATAAACTGGTTAATGAAACACAAATTGTCTGTCGTATGGCAATAGCAACACTGGGTAGTCGTTCTGTGGTCGATTGGGATCGTTATGCCTATAACTACGATGATATAAGAGATCTTATCGAGAAATGCATTCCAGGTTTTGAAAACTACAATGAACGTATTCGTGGGAAAGAGGGATTCTATTTACCAAATGCTGCCAGAGATGGAAAGTTTCTGACTGACAAATTTATTGATAAGGCACCTTTTACTATTACTCCCCTGCCTGTAAATAAACTGGCAGAAGGTGAATACCTGATGGCTTCAACCCGTACGCATGATCAGTTCAATACAACCATTTATGGTTTGGATGATCGTTACCGTGGTATAAAGAATGAAAGACGGGTAGTTTTCATGAACCAAAAAGACATGGATAAGGCTGGATTTGCTGAACGTGAAAAAGTTGACCTTTATAATTTTGATGACGGTATTGAGCGGGTAGCCAGATTATTTGTGGTGGTTTCTTATCCTGTACCTGAGCGTAACGCTGTCACATATTTTCCTGAAACAAACGTATTACTTTCAATTAATAATGTCGTTAGAATGGCTAATATGCCTGCTGCTAAAAACATTAAAATTAAAATTGAAAAGCATAAGTCACTAGAAATGACATCTGTATAATTGCCCTGTCCTGGTCTTACCTGAATTAGATAGCTTGTACTATTCAAGCTTTTTTGGTTAGATAAAAGCCGCTCTGATTAGTTCTGAGCGGCTTTCGTTTTTTGCAGCCGGGATTAAATCTGAGCGGCTATCGTATTTGCGGACAAAATAAATGTTAAGCTGAATGATCTCTTAAAGATTTTATCATATCATGAGCACGACCAATACCTTCGAGTTGCATTCGTACAGTATTATAAATTCTATGACTCAATTCAGTTTCCGGATCATTTAATTCTGACTTTTTCTGGGCCAAGCTTGATCCTTCAACAGGCATATTTGTATTCGGACTCATCTCATTACCCGTACGGTTGGCATCCATATCCATATCGCTCATTGTGGTACTACTTGCCCTTTTAAATGTATAAGATTCTGAATCAGAGCTGTTACCGTAATTAGGTTCAATATTATCAGAATATGTTCTTCTGTCTGCCGATCCTGAATTACCATACCCTTCACTACTGGTATCTGAGCCATTTCCTGTGTCAAGTCCTGTACTCTCATAATTACGATTTGTGCCACCTGTAACTGTGAAAGGACTTAATGTTGAACCACCACCGCGGTATTCAAAGGTGTCAGCAAAAAATGTTGTATAGGCTTCTTTTGCTGCATCCTCCCCGCTTTCGCAAGAAGTAAGAAGTGTGTGCCTGTCATGTCCGCTCAGACTTTCTTTGATATCGAGCCAAGTTCTATGCAGGGCACCTGCAACGTCACCATCCTGGGTAGCTTCACCACCCATTGATCTTATCAGGTCTTGTAGTTCACCTGCATATTCTTTGCGCTGGCTGGCATACCGTTGAAAGATGGTTTTCAAATCAGCATCTTTTGCATTTTCAGCTGCCTTCTCATAACCTTTCTCTCCATCACGTGCAATATTCAATAAATGGCTAAGGTTGTCGACAATAAATTTATTTGACTCTTCCATGTTTTGTGTTTTTGGTTAATTTGAAAAAGCTACTTTCATGCCATCAAAACGTTAAATCCCTGATAGATGGCTTTTTTAATGTAAAAAGTTTATTATCAGGATACAACAGGAGTATTACAGCCGTTGGCATTTAGCAGCAAACCCTTGTTTACTTTAGTTTTAATGCCTTCAGTCTTGGCCTGTTGATCAGCCTTGAGGCATCTTTTACCAACCGTATAGGCCTTTGAAGTAGGTAATGCTTATCATACTCCAGGGAGCATACTATTTACCACTGCCTTGCCTGGGTATCACCCACTAGATTAGCGTGCAGGTGTAGGTATTATAGCCAGACTTTCATTCCCATTGCCATCGATAGATTGAACGGCGAAAAAATAATTGTCTTTTGAATAGTCAAGAACCAGATGAGTTTCTTTTACAGCGATTTTTCTTTCCCAGACCGGGCTTGTTGTTTCACGTATCAATACATAATATGCAGTTGGTTTTATACCTTCAGGTGCGTCCCAGGTCAGGTTTGTTCTGTTTGTTAGTTCAGCTGTAAGTATTTTTACATGTTGAGGCGCTGCTGGTGCTGTAGCAAGTCCTGCAAGTGTTGCAAGATTCATTCTAGCCACTTTTTGTATATAATCATAATCGGTAAATTCTGGAAGATCACCATAGCGAACCCCATTTTCAGCACGAACATTTTGATGCTGGTGGCGAAAGTCTTCATTCATTTCAGTAACTCTAACTGCTGTGAAACCGCGTTCAGCAAACGGAAGATGATCACCTCCACGTAAATAGCGGTCACGGCGGTAAATTAGTCTGACATCAAGCTGGTCAACATATCGCTCTCCAACTTCTTTCATATACCGGGCAAATTCACGGGCCGGGCTATCATTCTCTCCTCCTGTTGAAGAGCGGTTACTGGCCTGGCTTGCTGTTTCATGAGCGGGCACTCCTTCACTGAAAACCCGAACACTACGATTGTCTTTCAGGCCTGTTTCCTGGCCATAAGTATTACCGACTATATCATTAGTGATCATTCCATCAATCTGCCAACCCTCATTGAGAGCCCTTTTGGCTAAATTTTCAGCACCAAATAAACCCTGCTCTTCACCAACCATAGCCACAAAAATGATAGTTGCTAAAAATGGATGCCTTGCCATAACCCTGGCAAGTTCCATTGAAACAGCAGTTCCTGAAGCATCATCAACCGCCCCCGGAGCCATTGAAGTATTATCGTTTACATCTGATGCCCGGGAATCATAATGGCCCGAAACGATATAAATTCTTTTGTCTTTTGGGTCTGTTCCCTTTAATACAGCCAGTACATTTTTCATGACCGTAGGTTTGCTGACCCGCTGTTTGTCTGCAGGCTGTATAAAGCTATCGTAGGCTACAGTCATCCTGCCATTTGAAGTAGCAGCAAATTGCTCATACTGGCTCTTGATCCATGAACGGGCAGCACCTATGCCACTAACCTTGCTAACTGTATCGCTTAATGTCTGCCTGGTCTTAAAACCTGTCAGTTTTTCAATAATTACCTTTATTCGTTCTGGTGAAACTTCGGCAACCATTTTTTCAATAACTGTATCTCTTTTTATAATGACGGTTTGGGCTGAACCCTGTAAAAACGAGCAGAAGAATATGGCAAAAAAAAGTGATATTTTCTTCATAAGTGTAAAAACGGATTAAAAACTTTAGGAATGTTAAGATATAACCAAAAATTGAAAAATTGACTGATCTATATCTGCATATCAGGCTGTTTAATAAAAAAATCAGGTAATGTCGAATTAGTTAATATTATTGTTCAAGGGATCTGGCAGCTAAAAAAATAAGACAATACGCTCAAAATTTGTCTTTATAAATGCTGGAGGAGGTTTATTACCCTTACTTGAAAAATCTGGGATCCCAGAGAGTAAAGGTTTTGGAGGCTTTCCGGTAAGTGGGCAGTGGCTAAAATGTATGAAAGAAGAAATAATTGCAGCCCATTCGGCCAAAGTCTATGGCAAAGCCTCGGTAGGTTCCCCACCTATGTCAGTGCCACATCTTGATACCAGAACAATAAATGGGGAAAAGGCATTACTTTTTGGCCCTTATGCAGGGTTTTCAACAAAATTTCTCAAAAATGGATCATTTCTAGACTTACCTCTTTCAATCAAGACAAATAATATTCTGCCAATGCTGAGCGCCGGGCTTGATAATATTCCGCTCACGAAATACCTGATCAACCAGGCCAGTCAGTCTCCGGAAGATCGGTTAAAAGCACTTAGAGAATATTATCCGGACGCACAGATGCAAGATTGGGCTCTTGAAATGGCAGGGCAGCGGGTGCAGGTGATAAAGAAAGATTCTGAGAAAGGTGGAATACTTGAATTTGGCACAAAAGTCGTAATTTCTGAGGATAAAACTATTGCAGCATTACTGGGTGCTTCGCCGGGAGCCTCAACCTCAGTATCAATAATGCTTGAATTATTAGAGCGTTGCCGACTTAAAGTCAATAGCTCCCGAAAGACAGGAGAAGTTGCATCAAATGATTCCTTCATCTGGTAAATTACTGGCTACGAATGCTGAATTATGCAAGCAGACAAGGCTCAGAACTAGTAAAATCTTAAACCTGACTCTGACAGTTAATTGAATTACTCTACCTCACGGCCCCATAATCATCCTTTGACAATTGATTCTACCTTGTCTTACAACTAATTAATGAAGCCAACGGCATGAGTAACAACAGAAGAAAATTTTCGTATACATATTCATTGAGGAATTATTCATAAACTCTTTATCAATGAAAAACTATAAAACTTTATTTGTAGCAATTACTTTATGTTTGGCTGGGTGCAGTAAAAAACCCGTGGTTTTGCCCATTACACTTCATCCTGCACCTCTTCCTGGGTTTGCAGCAGATACCTCGGCAAAAAGAGGAAGTGCTTTCAGTACCAATAGTACCAATAGTACCAATGGGATATGGTCTTCGAATATTGTCAATCTAAAAAGCAACTGGTTCTATACCTGGGGTACGACAATGCCCTCACAAACCGGTATTGGTAATATTGAATTTGTACCCATGTTTTGGGGTTCAGGTAATGTTAACCTTGATAATATTGCCGCTGTAAAGCAAATGAAAAGTAATGGCACTGCTCATTATATTCTGGGTTTCAATGAACCTGATATGCCAGGTCAGGCAAATATGACGGTTCAGGCTGCTCTGACACTTTGGCCGCAATTAGAAAGCATTGGTCTGCCCCTTGGTAGTCCTGCAACATCATGGCCGACACGTCAATGGATGTATGATTTTATGGATGCAGCAATTGCCCAGCATAGACGCGTCGATTTTATCTGCGTGCATATGTATGTGGGTCTCGATGAAGCCAGTTTTATACAGGTTCTTCAGGATCTTTACAGTAAATATCATCTGCCAATCTGGATTACAGAATTTGCTACAGCAGATTTTAGTGCAACCACAACCTCAAATAACCGATATACACCTGCCCAGGTACTCGCATTTATGCAGCGGCTTTTACCCAAGCTTGAAGCTTTACCCTATGTAAAAAGATACTCCTGGTTTTCTGGTTCAGTTACCTGGGCAGACCTATGGTCATCTGCCCTGATTGATGGTAGTGGTCAGTTAACGGCAAATGGAACATGGTACTCAACCTATAAACCCTGAGTAATTAAAGCCAGGTAAAGTCTGTACCAATGTGTAGCTGTTTTTACGGGTATTTTATATCTTTAGGTAAAGTATCAGGTTTTGAAAATAAATGGTTTCTATAAATAATTTATGATCGCACGTAAGAATCAACAGCAGCAGGCACCAAATGGGTCAGGTATGTTCCTGGTCTTAACGTTTGTGTTTCTCAGTATCAGTATCTGGCAAACAGCCCGGGGCTATCAACTCATGTTCGGGAAAGAACTGGCATGGGTTTTCTCGTTAGCCATTGGACTTATGATGCTTTTTCTGAGCCTCGAAATGCGCAAACGCAAACTGAAAGGCCAAAATGCGATGGGCCCCCTGATTGGTTATATCGCTTGTGCTGTTTTCTGTTTTTTTGGAAATTTCAATGCCATTTATAGTCGCTACAACCGGGAAGAACTTTTTAAGAATGAACTGGAAAAACACCGTCAGCAGCTTACCGCTATCAGTACCGCAGCCATCACTGCATTAGGCAAGGCCGATACTTCGGCCGCACATCTTCAAAGTAAGGTTCAGGAATTAAAGGGTCAGTTATTGATGCAGATCAAAGATCCTGCAAATTCAGGTCTGGGAACAAGGGCAAAAGAAATTATTATGGCTATTGAGAATAACCTGGGTCAGAAGCTAACTGTCTTTAGTGGTAGTCCGGTACAGTTAGCTGGTAGCTATACTGCTAATATTGACCATATTTTAACGGCCCGAATGGCCAATAGCCGTAAAAAAACTGCTGACCAGATGATTGCAGATATGACTGTTCAAAAAGATACACTTGATGCGATTATCATGACTGCCTTAAAACCACAGAATATTTCTTCAATGGGTCAGGATGCTATTTTTAAAACAGTAGATGCCATTAATAATATTGGAGAAAAGACAAAAAATTTTCTGGGTGCAGCTCAGTTTTCCTATGTGCCAGCTGAATTCGAAAACCAGGAAATTGGAAAAATCAGCCATACTTTTGCGTCTGCTTTCAATGGTGACAACTGGGTCACGGCTTTTATAAGTATGCTTGTAGCAATTGCCATTGATGCCCTTGTTCCTTTTGTTGTTTTCGTAGGAACCCAGCCTGAAGAAGAAAATATTCAGTACTCAACTAAACGTGAACGGGATATTCAGGTCCTGTAGCTGTAATAAACGCTTATATTTATTAATACCCGAATTATGCATACTGAAAATCCTTTTTCACAAGGAATTCCTGAAGAGTCTGTAAAAGGTAAACTAGATAATATTTTCTCAACACCTCAGGAATCTTCATTCATAGAATCGGGTCATGGCGCCTTTGATTCGGTGAATAGCCGGGAAAAAACATTAACGGCCAAGGAGCAATATGAGAACCTGACTAAAAGAAATACCAATTTTATCTTCTTTTTCGGTAAGCCTGCAGCTGGTAAATCTCATATGATGGCTAGCCTGATTCATTATATGAAAACCTGTGACCTGGGTGATCTGATTATTTCCAAAAATAATCGACGTGATGCCCATCTCCTGGTTCAGGATATGTTCGAAAGTATGCATAATGGTACATATCTCAATAGAACAGCTTCACAGATTGGCGGAACTGAACCACCTACAGAGATCGATCTGATCTTTAAACCCAAAGACAGTCGGCTACCAGTAATGAAATTTACCTTTCTTGAAATGTCAGGTGAAAACCTTGAACTGGTACAGGTTCGAAATGATAATCTGCAATCTGGCAAATTACCAGACACCATAGAAACATATCTGAACTGCCCAAATCTTAAATTGAGTTTTTTTCTGCTTGCTGGTCATGAAGAAGCTCAGAGAGACGGTCAGGTGATCGATAGTTTTCTTGACTACCTGATTCAAAAGGATGATAAATTTGACCGTTACAGGTATTTGCTTGCAATTACCAAATGGGATACCTATAGAGGTGAATTCAAAAATAGTGTTGAAGAATTCGTGGATAAATTTATGCCACATATTTATCAGCGTCTCATCAAAGAAGGTACTATCAATGCACTGATTAATTATTCACTCGGTATTTTTCAGAAAATTCAATCAAATGGAATTTACACTGATGTGCTGGTAAAAGCCGATAATGATAAAGCTTCTAGACTGACAGAGTGGATGTATCAGCATATAACAGGTAAGTCGCTGATACCAAAACCCAGTTTTGGAATACGGATCAGACGTTTTTTAGGAATCTGATATGGCTGAAGACATAAGTAAAATTCTGGGCTGGGCGTATATTGGCACTCCGGCGGGGATGCAGTCTAAGCGTGGTGGTTGTATTGCTGACTTTGAAATAGGCCCGATTACTGATCTTGATAACCGGTATATTGAAATTTATCCGAAAACTGAAATACTTTGTCAGCATTGGGAACTGAGAAACAATCTGCCTGTCACGTATTATATTTTATATCGCTTTGCCCGGGAGATGAATGCAGGGCGTCATGGTGCCTTCTATGGTAGTGTGCTTGTGTCTGTCAAATACGAACTTGAACCAACCCTTGTTTATGGTATTCTCACCAATCTTGCTGATAAGCTTGCGCAATCACTCGATGATAATCAGCGATTTAAAACCAACATAACTTCATTAGAATTAACAGAGCCTCCTGGACTAAGGCACTTAAGCCTGTCACTTACAAAACTGTCAATAATCTCTTCTGCGGCAGGTAATTCTTGTTTCTTGCAGCGCAACCGTCCGTACATAAAAAATGAACAGGCGAATTTAAAAATTGGGGCTGACTTTTTTGAACATGGCAACCGGCTACAGGCTAGTAAAATATATAACAGGGTGTACGGGTCTTCGAATCCTGAAATAGTCAGGTATGTTCAGGAGCGTAAGTCACTAAAAATTTTGGATTTCAATACACTGAGTTATGAACTCAGTATTGAAAAAAAAAACGATGAGATTTCTGACTTATCTAAAAAGCTTGATGAGACTAAGTTAAGTCTTGTGTTTTCTGAAGTACAATTGAATGATTTAAAAGTACAGTCAGACAGTCTTGAACAGGAATCTAAACGTAGAATTCTCAATCTAGAAAACCAGCTTTGTGAGGCTCAAAAAAATATGTTTGCTGGTGTAGACCACGAAGATATGACTCAAAAATCCCTTCATAAAAATTCTCAAGAGCCAATACCTCGTCAGGAAAAAAGTAAGAAAAAAAATTATAAAAATAATGAAGCACTGAAGAACTCAAAAAATGTTCGTTCAAATGAGGTAAAGGATACCCAACATCAGTTATATATTTTCTGGCTTAATTACAAAATCTATCTATTTGCAGGTGTGGTACTAATTTCTCTCAGTTGTTTCCTGGCTTATAGTGAGTATCCGGGTTTGTTTAAATCGGGGTCGAATACCGAAAATGCATCTGATGTAAATGCTGTAACTACCAATGAACCTCAGAACACTAAAGCTTCTCAATCATCAGTAATTCCAGTAGTACCACTCACGTTTGCAAGTGACAGAACCCTTCAGGTACAGCCAAACCCCGTATCCTCTTCAAACACATTTTCACCTGTGAACCCTAAAATAATAATTAATCAAAATGTTAGGGGGCCTTTCAAAACCAGTGATGACAGGGTTTTAGCTCAAAAGGCAGATCTATCCAAACCGATACCACTAAATCAGGGTGTTAAAAAAAGTAAGGAAGTTGGTAGTAATAAGGAGTCTGACGTTAAGAGAATGACATATACAGTACAAAAGGGTGACTATTCTCTGGCAATAATCTTGAAACACATCAATAAACTTCATCTGAAAGTATCAAGACTCAGTAAATTAGAAATTTTTTTGGGGCCTAAAGATGCAATTACAAAAAATCATAAGTTTAAGGCCGGCGAAAAGATATATTATTCTGTACCGGCCAGTCACTAATTATTTGGCGACTTCAAGCCCACTGATAGTCACTATTCGGGCTATATTGTCTTTTGGTCTTGGATAGAATACAACAGCTGATTTATTTCTTTTTAGCTTAAATACAGGCTGGTATTTAACTTCTGTAGGGTTACCCGTATCATTGATAGCAAAGCAGAATGAAATTTCTTTTTTATAACTGTTTAGAAATTCAACCGCAACCATATCTGACTGTATGCCATCAACTGATTCAGCACTAATCTCTGTGCGGTAATAAATATCAGCACTTGAACTAAGTTCCCAACGGGTCCAGGTTTTCTGACCTGACTTTGGTGAATTACCACCATTATCAGCCTTTGTGATTGTAGAAAATGAGAGTAAACTAATTAGAAGTAAGCAACCTGGTAGTAGAGTAGAAATCTTCATAGTATATGTTCTTGTTTCCAATGATGTAAAGATGCAACAACCCGCGTTCTCAATTTTTCATTCAACGGTTAACACTTACTATCACTCGTTAGAATATCAATTCTTATCTATGAATTACCTTTACTGATTTATTCTTTAGAAAAATAAATGAGCTGTGATTTAATTTCTACAATTTATTCTATACCATGTACTTCCATTGGTATCAGATAAATAGATTTTGATGCTGTAATGAACAGTTTATTCTTCTCTTTACCTCCAAAACAGACATTTGCAGTCCAGTTTTCAGGGATACTGATATGACCGACTTTTTCCCCGTCTGGGTTATAAATAGTCACTCCCTGCCCCGTAATGTAGATATTACCCTTATTATCCAGGGTCATACCATCGGATCCCTGCTCAAATAAAAGAGCTTTATCGGTAAGACTGCCGTCAGTTGTTATTTTAAATTTATAGGTCTTATTCGCCTGGATATCGGAAACATATAAATATTTGCCATCAGGTGTGCCAACTATACCGTTTGGTTTCACCAGGTCGTCAGCAGCCATTCTCAGCTCTTTTGTTCCTGCTTTCAGGTAGTAAACTGCCTCGGTAGGTAGATCTGGATGCGTGCCTGTCCAGTATTCTCTCTTATAATAGGGATCAGTAATATATAGATCTCCCTTTTTATTGACCCAGACATCATTTGGCCCATTTAGAACATGATGCTGGTAATCAGTAACCATCACTGTTACTTTTTTTGACGGGCTTATTTTTACTATCTGATTATGTTCATCGGCACAAACTATCAGATTATCATGATGGTCGGTATGCATTCCATTCGCACGTCCTGCATGTTCCATAAATAAAACAAGTTTTCCTGTAGCTGTATATTCCCATATTTTATCATCTGGCTGATCAGTGAAAAAAATATTCCCCTTACTATCTACAGCAGGGCCTTCGGTAAAGCTGAATTGGGATGAGAGCTTAAGGGGCTGTATCCCAGGCTTAATCAAACCGACTGCATTTTCAATCGCATTTTCAACAGGCTTGTCTGATTTTAGATTCAGAGCCGTTAAATAGCCTGTATTCACAGAGCAGTTCTCAAAGCGGCACAATCTCAAAATATCAAGTATCGCTGCTCTGGCCTTATTTACATCCGAAGGTCTTGATGTTCTGATCTGGGCAAAACTACTTCTGTTTTTTTCAGTGTAAGCAATAATTGAATCAAAGCCAGCTGGTGCCTGAAAAGATAAAAACCCACTGAGATTGTCCATTTTCTTATAGCACCAGTAATTCCATCCTATATTATTCTTTTCAAGCAGTACCTTAAATTCATGAATCCAGGGGTCTTTATTTTCACCCGTTTCACCGATATAAATGGGTACATTGTATTTATCACGAAAATCAATGTATTGCTGTATTGCTTTCTGCTCTACTGGCATCCAGTACTTATGAAAAGTATAAACCGCCTTTGAATCAAAAGGCTTACCGAAAACATTGAAATTACCGTCCCACTGCGCCCCACCTAAAAAAACCAGGTGATTTTTATCAACCTCTCTTATGGCCGTGGTAATTTCTTTATATAAGGGTTCTAGAAATGGATTTAATACAGGAAAATAATGCGCTATCGGTTCATTCAATAAATCATAACCCATAATGACTGGCTCATTTTTATAGTGGGCAGCAATTTTTTTCCAAATTAAAAGCGTTTCATTCCTGTTCTCAGGACTTTCATATAAAAAGGGATAACCGTAACCATTATCTATATTATCTCCCGTTTGCCCACCAGGTGCAGCATGCATATCGAGAATCAGATAGAGTCCGTATTTACGTGACCAGTTGACCAGGCTATCAATTAACCTGAAACCTCTTTCAGAATCTGATGAACCCATATATGGCTGGTTGGTGAACAGCTGATAGCTAAAGGGAACACGAATCGTATTTATGCCTGTATATTTCAGGTATTTCACATCGGCTTCCCTGATATAAGACTGCTGAAATTTGGTCCAGAAGGCATCTGTTTCCGATGGGCCAAGTAATTCTCTGAAAGCCAGATCAATCAGACGTGTTGAATTAGCACTTTTAAATTTGAACATATATCCCTCTGGGAGAAGCCAGTTACCAAGATTCGTTCCGCGTATCAAAAATGGCTTATCGTCAGGTCCGACTATCGTTTTACCCTGAACTGAGATAAAATGCTGTGCCGATAGTTGCATTGATATAAAACAAAAAACCAGCAGGAATAAAAATATAAATAAACGCATATCTTCCTAAAATATAAATTAGATACAGGAAGATAGAAAGGAAAATTGACTTCAGGCTTGTTTTTTGCTAAGATTCAGTATGAAAGAAAGCGAAGATCTAAATAAGCTGAAAGTCCTTATAAAGGACATCCATATTGCCATGCTGTCAACTATAAAAGATGGGCATATTCGTAGTAGACCCATGGCTACCAGTGAAATCGATCAGGAAGGTACTATCTGGTTCTTCACTAAAGATGATTCAGGGAAAATTGCAGAAATTGATAAAAATGATTCAGTAACCCTTAATTATACAAATATTGCCACCAATACGTATGTGACAATTATTGGTAAAGTTGAGTTAACTGAAGATAAAGGTAAAATTAACCAATTATGGAATCCACGATTAAAAGCATGGTTTCCTAAAGGTGAGACAGATCCAGAGATAGGATTATTAAAGTTTACACCCGGCAATGTTGAATATTGGGATGATAATTCCAGTAAAATGATTGTATTGATTAACAAGATTAAAAGTGCAATAACGGGTCACGGCAGTGATAATTTTGAACACGGTAATTTCCCTTTGAAATAATAATTTTCAGCCGGAAGTAAATCTCTTAAGATTTTCGTCTCTAAAGAGTAAGAATAACTTCCGGCTTCATTGTATATTTAACAAGAACTGTGATATAAGCTCAAACGACATGAATCGATCTTCACCATTGCTACCCAGTTTCTCAGCTTCCTGGCTGTTCTTATCGTTTCCCTGACCGCGTCCCGGGCATTGCTTCCAGACAGAACAACTGACTGATCTGATATCCCTATCTTAATATGCGTCACTATTTTTAGTTTAAGTTTTTAAACTTCTTTTTTGCAGTTCCAATACCTGTTAATGTGATTGATTTCCATGATTTTGGCAATTTAGTTTTTAGCTGTACAATTCCTGCATCTGTAATATCAAGCCCGCCAAAACCCATCAGTAAACTTTGAATAATACCCCCAGCACCAGTGGCAAAATAAGGATTTGTACCTCCAGCAGTTTCTGCTATTACCCTGAACGGTGGGTTGAGATTCTCCTGATAGCTTTCCTTAAAATAATGCAATGCTTTCTCCCCATTACCCAGGCGACTATAGAGCAGGGCAAAAATAGCTTTGGTCATAGCTGGTGTTCCTTCTTTTGGAATTCGGGTTTCATAATAGGCCAGATCTTTTGCAATCTGGGCCGGCTCGGTAATGAATTTTAAAGGGTAAGCAAGAAGATTGACATCACCCTGTTTAATATTTTCACCCCCATATGTCTGAAATTCTCTGGTAACCCCATTTGGGAAATGTTCTAATGGTATATTCTTTGCAACATATGCCCAGTCAGAATCAGGTTCTATACCCAGTATTTTTGCTGCTTTTGAGGCATTATTAAGATTAATGATGACAGATGCATTGGTGAAAGCATCATTATCAATGTTTTCTGCCCATTCATCTGCAGCAACTACATCTTTAATCTCAAACCTTCCTTCACCGTTTCTTTCGACCCTGCTTGCCCAGAAGTCAGCAGTTGCCTCAAGCATGGGCCAGCCTTTTTCTTTTAACCAGATTTTATCCTGGGTCACACAATAATAATTCCAGACAGCATTCCCTACATCAGCCGTAATATGATGTTCAAAGGGCCCACTTAATGCCCAGACAGGGGTTTCTTCGACTCCGGTTCCGGCACTTTCCCAAGGATACATTGCTCCTTTAAAACCCAGGGAGAATGCATTTCTTTTAGCAGCCTGTAAGCGCTGAAAGCGATATTCCATCATTGATCTGGCTATTTCAGGATGTAATACCAGTAGGGCAGGGTACATCCAGAATTCCGTATCCCAAAAAACATGACCATTATAACCTAGTCCTGATAAACCCATGGGCGATGGTGAAAAAGAGGTGCCTTCTCTTGAGAAAGAATATAAATGATATAACATGCTATGAATATCTTGTTGGGCCTGGGCATCACCTTCAATCTGAATATCACTCTCCCAGAGCTTGTTCCAGGCAGTATTATGCATGGCCAGAAGCCGGTCATGACCTTCAAGTTTGGCATAAATAGCCAGGCGTTCTGCTTCATTCAGCGGGTCATCATAATGAACCGATGTTATTGAGGCGCCAGCAATTGAGAACTTATAGGTTTCGCCAGCCTTAATAACTTTAATAAAGCGCATCAGGTGCATATTATTATCCCACATTTCATGAATTATTCTGGGCTCAAGATTATGGGATTCCTGAAACAAAAAGGTCGTTGATGAACAGAGTTGAAGTTTTCCGGTCGGGCTTTGTGCTGTTGAAGTAAGCAGGCTTATCGTAACATGTGGCCTGTCAATTTCATTATAATAGTTTTGTACATCACGTAATGCATCAGGAGCTTCCATGACACTTGCTGCCGAAATTGTGATATCTTTTTTTGCTTTGATGGTAACATCCATTAATACCACATAGGGCAATTGTCTTAAGGCGTAGTACGTATTTGTAACTGTGGCATCATTGCCGTAATCAAAACTGCTTGAAAATGAGGCATGTTTCATATCCAGCTCCTGTGTCATATGCTGTATGACTTTTGCTTCAATGCGCTTGCCGTTGATATCAAGATTCATATTCAACAGGTTAAAGCTATTCAGGAAGTTGCTGACCCGCCCCCTTCCATATTGATCGTAAACTCCGGTCAAGACTACATTTTTCACCTTTAGAGGTTCAGGTGATGAAACTATGCCAATCATACCATTTGCCACAGTTACACCATAATAGGAAGCAGGATTTATTGGCCCAGCCTTAATAATCCATTGATCAGGTTGCTGGGCTACCGATGTCAAGGGTATGGAAATTAAAAAAAGGAACAAATACTGAAAGGCTTGTTTCATTGTTTAGAGCTTTTAATAGTATCCTGAATTTTGACTAAAAGACTTTTAACATCATTTAAAGGGATGTTAAAACACCTAAATAATTCATAACATGTCATTTAGGTGAATATTTTTTCGGTAAATTTTTTGGGGTTTTGTTATTACTCCTGTAAATTACAGACTAAAATTTGAAAGATGAAACTTGAACCCTATCTGCATTTTTACTGGCAATTGTGAAGATGCACTAAAAGCTTATGCCAAAGCCTTACATGGTACCTTTAATATTCAAATACGTTATGACGCTCTAGCAGGCCCTTCCTGCAATTAACTCAAAGGCTGCTTCTTTCAACTAACCAACTGACTGCCAGTTTTCCGGGTTTTGTGATTCAAAGTACGAAGCAAAGCTACTTCGGCTTGCAAGGTCAAGATAAGGGTAGGTAACCTTTGACAAGAATAAACCTTCAGGATAGGCAGGTTTTAGAATAGAAGGGTTTTCTTTACTTTCGAAATAGCTGGTAAATTCATCCAGGCTTAGTTCACCCCTTCCGATAGCCAGCAGGTCAGCCACGATGATTCTTATCATTCCGCCCAGAAATCTGTTTGAACTGATCTGGAAATGAATTTTATCTTCATTCGAACTTACTGACAGGCTTACAGCTGAAATATGGCAAATGGTGTGCTCATACTTTAAAGGGCTTTTGCAGAATGCCCGATAATCATCATAAAGTAGAAGAAGTTTAACAGCTGTATTCATTTTATCAAGATCAAGGCTAGGGTATAGGTATAGCGAACTATATTGACTCAGAAACGGATCTTTATACCGATGAATAAAGTAATCATAAGTTCTGCTGAAAGCATCAAAACGGGCATGCGGTTTACCTTCTACAGGTATGATGTCAAATACGGCGATATTATTTGGCAGCATCTTATTTAGCCTGAACAACAGATCAAAATCCCAGGTTTGTTCAATATCTACATGAAAAAAAAATTGGGAGGCATGAACCTGGGCATCAGTTCGACCACAGCCAATTATTTCTAATGGCCTTTTAAAGATACCTGAAATACAGATTTCCAACACTTCCTGAATACTTAAAACCCCGGGATGCCTTTGCCAGCCGCTATATTGGCCTCCATCATAGGCTATATGTATAAAATATCTCAAATGATGTAAATAACAACGCAATGTAAGTATAGCTAAGCATATCAGCGGCTAATATCGGCGGTGTTATCAGCTAATTCTTTTCATAGCCATTTAAATGGATCACCTGAGGCAATATGTGTAATTTTTAATTCAGGAAGTTTTGGTTGAAGCCAGGTGGCAAACCAGCGCATGCCCTGTTCTTCACTGACTGAATGGCCAAGAATAATATAGGCAGTTTTTTTGCCAAGCTTTTGTGAATCGCGAAAATATTCAGGTGTCTCCCACTCATTTGATTCTCCTACAATGAGTACATCAGGTTTCTCAGTTTCTGCAAGCGTTATCTGATGCTGTCCACCGGCAGCACCCAGAGAAATTGCAATTTTCTGACATGTCTGGTCAAGGTCACCAATTACACGAAGATGTGAAATGCCCAGGGTTGTCTTTAGATGCGTAATTAGATCTTTCAGACGAACTGATGGAATATTAAAAACAGGTTTGACTACCTGATTAAATTCGAGCCAACCTGTAGTTTCTAAAAAACCTCTGCTGATACCATCCGGAATATTCCT
>Ga0123339_10000288_pt1 | contig 42690 bp, 41 predicted proteins | sample lystaG_FD_89956 | JGI IMG/M metagenome (GOLD analysis project Ga0123339, IMG submission 89956) | Glacier valley bacterial and archeal communities from Borup Fiord, Nunavut, Canada, to study Microbial Dark Matter (Phase II) -... | ecosystem: Environmental > Aquatic > Freshwater > Ice > Glacier ...
GCCCGCTCTCATCACGCTCTAGCATCTGACGCAGGCGCGGTTCGATTTTGAGCGTGACTGCGAAGGCCGCTGGTTGGCTCAGGCCAGTTTGTCTGACGCTGGCTTGTGCGGAGCCGCTGCTTAGTGCGAGGCTGCATAGGAGCAGCAGGGCCAGCAGGGTACGGTACTTACTTCTGCCAAACTGTTGTGCCAATTTCAACTCTCCTCTCGCTAAAGAACCACCAGGTCGCCAATCCGTCCCAGGCCGTGCCACGCCCAACAGAGCAGGCAGCGGTGGCTAAAATATACCACATAGCCGTGTTGGGCCGCCATTGGTGCTTGATGAGATCGCCCCTTGCCCGCTAAGCTAACTGTAAGGTACAATCTGGCAGAAGTGGTGTATAATGACAGCAGAGCAGAACGCCAGCCGCAATCGACCAACCGCCCACATATCGCCCGCAAAGCATAAGGAGCCAGCAGATGTCCAGCCCGTCCACTATCCAGAGCTTCGCCTACCGCCGCCGCAGCCTGACGGCAATCCCCTTCGGGGTGCTGGCTGCCCTCTGTATCAGCAGCAGCCTCTACTACTTCAGCAGCAAAGATAGCTCGGCTGGGTTCGGGCTGCTACTGCTCGCCGTGCCGTTTGCCTTGCTCACCATGGTCGCCTGGCAGCAGCGGTTGGAGGTCAGCCCCACTGGTCTACGCAAGGTTGTCATTGGTGGCGCACTGTTCACCCCCTGGGCAGCAGTCTACGGCATGGAGCAGGTCGGTAGCAAGAGGCCGATTGACCGCCTGCTGGTCAAAGAGCCACAACGTACTATCAAGTTCTGGTACTGGTTTGTGATGCCCTTCCTCCTTTTCTTCGTCATCTTCAGCGTCTTCAATGGGGGTGACCTCGATAGCGAAGCCGATGCCGACCGCGACGGCTCACAGTTTGTGCCAGAATACTACGCCAAAAGCTGGCGGCAGAGCGGGCTGGCGGCGGCGATCCAGCAGTACGCCCCACAAGCCTTCACTACCCCCGCCCTCGTCAGCCAACCGCAGGTCGCCTGATGCTCCGCCCCCTCCCTGAGCAAGCGATCCAGCTAGCCCCTGGCGTGCTATTTGGTGGCCCGCGCCCACTCGTCTGCCTGCCGCTGCTGGGCGTAACCGAGCTTAGACCGCTGCTGGCAGAGATTGCTGCCCTGCCCGCCGCCGAACGGCCCGACGTAGTAGAATGGCGGGTAGACAGCAGCCCTCAGCCCCTCAACGCAGCTAGCCTGACTGCCACCCTGACCGCCGCCCAGCCCTATGCTTTGCCGCTAATCGTCACCTGTCGGCTGCGGCAGGAGGGTGGCGCGGCAGAGGACACCCCAGAGCGGGCGGCCCTGCTGGTTGCGGCTACGCTGCTAGGGGTTACCATAGACATCGAGTGGCGTTCAAGCCAGCTAGAGACGGTGTTGGCGGCAGCAGGTCCAGCCGTGCCAATGGTCATCTCCTGGCATGACTTTGCTAGCACGCCAGCAACCTTGCAGGCACGTATGGCAGCCCTTGCTACTGGGCTGCACGAGCGGTCGGCGGCCACTGCCATCAAGTTTGCCACCAATGTACAGTCGCCCGACGACGGGCTAGCGGTGCTGCGTACCCTGGACTGGCTGCGCCACGAGTGGCCCGGCCCGTTGATCGGCATCGGCATGGGCGAGTACGGCCAGCACACCCGCATTGTCGCTCCTCTCTATGGTAGCGACCTTACCTTTGCCACGCATCCCCGCTTCTCCCCCCCCTCGGCCCCCGGCCAGCTAACCATCAGCGAGACCCGCCTTGCCATGCAGCTGCTAGGTATCGGCGGTTCGTAGCCCTTTTAGGGCCAATTAGCAGCAGATAGCCCGCAATTCGGGCCACTGCCTATTGACTAGCAGCGTGATGTGGTGATATACTGTAATCAACACGACATAACGTGAGGGCTGGTGCCTGAGGTTGGCTCGTGTGCGCCATGTTCCACCCCCGCCGTCGCATTACCGCGAGGGAGTTGCCGTTGGAGAACAACCCGCAAACGAATGAAGGGTCACGCCCGACCCTTGAGCAGGTCAAAGCCTTGCTCGACCAGTTGCCGCCAGAGCAGCGCAAGGCACTGCTTGCCCGCGAGGCAGCGCGCACCTTCACGCCCCGCGAACTTAGCGACCTGAAGGAAGCCAGCCAGTTGATGACCAACGTCCGCTGGCTACACAACATCTCCAACCAGAGCGTGGAGCAGGCGAAGGTGGAACGCCCCCTCGTCCACGACCGTGGCCTGGCCCGCAGCGCACGCTTTGCCTCCCCCACCTCCCAGCCCACTGCGCCACCAACCGCCCGCGTAACCGCCCGTCTACCAGAACTGCGCGAACTGCCGACGGAGGTGAGCAGCCGCTTTCAGCAGCGGGCTGCCCTTGCCGACCCCACCCCGCCGAAGGTAATCAATCCTGCTCGGCGCAAGCGGCGACAAACCCTGGTTGACCGCTTGCTGGTCAGCATGGAGGTGGTTTGTGCGCTAGCAATCCTCTCCGTCCTCGGCTGGTGGGCATATAGCAGCTTCAGCGACGCAGAGAGTGGCACCGCCAGTGCCGCAGTAGCCACAGAGCAGCAGGCCGCTGTCAGTCCCTCCCTCCAACCCAGCAGCCCCCTGCTCGTCGCCACCACCCGGCCCACCACAGCCCCTATTGCCGGCCTGCCCCTCACCGCTACCACGCCGCTCACCACCACCGTTGCCGCTCTTAGGCCAACCGCTAGCCCGCCGCTCACCCCGACCGTGCTGGCAACAGCCCTGGCAGGCAACGCCCCCAACCCCGCCAACCGCCCGGTACTACTGCCAGTGGACGATGCCAATCTGCCAACCCTGCCCGCTGAGTTCGTGCAACCAACCACTACCGCGCTAGCCTCGCAGACCTTCACCGAGGCTAGCCCCAGCCGCATCGTCATCCCCCGCCTGAACATTGACAGCAAAGTGGTAACGGTGCATATGCAAAAGAATAGCTGGCAGGTGGCCGACTTTGCGGCTGGCTACCAGGAGGGTAGCTCCCTGCCTGGGCAGTACGGCAACCTCGTAATGGCGGGCCACCGCGACATTCGTGGCTCGGTCTTCCGTGACCTCGACAAGATGAAAAAGGGAGACGAGATTTTCGTCTACACCAAATCCCGCGTCTACCGCTACTATGTACGGGAGAAGCTGGTTGTGCTACCTACGGCGGTAGAGTATATGGATCAGACGGCAGACTACCGCCTGACCCTGATCACCTGCACGCCGATAGGCATCGCCGACCACCGGCTGCTAGTGATCGCTGACCTCGCGCTGGAAGCGGTGCCGGTGATCGGGGGCGAATCACAATAACGCGCCAAATTGCGCGCTCAAGCATAGGAGGAGTATATTATGGATGTTCAGCGTAGCCTCACCCCTCAGCGTGGTGGGAGAACCACACGCCTGCCCTGGCTCGGTTGCTTCGTGTTGCTCGGTCTGCTGCTGACCACGGCTAGCCTACCTGCTGCCGCCGCACCCCTGGCCCAGACTGGGCGGGTCACGCTCAGCCTCTCCGCCAGCCCAACCACGGTTACGGCGGGGCAGGACATCAACTTCGCGGTGACGGTGGCGAATGGCACCAGTGCGCAGATTGAGGTCAATACCCTCAACCTCACCTTTGGTAGCCTACCCGTCGGGGGAGTGGTGATCGAGCGGCCCAGCGGTGGCTCCTTCACCTGCGACCCACCCGACACCAGCAGCCTCAGTTGTCAGAACGCGACTGTCGCAGCCGGAGCGGGCGCAACCCTCGGCGTGCTGGTTCACACCAGTGCGGGGGTCGGCGGTAATCTCGGCGGCAACGCGAACATCACCTATACTAGCGGCGGCCAGAGTGCCGGGGCTGGGGCCAGCACCAACGCCACCGTCAACGCCAGCGGCCCGCCCGCGACCAGTACCAGCGCACCCGCAGCGACCAACACGACGGCCCCCGCGCAGCCAACTAACACGGCAGCCCTGGCGCAGCCGACCGATACTGCTGCCCCCGCTCCACCAGCAGTCAGCACCAACACGCCAGTGACGGGGCGGCCACCTGCGCCAACTGACACGCCGTTCGTCGTGCAGCCCCCTGCGCCGACCAACCAGAGCGTAGCCCAGCCCAACCAGCGTTCTCGCGACCGTGAGGAGCCAGAGAACACTGCTACCCCTACTGGCCCAGCCATCCTACCGGTTAACGGTAGGATCACTGGTACTGTCCTCCGCAATGGTGCAGCGGCAGCGGGTGTGACCGTCGAACTGCACCAGAAGGCAGGCGGCGACACCCTGCTTGCCACCGCTATCACCGACGGCAGCGGCCAGTACCGCTTCGCCAACCTGCCCAGCCCAACCGCAGGCGGCTACTATTACGTCTACTATAATGGCACCGCTACTGCTGGCGACCTGGATAGCTGGTTCACCCCCGACCTCGGCTACTTTGCCGGGCGCGAGGTGATTGCCCCCGCTTTCAATGTTGCCGACCTGACCCTGGGCAACGGCCTGCCCGCCATCGTCAACGGCAAGGTGGCCCTCAGCTTCAACCCACGGGCGGCAGACGAAAGCTACATTATGCGTGTCGCCGTCTGGAAGACGCTCAACAACTTCATCCTTAGTTCGCCAACCTTTACTGGCGGCAACTACACGCTCGACGTGAGCGGCCTCAGCCAGAACGCCTATCACGCCATCGTGCAGATCGTCAGTCCCAGTGGAAACGGTTTTGCCAAGCAGCACTTCCGCTTCACTGTCCTAACGGTCAATCCTGGGGCGACCAACACGCCAGTGACAGGCGGCAATGCCGTAGTCACTCTCCAACTGACCGCCAACAAGAGTCGGGCGGTCGCTGGCGAAGTGGTAATCTACACCCTGATCGCCACCAACGTCGGCAACGGTGCCGCCACCAACCTCAACATCAACGTGCCGTTGAGCCAGGGTCAGAGCCTGGACATCTTCAACACCAAGACCACGCTCGGCAGCTTGACCGTCTCTGGCAACACGATCAAGGTGCAGATCGCCAGCCTGCCAGCGGGCCAAAGTGCCACGATCACTTTCTACGCTGCGGTTAGCATCACCGACGGCGTGCTGAACACCTTCGGCGAGATCGGCTACAGCCAGGCCGCTAACCCCTTCCGCTCGAACGAAGCGGTGCTGGCAATCGGCAATGCCACCGTCATCTCCGGTGGTGGTGGGCCAGGAGCGGCCACCGCTACCCCGAAGCCAGGCGCAACCGCCACCCCGAAGCCTCGCCCCACCGTCAAGCCACCAGTCACCGGCGGTGGTAGCGGCGGGGGCAGCACACCCGGTGGGGGGCTGCCAACCACTGGCGGCGAGTTCCCCCTCTGGGTGCTGCTGGTAGTCGGCCTCGGTCTGGCCGGGCTACTAGGAGCGCGCACCCTGCGCCTGCGTCGTAACGATAGCAAGGCTCGCCTCTAAGCCACCCTTCGCAAGAGCAGGGCAAGTTGGGGGCTGAAACGTAGTATAATGGAGGGGCGCACTGGCTGGTGCGCCCCTTCAGCGTCCCCCAAACCAGCTAGCAAAGGAGAACAGCATGGAACTGAGCAGCAAAATACGCGATGTAGCCGACTTCCCCAGCCCCGGCATCCTCTTTAAGGACATCACCACTCTGTTGCAGGATGGGGCCGCCTTCAACCAGGCGATTGACGAACTGGTGGCTCTGGTGCGTGACCGGGAGATCCGCATAGACAAGGTAGTGGCTATCGAGTCGCGGGGCTTCATCTTTGGCGCGCCAGTCGCCTATCGGCTGGGAGTGGGGCTGGTGCCAGTTCGCAAGCTCGGCAAACTACCCGGCAAGACGATCAACGTTGCCTACGAGCTGGAATACGGCAGCAATACGGTGGAGATGCACGTAGATGCGGTGAGCAGGGGTGAGCGCGTGCTGGTCGTAGATGACTTGCTGGCGACCGGCGGCACCACCCGCGCGAGTTGTGACCTGGTGGAGCAGGCAGGTGGCATTGTCAGCGGCGTACTCTTTCTAATCGAGCTAGACTTCTTGCACGGTCGCAAGCTGCTTGAGCAGTATGAGATGATGAGCCTGCTGCGGTTCTGAAGCAAGCGCGGCAGGCTCAGGTCAAGGCTACCAGCCAGCCCCCGACCAGCGGCATCGCGCTGAAGCCGAGCAGGCGAAAGAGTAGCTGCCGCCCACGTGGGCTGGGGTCACGTTGATAGACTGCAACGCTGGCTAGCAGGGCCAGCACCGAGGCGACCACCGCCAGGGCCAACGCTCTCTGCTGCGTCGCAAAGAGGGGGGTGAGCAATAGTACCAGCGAGACCATCTGCGCGAGAGCGTAGGAGAGCCAGCAGGCCAGTATACCCCCCCGCAGGCCGAGGGCGACCGCCAGCGAACGGCTACCCTGCGCCTTGTCCAACTCTACGTCGGGCAGGCTGTTGCTCAGGTGTAGGCCGACAACCAGGCTGCCCAGCACTGGCAGCAGCCAGAGCAGGCGGGGTGCAAACTCACCGCGCATAGCACTGGCCACCCAGATCGGCAGCAGCGGGAAAGAGACGAAATAGGGTAGCCAGCTAAACCAGGTGCGCTTGAGGCCGAGGTCGTAGAGCATCCCGCTCGCGCCCGCCAGCAGGCAGAGCAGCCAGAGTAGCGGGCCGAAAGGGGCTGCTAGCAATGCCATCAGCGCGAAGCTACCCCAGGCCAGGTCCAGGGCAACGCTGGGCCGCACCAGCCCTTCAGCTATCGGCTTCGGGCGGGCAGCCTGCGCGTCCAGGTCGCGGTCGCAGTATTCGTTCAGCGCACCAATCGCGTACTGGGAGAGGAAGACCGTCAGCAGCACGTGTAGCAAGCGCAGTGCGTCCAGCCTGCCACCCGCCGCCAGCAGAGCCAGCATTGTTGCTGCCAGCATCACCATCAGCACCGGCCAGGGGTGCATCAGGCGCACGTAGGCAAACAGGTAGACAGCGAACGGCGGTTTGGCTTGTGGCTGGGTCATCTTCATAGTCATCCCCCCTATTATAGCACGTTCTAGCGATTACGGGGGTGTCTGCATCCTTGACGACCACTGCCCAGCCACGTATAGTCGGGTAGATGCGCGAATGGTCAACCTTCAGCAGGGAAAGCAGGGTAGCTAGTGGAGAGCTTTGACGTAGTGATTGTAGGGGCGGGCATCGGCGGACTGACGGCGGCAGCGCGGCTGGCTGGCGGTGGCTTGCGCGTGGCAGTCTACGAGCAGAACGAGCGGGTGGGCGGCAAGCTCAATCTGGTAGAGGCGGGCGGCTACCGCTTCGATACCGGCCCTAGCCTGCTAACTATGCCGCAAGTGCTGCGCGACCACTTTGCCGCAATGGGCAAGCGGCTAGCAGACTACCTGACCCTCACCCCGGTTGAGCCTATCTGTCGCTACCGTTGGCCCGACGGTAGTACGCTGGACGCGTCCGCTGATGCTGACCGCATGGCCGCTGCTATTGATGCGCTTTGTGGCGAGGGGGAGGGCTACCGCCGCTTTCTTGCCTACAGCAAAGGCATCTATGAGCGCACCGCCGAGGTGTTCATCTATGGCGACCTCACCCCGCGCAACGTGCTGACCGCCCTGCGCCGCCGCCCTCTCGACCCGCTCCAGATTGACGCATTTAGTACCGTCCACCGCAGCGTCAGTCGCTTCTTCCGCGACCCACGCCTGCGCCAACTGTTCGACCGCTACGCTACCTACAACGGCTCCGACCCCTATCGCGCCCCGGCTACGCTCAATGTGATCCCTTACGTGGAGTACGGCTTCGGCGCGTGGTACGTGCAAGGGGGGATGTACCGCATCGCCGAAGCCCTGGCGCGGCTGGCCGAGGAGGAGGGTGCGTGTATCACTACCTCAACTGCGGTGCAGCGCATTGTAGTTGAGGGTGGCAGGGCAGTGGGGGTGGAGTTGGTAAGCGGCGAGCTGGTGCGGGCGCGAGCAGTGCTGACCAACGCCGACGTGCTACACAGCTACAGTAAGCTGCTCGCGCCCGCCGACCGCCCGCGCTACCCCGACCAACGGCTAGCGGCCATCGAGCCAAGTTGCAGCGGCTTCGTCGTGCTGCTGGGTGTGCGCGGCAACTACCCGCAGCTTAGCCACCACAACATCTTCTTCAGCCCCGATTATCGGGCTGAGTTCGCCGACCTGTTCGGGCGCAAGCAACCCTCCATGCAGCCGACTATCTACGTGACTGCGACCAGCAAAGCCGACCCAACCCAGGCACCAGCGGGTAGCGAGAACATCTTCATCCTGGTCAACGCTCCATACCTGACGGCGCGCACCGGGGGTGACTGGTGGGCGCGGCACAAAGACCGTTACCGCGAGATCATCCTGGCGCGGCTGGCAAACTTCGGCCTGGACTTCCACGCTGGGCTAGAGTACGAGCAGGTGATCACCCCCAGCGACCTCGCCGAACACTACGGTGCGTGGCGCGGGGCGATCTACGGCCTCTCATCTAACAGTAGGTTCGCTGCCTTCGCCCGGCCTCCCCTGCGGGCCAGCATCGGCGGGCTGTACTTCGCGGGGGGTAGCACCCACCCCGGTGGCGGCATCCCGCTTGTTACCCTCAGCGGTACGGCGGCAGCGCGGCTGATCGCCCTGGATTTGGCGTGACCAGCCCGCCCCGCTCCCCTTAGCGGACCGGCTGCCAGCCCAGAGCCACGCCCTGACCAGCGGCCTTCAGCTTGAAGTCGGGGGCAGTAGCCAGATAGAAGGTGTTGTTGGTGCGGCTTTGGCTGAGGAGCAGGTCACTGCCGTTTGCGTTTGCACCCCAGCCCGCTAGCGTGAGGTCGCGGCCCAGCGAGAGGGGGGCAAAGTCGCCGTCGCTGCGCTGGGTGAAGGCGCGATAGCTCCCCCCTGCGCTACTTTGGTCGAGGGCGTTGAAGGCGAGATAGCGATTGCTGGCGGCAAAGGCCGCTTCGTAGAGCGTATCACCAGCCTCGGCGTTACCCACTGCTTCAAAGACGTTGAAAACACGGTTGCCAGGGATAGTGATCAGCAGCAAGTCGCGGCTCTGGCTGGCGTAGCCGTCGATCACTGCTACCCTTGCGCCGGTCGGTTTCGCGTCGGGCGACCAGATGATTGCTCGTCCGCTGCCCTTGCGGTAGCTCCAGAGGTCGTCGAGCGGCTTGCCCACCGCGTCGAGGGCCAGGTTGGCATAGATGTAGCCACCGTTCCAGAGGGTAGGGGCAAAATCGGGCTGGTCGGTGCTGCTCCAGGTGCCAAGCTCCTGCTCGGTGCCAGCGGTGGCAACTACGCGCACGCTGAAGTCGAAAGGATCGCCACCCAGTCCCTTCAGCCGCCAGTAGGCTAGCAGCTTGCCGTCGGGCGACCACTGGGGGTGTTCACCATCCTTGCTGACCAGGCTAGGCGCACTTAGTTGTTCGCCCGCAACGGTCAAGGTGTAGACTTCGCCAAAGGGAGGGCCAAGCTCGGTGCCACTAACCGGGATGCTGTAGGCTAGCACCGCTTTATTGGGCGACCAGGCGAAGTCGCGCAGGTCGCTGGTCGGCGCATTCGCCAGCAGCTTGCCGTTGGTGCCGACCACTGCCAGTTCGTAGCCGTCACCGTCGGTGGCACGCTGCGAGATCGCCAAATAGCGGCTATCGCCCGACCAGCCCACCCGATTGACCCCCGGCGTGTCCAGGTGGATGAGAGCATCGTCCACCTCGCCCGCCATCGCCTTCTCCACCTCCACCAAATCCAGGCCGCCCGTGGTGGTGTTGGCGTAGATGAGATAGCGACCATCAGGCGACCAGCGGATCATGTGCTGCGCGGCGAAATCCAACCCGTAATCCACCTTGCCGAAGGCAGCAGGCGCACTGACCGCTTTATCCACAACCCCCTCACCGTCGCGCAAGCGCAGGGTGCCACCGTTGGTGACGTAGAGGAAGCGGCGGCTAGCCGGCACCGCCTGCGGCAGGTACGGTACTGGGGTGTTGACCGTCAGCACAGAGGTTGCGCTCACGCTAGTGGCAGCAGCCAGGGTGGTAGTGGCTGTTGCATCATTGATTGCTGGCCGGGCGACGGTCGCGCTCGGCTGGGTAGCCAGCGTCGCTGTCGCCAGCGGCTGCGGCGGTAGGGTGAGCGCAATCGGGGGGGGGTCGGCTGCCAGGTCGCAACCTGCCAGCAGCAGCATTAGCAGGCAGGCCAATCGGTAGCGGCGGTGTCTGATCATCGAATCTCCTCTAGCTTAGTGGCGAGTGCTGGGGCTGTACGCCCCTTTATAGCCTAAGCAGCCCCGATTGTCAAACCGCCCGCGCTTGAGTATAATAGTTCCGTCTGGCCCCTCTCCCCTTGAGGGGGAGGCCGTGTGAGGGTAAGCATGAGCGAACGCAACCTGCTGCTGATCAGTGGCATCTCTACTTTGCTGGCAGTGGCTGGGGTCTTTGGCACAATCTACCTGTTCAGCACGAAGGACGTATTGTTGGCAACGGCGGTACTGTTGGTTGCCACTATTGCCGCTGCCACCTCGGTGGTGAGTAACAACAGGGCAGCCAGGCTGCGGCTAGTCCGCCACGCCCACGAAATGGAAGAAGGCAATCGGCGGATGGCCGCCCTCCTGCGCGATGCTGCCCAGCCGAAGGGTGATGATCGGGGGGAGTGAAGGCAGGCCGTAGCCAGCAGGCAAAGCAATGCGCCCGCCTACCAGGGGGCGCAGCCCAGGGGTCAGGCTGGGTTAGCTCTTGATTGCCCCTTCAGGCTCTGGGCTGGCAGCAAGCTGAGCAGCTTGAGCAGCAGCAGCGGCAGCCTGAGTCGCCTGGGCCGCCGCCGCTGCTACCTGGGCGGCATGGACGCGACGAGGGCTAGGGGTCGGCTGGCGTTCGGCGACGATAGCTGCTCTAATCTCTTGCGCTTCGGCACGGGTGAAGCCGACTGCAATCTTGCGATTTGTAGGCAAGCCCCCCCCTAGATAGTGGGTCAAGTTGCCCCGTACCATGCTGCGCGGCAGGGGGGTGGGTAGTGATGGCCCTTCGATGTAGGCACCAGCCAGGTAGAGGTGGGCCGCTGCCGTTCCCCCGTAGTCGTGAACTCGTATGCTAACGTCACGTCCGTCTGGGGTAATTTTGGTAAAGATCAGCTTGTCTTCCACGTGCTTCTTCCTCTCACCGTAAACTGCCGCTGAACCGTCTCAAGTATTATTATACCACACTTGTGCAAACGCAGAATTGGGGGGGGAGGGGGTTGATGAGCGGTGCTGCTTCTACTTGCCTTTGCGGAGTGCGCCCCAGCTGAGGCCGAGGGCAAGACCGAAGGCAGCATGGCGCATGAACTGATTGAGTAGCCCCTTCGCTGTGCCAAGCGGCTGGATGTCACCGCGCCTGACCGCCGGGTGAATCTTATCCAGGGGAAGTACGAGCGGGGTGAGCAGGGCTAGTTCTGCGTTGATAAAGAGGAGGGCGCGCATCCACTCTGGTCCCGGCAAGCGGTCGCGGCCATAGAGAACGTAGAGGTAGGTGAGAGTTAGGCTAAAGGCGTAGTGCTGGGCGAGACCGATTGGCCGCCAGTAGGGGTTGGCGAAGAACATCTCCCCCTGCAACTGGATGTCATCGTGCTTGTAGTCGAGCAGCCAGTTGTCCAGTGGCTGCTCCGCCAGGTACGCACTGCCTGCCGCCAGACCGCTGAGGATGATGTGCGGATGGTCAGCCCGCTCCAGCTTCGCCATTACATCTTTGATAATCATGTTCAGGTTCATGCCAGTTTTCCTCTTTCGTTCTCATGAGCCATAAGTGCTGTGAAGCGTCGTTTTGTTGTACAATGGCATTGCAGCACAAGCTGTGCCAACAAAGTAGCTTAACTATACCATGAGGAGCCAGCCGATGCAAACCCTACCGACCGCCACCCTGCCTGCCGACCAGAAGCCCATCGCTGCTGCCCACGCCAGGGGGGGCATGGTCGCCAGCCCCCACTACCTCGCTAGCCGTGCTGGAGCCGCAATCTTGCAGGCGGGTGGCAGCGCAGTGGACGCAGCGATTGCCGCCAACGCCGTCCTTACCGTGGTCTACCCGCATATGTGCAGCATTGGCGGTGACGGCTTCATGCTAATCCACGACGGTGACAGTGACAAGCTGTGGGGGCTGAATGGCAGCGGGCGGGCTGCTCAGGAGGCGAGCATCGCGCGGCTGCACAAGCTGGGCCAGCGCGAGATGCCGCTGCGCGGCCCCCTGCCAGTGACAGTGCCGGGGGCGGTTAGTGGTTGGCTGCTAGCCCATCTGCGCTTTGGCAAGCTACCCTGGGCTACAGTGCTAGCCGCCGCCATTGCTGTTGCCCGCGACGGCTTCTTGGTCACACCCCGCCTGCACAGCGCACTTGGCTCGGCCCGCCACACCATCGGCAACGACCCGCAAGGTAAGGCGATTTTCTACCCTGGCAATCGCCTGCTAGCCGCTGGCGAAACGCTGCGTAACCCCCAGTTGGCCCGTTCGCTGACCCAGATCGCTGCTGACCCAGAGAGCTTCTATCGTGGCAAGCTGGCGCAGAGCATCGCGGCGGACGTGCAGCAGCGTGGAGGTCTGCTCACCACCACCGATTTCGTCACCCACCACGCCGACTGGGTAGAGCCGATCAGCGTGGTCTATCGTGGCTACCGCGTCTACGAACTGCCACCCAACACGCAAGGGCTGGCAGTAGTCCTCGGCCTCGGCATCCTCGACGGCTTCGACCTCGGTAGCATGGGGGCGGGCAGTGCCGCCGCCACCCACCACCTGGTTGAGGCGAAGAAGATCGCTTTTGCCGACCGGGGTCGCATTGCCGACCCCACGTTCGTGCCGCTACCGCCAGCCTTGCTCACTGCCGACTATGCCGCCGAACGCCGCAAGCTGCTCGACCCCCACCACGCGGCTAGCACTGTGCCACAGGGCCAGCCCGCCGGAGGTGACACGATCTACCTCTGCGCGGCAGACCGCTGGGGTAATGTGGTTTCGCTGATTCAGAGCATCTACTTCGCGTTTGGAGCGGGCTTTGTTGCAGGCGATACTGGTATCGTGCTGCACAATCGCGGTGCCTACTTCCAGCTTGATGCAAGCAGCCCCAATAGCCTGCAACCAGGTAAGCGGCCCTTCCACACCCTGATCCCAGCGATGGCCTACCGCCAGGGCGAAGACCACCCCGCTCTGGCCTTTGGCACGCGGGGGGCCGACGGCCAGCCGCAGACGCAGATGCAGGTCTTCAGCAACATAGCAGACTTCGGCATGGACGTGGCCGCCGCCATTGCCGCCCCGCGCTGGGTGCATGGTGGCACCGTCCCTGGCGAACGCGCCGATCTGCTGATGGAGAGCCGCTTTCCGACCAGCGTGCGCCGTCAGTTGCAGGCACTCGGCCACACCGTCAACGTAGCCAGTGCGTGGTCAGAGGAGATGGGCCACGCCCAGGCGATCAGCCGCACCGCCGACGGCTATGCAGGCTTTGCTGACCCACGTGGTGACGGGGAGGCGGTGGGCGTGGATTAAGTGAGGACTGGTTGCCAGTGCTGTGGTTCAACGCCGCCCGTGCCGCCAATCCAGGTAGTTGAGCAGGCGGCTAAGGCGGTCGGCTGGCGGGGCGGTCTGCGCGCGGCGGCTGGGTGGGGCTGCGCTACGTGCTGGGCTGGCGGTGGGGGTGGCGACCACACTGACGGGTTCACCAATGATCACGCGAACAGGGTCGCAATCACCGCGGTGGGTGAGGGGGGCGGTTCGCCAGCGGTCAGACTAGCGGCGTGGGCTGGGTTGCCCAGGTTGAGTAGGACAGCCAACAGTAGGCCGCCAGTTAGCAGTGCGAGGTTGGTACGAACTTTACCGTTCATCATATCGCTCTCTCTTTCTCAAGGCCCCACAACAGGCCGCCTTCGATAGTTTGTTCCTCCAAAAGTACTACCTTGTGTATAGCCCAGAAGTACCAGACCAAACCATTATACCACCCCAACCTTACCAAACAGCTTACCGTTCAGCACCAGTTTTCGCGATTTCTCCCACTATGGCCTTGCCAAACCAGCCCCGCTGGACAGCAAAAAGCCCCTCCATCACAGGGAGGGGCGAGTTGGTGGAAGTATCAGCTTGTGGTCAGCGACGCTTCTTCAACTCCTGACCAGAGATCACCAGCCGTTGGATTTCGCTTGTCCCCTCGTAGATTTCGGTGATACGCGCATCGCGGAAGAAGCGTTCGACCGGATAATCGCGCAGGTAGCCGTAGCCACCAAGGATTTGCACCGCGTTGCTGGTGACGAAGTTGGCTGCCTGCGACGCAAACAGCTTTGCCATTGCGGCCTGCTCGGTGTAGGGCAGCCCCTTGTCCTTCAGGTCGGCAGCCTGCAAGGTGAGCAGGCGGGCGGCCTCGATCTGCATGGCATTATCCGCGATCTTCCATTGGATCGCCTGCAAGTCGCTGATCGGCTTGCCGAAAGCCTGCCGCTCTAGCGCGTACTTAACCGAGTAATCGTGGGCCGCCTGTGCGATGCCCACCGCCTGGGCCGCCACCCCGATCCGCCCGCCGTCCAGCGTCTTCATCGCCAGCTTGAAGCCCTCACCAGGGGCGGCCAGCACATTCGCTTTGGCGACGCGGCAGTTCTCGAAGTAGAGTTGCACCGTGTTGCTGCCGTGGATGCCGAGCTTGTGTTCGCTCTTGCCCGCACTGAAGCCCGGCGTACCCTTCTCGACAATGAAGGTAGCGATCCCCTTGTGGCGGGCCTCACGGTCTACCGTTGCCCAGATGATCGCCAAGTCGGCCACGCCGCCGTTGCTGATGAAGTTTTTGCTACCGTTGAGGATGTAGTAGTCACCGTCCTCGACCGCAGTGGTGCTAAGTGCGCCGGGGTCGCTGCCAACCGCTGGTTCGCTGAGGCCGTAGCAGCCCAGCCATTCGCCGCTAGCCAGCTTGGGCAGGTACCTTTTCTTCTGCTCCTCGCTGCCAGCATACATGATCGGCCAGTTGACCAGCGAGTTCTGCACCGTCATCGTCACGCTGGTGGCGGCGCAACCCCGCGACACCTCCTCCATCGCCAGAGCGTAAGTGACTTGATCGGCCCCCACCCCCCCGTACTCCTCTGGCACGGTCATGCCCAGGAAGCCGAGTTCGGCTAGCTCCTTGACGCTCTGCCAGGTGAACTCCTCGCTCTCGTCGTACTCAGCGGCGCGGGGGGCTAGCTTCTCGTCCGCCAGTTGCGCTGCCACCTCGCGGATGCTACGCTGCTCGTCAGTGAAGGTAAAGTTCATCTTTGGACACTCCTTTGGGCTAAGGCTAAAAGAGGGGGAGGGTTGGCTATTGGGGTTGGTTAGTGACCAAAATCGCGGCTCTGCCCCAGCTAGCTGCTGTAGTCGTAGAAGCCGCGCCCGCTTTTACGACCGAGATAACCCGCCTGCACCATCTTGCGGAGCAAAGGGCAGGGCCGATATTTGGGGTCGCCGAGGCCGCGCTGTAGTACTTCCATAATGTTGAGGCAAACATCCAGCCCGATGTAGTCGGCCAGAGTCAGCGGCCCCATCGGGTGGTTCATGCCCAGCTTCATCACCGTGTCGATCGCTTCTTTGGTGGCGACCCCCTCCATCAGGGTGAAAATCGCCTCGTTGATCATCGGCATTAGCACGCGGTTGCTGACAAAGCCAGGGTAGTCGTTCACTTCGACTGGCACCTTACCGACCGCCCGTGCTGCCGCTTCGACTACCGCATAGGTCGCGTCGCTGGTAGCAATCCCGCGGATGATCTCAACCAGGCTCATCAGTGGCACGGGGTTAAAGAAGTGCATCCCGATCACCTGCCCAGCCCGCCCAGTGCTAGCGGCGATCTCGGTGATCGAGATCGAGGAGGTGTTGCTGGCGAGGATTGCATGGGCCGGGGTATTTGCATCCAGCCGCTTGAAGATATCCTGCTTAACCTTCAAGTCCTCAAAAGCGGCCTCTACTACCAGGTCAGCCGCCCCGACTGCCTCCTCCAGCCCCGTGCTGGTGTGTAGGCGGGCGAGGGTAGCATCGCGCTGCTCGGCAGTCAGCTTGCCCTTCTCCACCAGCTTGCCGACGCTCTTTTGGATGGTACTGACCCCACGATCCAGTTGTGGTTGACCAACATCTTGCATGGTGACGATGTAACCAGCAGCGGCGAAGGTCTGGGCGATCCCGTTGCCCATCGTCCCTGCCCCGATCACCGTGATGTTGCGAATGCTATGCTCTGCCAACTTGCTTCCCCCTCTGCGCTGAAGGTGATTTGGCGCGTGCTTTGCGCCTTGTTCTTAACCTCTATGATAGCAGATGAGGGCTGAAACTTCAAGTCTGGCGGGCGTGATAGGCAACTGGTGCGTTGCTTGCTCCGCTTGCCGCTCCGCTGGCTTAGGCTTATAATAGTGGGGTGAGGTAGAACAGATGAGCAGCGACGCGCACAAGCAACGGACGATCCTGCACGGTGACCTGGACGCATTTTACGCCAGCGTCGCGCAGAGGGACGCGCCAGAGTTGCGCGGTAGGCCAGTGGCAATTGCCTTTGGCAGCACCCGTGGTGTGGTCAGCAGTTGTAGCTATGAAGCGCGGGCATTTGGGGTACGGTCTGCCATGCCGCTCTATCAGGCGCAGGCACTCTGCCCCGACCTGGCGGTAGTGCCGAGCGATTTCGCCGCCTATCATGAGGCTAGCGCGGCGATCCACGAGCTGTTCCGTGCTGTTACCCCGCTGATCGAGCCGATTGCTCTGGACGAAGCGTACCTGGACGTGAGCCACGTTGCGGCGGACATCGAGCAGGGGGTAGTGCTGGCCCGCCGCTTCAAGGAGCAGGTGCGCGCCCGCACTGGTCTGACCCTCAGTCTGGGGGTCGCCAGCAACAAGTTGTGTGCGAAGATCGCGAGCGGGCGCGGCAAGCCGGATGGCCTGCTGGCCGTACCAGCCGGGGGCGAGGCGGCCTTCCTTGCGTCCCTACCTGCTAGCAAAATCGGAGGCATCGGGCCGAAGACGAACGCTCGTCTCGCGGCTATTGGCATCCTTACCATCGGCCAGATCGCTGCCCTGGATGAGGCGCAGGCGGGCGAGTTGTTCGGCAACTGGGGGCCGACCCTGCGCGAGATGGCCCAGGGCCGCGACCATCGCCCCGTGGTCGCCGAGCGCGAAAGCAAGTCGATCAGCAATGAGACTACGCTAGGCCATGACCTGGCCGCTGCCAACCTGCCAGCTGTCGCTCCGCTGCTGCGCGAGCAGGCCGAAGCCGTCGCCCTGCACCTGGAGCGCGAGGGTTTGCTGACGAAATGTGTGGGCATGAAGGTACGAACCCGCGACTTCCAGATACACGGACGGCAACGCACCTTGCTGGCGGCAACCGCAAGCGGCGAAATCATCTATAAAGCTGCCATGTGGTGCTACCGCCGCTGGCTGGCTGAGGCCGAGCAGGCAGGTCGACGGCTACCAACCGTGCGCCTGCTGGGGGTCAGAGCCTCCAGCCTGCTGCCCAGCGACGAGCCGCGCCAGTTGAGCTTGTTCGGCTGACCAGCCCGTTTGCAGCCCCCGCCTACATCTGCTATAATCCGCCCATGCAAGTAGAGAGGGGTGGCAATGATCATCTACACTGTTGGGCATAGCAACCTGAGTATAGCGGGCCTGCTGGCGATTTTGCAGCAGCACGGCATCAGCTTGCTGGCCGACGTACGGAGCGCGCCTCACAGCCGCCTTTGGCCGCAGTTTAACCAGCGCGAGTTGCAGAATAGCCTGCGCGATGAGGGGATCGGCTACTTCTTTCTGGGCAAGGAACTGGGTGGCCGACCAGAGGACGACCACCTCCGCAGCACAAGTGGCAGCTCCAACTATGACGCAATGGCTCGTACCCCTCTCTACAGGCGCGGCCTGAGCCAACGGTGAGCAGTTGGCAACCAGCAACCCACCACGATCCTTGTGCAGCGAGGGCGACCCCCGTCACTGCCATCGCTACAAGCTCGTTACCCCCACGCTTGAGGCACAGGGGATCACAGTGCGCCACATCTTGTCAGATGGCGGGCTGCTGGAGGAAGCGCAAGGTCGGCTGTTCTGATCACCAATCCTACAGACTCGGCCTCCCACAATACAAAGAACAATGCTGACCACTGTTCGTTGGCATACATACAATCCCAGAGTTTCCGGTTATAATAGATGTGTACGATCTTTAGCTCGCTGGTGGCAAGAGGGGGAATGGTCGCAAGTCTGCTCTGGAAGCAGGCCTCGGTCGTTGTTATGAACAAAACTAAGGGTATCGTGGCTGGTGTGTTCCTGGCCTTTGGCTGGCTGCTCAATTTTGCGGCCCTGCTCGGCTTCTTCCTGTTGCGGCGGCGGATGAACTCGCCGTTGGCAAGCGACAACAACCTGCGCTTCTTCATCGTCCGCCCCTACAAGACCGACCCCGACCCCCAGGGCCGCATTGTGGTCGGCACAGAGCGTGATGAGTTGGAACTGATGGGCCGCCTGGCTCTGCGCCGCTGTCTGTCGCCTGGCGAATGATGTGGCAACGGTTGAGCGTGACCGTGAGGAGGGCCGAGCGAACGCCCTCTTTGTTGCCGCCCCCGATGAGGGAGCAGCCCGCGAACTGGTGCTGGCGAAGATTGTGGAGTTGGTAGCTACGATGGAGAGCCGTCTGGCTGATCTGGCGGCAGACCCGCAGTACGACTACTTCGCCGAGATGCTGCGGCGGGTAACCGGCACGACGCTGGTAGTGTACGATGCTGGTGATTTTGTGATACCGGGCGCGTGAGTAAGCGGGAGGGGAGCGCAGATGGCGGCAGATTACGACGAGCAGATTCTGCGCGACAGCCTACAAGAGTGGTGGGGCTACGACCACTTCCGTAACGGCCAGCTTGATGTAATTGCACAGGTGATGCAGGGGCGCGACACCCTGGCTTTGATGCCAACCGGGGCGGGCAAGTCGCTCTGCTACCAGTTGCCTGCCATGCTGCTCCCCGGCCTGACCCTGGTGATCAGCCCGCTGATCGCCTTGATGAAGGATCAGTACGACAACCTGCCGCCACAGATTTACGAGCGGGCTACCTTCATCAACAGCAGCCTGGAGCCGCAGGAGCTTGAGCAGAGGTTGGCTGCCCTCCTCGCGGGCAAGTACAAGCTAATCTATGCTGCCCCAGAGCGTCTGCGCCAGCGGCCCTTCTTGGAAGCCCTACGCCGGGCGGGGGTAAGGCTAGTGGTGGTAGACGAGGCACACTGCGTCAGCCTCTGGGGTCACGACTTCCGGCCCGACTACCTGTTCCTCAGCAAGGCACTGCCGCTGCTCGGTGAACCGCAACTGCTGGCTCTGACCGCAACCGCCACCCCTGCGATGCAGGGTGAGATCGGTACGCAGCTTGGCCGCAACCTGACGATAGTGCGCCTCAGCAGCTACCGCCGCAATCTCCGCTACGAGGTACGGCAGGCGGCCAACGCCGAGGCGAAGCTGCGCCTGGCGGTGGCGGTCTGCAAGCAGGAGCGTGGGGCGGGCATTGTCTATGCAACCAGCCGTGCTAATTGTGAGCAGGTGGCTGCCACTCTACGTCGCGAAGGAGTCAGTGCCGAGTTCTACCACGCGGGGCTGGACAGCGCAGAGCGGAGCGCAGTACAGGAGCGGTTCATGCTAGATCGCACCCGCGTGATCGTGGCGACCGTTGCCTTTGGCATGGGGGTGGATAAGGCGAACGTGCGCTTCATTGTCCACTACAACCTGCCCAAGTCGCTTGAGGGCTACGCTCAGGAGTCGGGGCGGGCTGGGCGCGATGGCAAGCCCGCCCGCTGCGTGCTGCTCTACACCAGCGGTGACAAGGGCAATCTCACATCTTGGGCGCACCGCGAACAACTGCACCTCCCTTTCCTGCGCGAGGTCTACCGGGCTGTGCGAACCAACCTCAAGCAGGGGATCACAAAGGCCGACGGCACTACCAGCGGCCTGGTCTACAGCAACGAACTGCTGCGCGAGGTAAACGCGGCCCAGGTGGGCGAGGCCGATGACACCAAGATGAAGGTGGCGATTAGCCTGATGGAGCGAGCGGGCTTGCTCGCTCGCCACCTGGACGCGCCCCGCACCGCTAGCGTGCTGCTCAACGACGTTGACCCTGCCCGTTTGCAGGCTGACCGTGCCAGCTTCGCTCGCTTCTGCGACGAGCAGCGGCTCTACCCCGGTTACTCCGCCAGCTTCGACCTGCCCGCCGCTGGCCGCCCTCTTGCCCTTGCCCCCGACGAGCTTGAGGCCCACTTGTTGGCTTGGGAAGCGGTGGGCCTGTTGCAGTATAGGCCGACAGGCCGCGAGATGGTCTTGGCGATCAAGCACCAGCCGGGCGATGCCAGCGCAGCGATCAATCGCCTGCTAGAGCAGCAGGAGCAGGCAGCGGACGAGCGGCTGACCCAGATGGCCGCCTATGCTGAGGGCAACCGCTGTCGCCACCAGGTGATCGCCGCCCACCTGGGTGAGCAGCTACCCCCCTGTGGCGAGGAGTGCGATGTCTGCAACCCGCCAGAGGGTGGCTACCAGTCGGAGGAGGGGTTGGTTGTGCCAGCGGTGGCGAACGTAGCGGCGGCGATCATGGCCTGCGTGCGCTCCCTTCCTTTCGAGCCAACACGTAGCGGGCTGGCTCGAGTGCTGCTTGGTTCGCTCAGTGCGCCAGTGCGCGAGGATCGGGCTGTCAACTTTGGCGTGCTGGGCTACGCTAGCCAGAAGGCAGTAGTGCAGGCGGTTGATGAACTGATCGCCGCTGGCTACCTGCGTGTGCTGCACAAGGATGGCCTGGACTTTCCCCTGGTCGGGCTGGGGCCGCAGGCGGGCGACAAGCCAGCCGCCGATCTGGTGCGGCTGAAGGCGAAACTGGTTGTGCGTAAGGAGCGGCGTGGAGAACGCGGGTGGGGTGGGCAGAGCGGACAAGCGTACAGCACTGCCCCACGCCCAGCCTACCAGAGCCGCCCCAGCGAGTCTGAGCCGAGCGAGATGGATGAAGAAGCGATTGACCTCTTTGAGCGGTTGCGCGCCTGGCGTACTAGCACGGCGCGGTCTGAGAAGCTGCCGCCCTACATCATCCTCCATGACAAAGCCTTGCGCGACATAGCGCAAAGAAAGCCGCACAATGTAGCGGCTCTGGCTCAGTGCCAGAGCATAGGGGGCGCAAAGTTGGAGAAGTACGGTGTGGACATACTGCGGGTAATGTGGGGGGAGGGCTATCTGGTTGGTGAGGAGCAGTCGGCAGCCAGCCCCCGCCAGCTAGTCGCACAGCAATCGCAGAATGCCGCGCAGGCGATCATCGAGTGTGTTGACTCGCTACCTGTGACCCTTTCGCTGAACAAATTGAGCTATGTGTTGATCGGTTCGGTAGCGGCCATAGTCAAGCCAGCCCGCTGCCAGCATCACGGTATCTTTGCCCATGCGCTAACCAGTGAAGTGAGGCTGGCGATCCACAAGCTAGCCACGGCAGGCTACCTTGCATTGGGTGAACAGCAAGACCCACTGGTTGGGTTGGGGTCACTTGCGCTGGCTGGAGCGATACCGCCCGCCGACCTGATCATCGTGCCAGCCAGCCCGACAGCGGGGCAGAACCGTGAGGTCGCACAGGCGGGCCGCGAATTGGTACCCGACCCTGACGAACTGGACGCAGCCCAGGCCCACCGCTACCAACTGTTGCTCGATTGGCGGCAAGCAGTTTCAGTCCGTGATGGCGTGCAGCTAACCAATCTGTTCTACAGCAGCAGCCTGCGGAGCGTGGCCGCCCTTGCCCCCCAGACGCTGCACGAACTCTCGCGGGCCTATGGCGTGAGCAGCGAGGCGATCATGCGCTACGGGGCTGAGGTGCTGCGGGTAATCTGGGGCGCAGATTACGTCGTCGCCTGAGTAGGCTGCTGTATGAATGTCGATCACCTCCAACCACTGGGTTGCAAAAACCTGAGGGCCACTGACCCAAAGCAGCTACGAGAGAGGGCGCACCACCTGGTACGCCCTCTGAAGATCACTGGCAGGCCCCCTGCCTACCGCTGTCGACGCTCTCCCTAAATGGCTCACATAGGGCCGCGCCAGCCAGCGGCGATCAGTTCGGAGGCAGCACGAGCATCCTGGTCGGCACTACCGCGCTTACGCTCGGCAAAGGCGGCCAGACGAGCAACGCGGTCAAGGTGCTTGTTCATCTTGATCATCGACTCGATAGCACTGGGCGCATCGGGCTTGAGGCTACCAATGTCCCACACCCTCATCAAGGTCTGCAAAACCTGGGTGTAATAGTGTTCCAGGGTGTAGATGGCGTTCAGTTCGGTCAAGCGCACCCGCTCTGCGATATCGGGCATCCCATGCCCTGGCATCACGAAGCCCATCATTACCTCGACTACTGCCTCAACATAGTTAGGGTTGACTTCCAGGTGGGCTTTCACCGCGTCACGGTAGAAGGCGTAGTGCAGCGTCTCATCCTTGGTGATCTGGCGCAGGATGTGCGAGAGTTGGGGGTCCTGGTCATCAGAGATGCGGGCCACATTAAGGTAGTAGACCTTGGTCGCCAATTCTTGGATCGCAGTATAGACCATCGCCTGGAAGGGGCTTAGGCCGCCTGGATCCCAGCCAGTGCGGATCACAGTCTTACGCAACTCGTGCAACCGCTGCGGATCAGAGTTGCGAGTGAGCAGCAGGTAGGTGTTCAGCACATTGCCATGCTGATCCTCCTCGCTCGTCCAGGTGCGGATGAAGTCTTGCAGCACTTCCAGTTCGCCCCGAAATGTGTCGGTCAGGCCACTAGTGAACCAGGGCAGGTTAACCTCGGTCAGCAAGGCCGTTTCGATAGCAACATAGAGGCCGGGCGAGATCGTCACTTGTTCGGGCGACCACGGATCGCTATCATAGTTGCGGCCCCGCTCCCAGGGGATCAGGCTGGCATAGCTCCAGTCCGTCTTGTTGCTCCGTTCGAGGTGATCCTTGTACAACTGCCGCAACTTGTTCTCTAGTAGCGGGTTAACTCCGTAAGCAGCCATAGGTTCTCCTTCTTTTCAACTGTAACCCCCAAACAGGGGCGTAGTCAGGCTAGCCAATTGCGTCTGGTCTGTCTGATCTGCCTGATCAGTCTATGAAGCCTGCTGTTGGGCAATGGCTCCCTCTATATAACTCAGTTCGTGCTGATTTCGTACTCCTGCTCTGGCAGTTGGGCCAGGGCGTTGGGGCGGCGGCGGCAAACTACTTTGCCGTCCATCAGCACCTGTTCCACCAGCGAGTCGAGTTCCAGCGGGTGGCGGTCGCGGACAACGATGTTTGCGTCCTTGCCAACGGTGAGGCTGCCGACGCGGGCTTCTACACCGAGGATTTCAGCGGCGTTGATCGTTACTGCTTTGAGGGCTTCGCGAGCGTCCATGCCCTCGCGCACCGCAATGCAGACCTGGGTGACTAGGTGTTGGATTGGCACGACTGGGTGATCGGTCATGATGCTGATCTTGACCCCAGCCTGTACTAGCAGCCCTGGGGTGCGGAAGCTGCGCTCTTTCAACTCCACCTTGCTGCGCGCGGTCATTAGTGGGCCACAACTGACGGCCACACCCCGCTTTACCAGTTCGTCGGCCACCTTCCAGGCTTCGGTGCCATGTTCCAGCACCAGGCCGAAACCAAACTCGTCGCGCAGGCGCAGCACGGTCATGATATCGTCGGCGCGGTGGCAGTGGATGCGGAAGGGGATTTCGCCGCGCAGCACGAGGGCCAGCGACTCCATCCGCAGGTCGCGCTCAAACGGCTTGTCCGAGTCGGCCTTTGTCACCTTCTCCAGGTAGTTGAGGCCACGAATGAGCGTCTCGCGGAACAGGCTGGCATTACCAAGGCGGGTGGATGGGTTCTTCTTCTGCTCGCCGTAGACGCGTTTGGGGTTCTCGCCAAAAGCGCACTTGATGCCAGCGGGGGCGCGTAGCACAGCATGATCTATGATGTGGCCCGGCCCCGCAGTCCAGGTCTTGAGTACTACCGACTGGCCGCCCATCAGATTGCCGCTGCCGGGGGTGACGAGGACGGTGGTGATCCCGGCCTTGAGCGCATCGCGGAACGACTCGTCGTCCATAAAGGTTGCATCCAGGGCGCGGTGCTGGGGGCCAATAGGGTCAGTCATCTCGTTGGTGTCGTTGCCCGCGTTGCCAGTGGACTCCTCGTGGATGCCCGCGTGGGTGTGGGTGTCTATATAGCCGGGGTGGATGAACTTGCCGTGAGCCTCGATCACCTCGTCGCCCTCGGCAACGGGCAGGTCTTTACCGACTGCCACGATTTTACCAGTGGCAGGATCGATCTGGATGCTGCCCGCCTCAATATCGTCACCGTCCATCGTGATCAGCAGGCCACCTTTAATTACAAGCATTCGCTGGGTAATCCCCCTTTTGCGGGCGTTAGTGTCACCCTAATTATAGCAGATGAGTGATCCTTTGGCGAATCCCGATATACCTGCGCACTGGCTTAGACCGCCTGCTGTGGCTAGATGTTACATATATATTTGGCGGCCTGCTCGTGGTTCAGGCTGCTGCAATGGTGAGCGGTTATTTTCGCCGCTCCACATTCCTCCAATCTCGCCGCCTATCTTGTAACATCCTGCGCTGCGATTGCGTATACACTAGTAGAGTGGCGATCCGCAAACGTTCTTCCTGGTTTATGAGGTTAGCAAACATGGACAGCCTGTTTAACATCAAAGATGGGCAAGCAGCTTTTTACCTGTTCTGTACCTTCTTCGGCCTCTTTTTCACGGTTATCTCCTTCCTGTTTGGCCTCGGCCACGACATGGGCGGGGGTGGTAGTGGGGCGCACGTCGGCCACCTCGGTCACGCAGGTGGTCATGCGGGTGGTCACGCAGGTGGCGCAAGCGACCACGCGGGTGGTGGCAGCGTCAAGGAGCTTAGTCACGCCGTTGCCCACGCGCACGTTGGTGGGCAGGGTCATGCCAGTGGTACGGTAGACAACACGCCAGGGATCAGCCCCTTCAACCTCAGCACGGTGATGATCTTTCTCACCTGGTTTGGCGCAACTGGCTACATCCTCTACAGCTATACTCCCATAGTGGGTGTCGTAATCCTGCTGCTGGCTGTCACCGTCGGCGTGGTCGGTGGCGCACTGGTCTTTGCTTTCCTCAGCCGCTTCCTGGTCAAGTCTAGCACCCCACCGATGCGTAGCAGCGACGCTGACCTGACTGGACGCAAAGCTACCGTAACCAGTACTATCTTCGCCGATGGCATGGGCGAGATCACCTATCGGGCGGCGGGCGTAATCCGCGGTGAGAGTGCGCGCAGTGTCAGTGGCCGCCCAATCCCCCGTGGCACCGAGGTCGTCGTCCTGCGCTACGAGCATGGAGTGGCTTACGTGCAGTCGGTGGATGAAATCCTAGCCGCGAACAACCCCGCCGACCTCAGCCCCCCAGCCGCAGAAGCCCCACAACCCGGTCGTTTGTCGCAGTAATTTTGTTGTCCAAGAAGGAAGGTTTAAGCATGGAGCCAACTATCCTGATCCTGGCGGCTATGGCCGCCCTCGTCTTCTTCCTGATCATCTTTGGCCTGCTCAGCATCTACCGCAAGGTTGGCCCCAACCAGGCGTTGATCGTCTACGGGCGTGGTGGCGCACAAGTCCACAAAGCTGGGGCTACCTTCGTGCTGCCCTGGATTCAGAGCGCGCGCGAACTGTCGCTGGAGCTAATGTCGTTCGATGTCGCCCCTCAGCAAGACCTCTACACCCTGCAAGGCGTGGCCGTCACCGTCGAGGCCGTGACCCAACTGAAGATCAAGAGCGACCGCGATAGCATTTTGACCGCCGCCGAGCAACTGCTGAACAAGAACCCACTAGAGCGTGAGAACCTGATCCGCTTGGTCATGGAAGGCCACTTGCGCGGCATCGTCGGTCAGCTTACGGTCGAGCAGATCGTTAAGGAGCCAGAGATGGTGGGTAGCAAGATGCGCTCAACCGTAGCTGAAGACTTGAACAAGATGGGCCTGGAGGTGATCTCCTTTACCATCCGCGAGGTGCGCGACAAAAACGAGTACATCTCTAACATGGGCCGCCCTGACATTGCCCGCATCCGCCGTGATGCTGACATCGCCTCTGCCGAAGCTGACCGCGACACAGCAGTGCGCCGCGCCCAGGCAGCCCGCGAAGCTTCGGTTGCCGCCGCCCTTGCCAACCAGGAGCGGGTGATTGCCGAGACTGCCAGCCAGACCCGCCAGGCCGAAGCCCAGCGCGACCTTGAGTTGAAGAAGGCTGAATACGCCGGGGGCGTGCGCACGGCTCAGGCCCAGGCCGACAAGGCGTACGACATCCAGGCTAACATCCAGCAGCAGCAGGTGGTGATCGAGCAAGTGCGGATCGAGCGGGTCAGGCGCGAGGAGGAAACGCGGGTGCAGTTGGTCGAGATTCAACGCCGCGAGAACGAACTGATCGCCACTATCCTCAAGCCCGCCGAGATCGAGCGGCAGCGCATCCAGACGCTAGCCGAGGCCGAACGCCAGCGGCGCACCATCGAGGCCGAGGGTGAGGCCGCCGCAACCAGGGCGCAGGGGGCTGGGGCCGCTGACGCTAACCGTATCCAGGGTTTGGCTGAGGCTGACGTGATCCGAGCGAAGGGCCAGGCTGAGGCCGACGCGATGACTCTGCGAGCCGCCGCCTTCAACCAGTACAACCAGGCCGCCATTCTGGACAAGCTGCTTTCGCAGATGCCAGAGATCGTGCGGGCCATTGCTGCCCCACTCAACAACGTGGATAAGATCACTATCGTCAGCACTGGTGACAGCGATAATACTGGCGCAAGCCGCATCACCGGTGATGTGGCCCGTATTGTAGCCCAGGTTCCTGCTATGTTCGAGACCCTAACCGGTGTGCGTGTCAACGACCTGATTAGCCACCTACGCCCTGTTGATAGCACTGCCACCCGCGTTAGCAGCAACGGCAACGGCAGCCACTCCAGCCCCGACGACGGCAATACCCTCGCGCCGCTAGCCGGAACCACCACAACCACCACGACTACCATCGCCCCAACCGACAGCAACAATCCCAGTCTCTAGCTCGCAGAGTGTAGCAAGCCACCTCGTAGGATCGGGGGTGGCTTTTTGCTGTGGTTGTGCTTCAATTTGCAGAAACTGTCCTTCCAGCTATTGACAAACTTGGTGAACAGTGTTAAAATGGTAAATGTAAGGTTAAGGAGTAAACGATGGTCACAGAAGCCCGACGGGGACGCGAAAAGTTGTTGATGCGGCACAACATCCTGCAAGCCGCCCGCGCGATAGCGGCTACCGAGGGTTGGCCGAACGTTACCATCCGCAAGATCGCTGATGCGATTGAGTACAGCGCGCCGCTGATCTACAAGTATTTCGAGAGCAAGGAGGCGATCCTTGATGAACTGATCGCTGAGGGCTACGGTATCCTCACCGCGCAGGCTAGTCAGGCACCGCAACCAGGCGACTCGCCCCGGCAGGCTCTGCTCCGTATTGCCCCAACCTTCTGCCGCTTTGCCGAGCAGTTCCCTGAACGCTACCGGGTGATGAACGGACTGGATGGTGTGCCATGCCGCTTCAGCGAACCGGTGGAGAACAGCGAATTGTTCCAAATTACCCGCCCCCGCTTGCAGGCTGCTGCTGCTGCTGCTGGGGTCAGCATCGCTAACCTGGATGCAGCGATCTACATGATGTGGGGTACTATCCATGGCCTGATCACCCTCGCTCTCAGCAATCAGATCAGTGGCGGCTGGCCGCAGACTACTGCCCTGGTGCAGCAAGCCTGTGAGAGCCTGCTCAATGGCTGGGGGGTGATCAAACCTGCTGACTAGCTATTTTTTGGCCGTGTTGTTAACAACGTTCAACGTTTGACCGTGTTTCACAATAGCCGCCTCACCCCCTACTGTCGACCATTAACCTTCAGCAGAGCAGAGAGGAAAGAACAATGAATCAGACCCACGTAGTATTCGGTGCGAACGGCGCACTTGGCTATGCTATCGTCAACCAATTGGTTAAGGAGGGCAAGCCAACCCGCGCTGTCGTCCGTAACCTTGCTAAGGCCCGCGAGATACTGCCTGCTGGGGCCGAAATCGTCGCCGCCGATGCCCTCAAGCTGGCGGAGGTGAGCAAGGCCAGCGAGGGGGCAGCCATCCTCTACAACATAGCCAACGTACCCTACGCTGATTGGTTTAGCCAGATGCCCCTGATCGCCGACAACATCATGGCTGCGGCAGAGCAGAGCGGAGCAAAGCTGCTGTTTGCTGGCAACTTCTACGGCTACGGCCACTTCCAGCACCCACCGGTTAAAGAAGATCACCCGCTTGCTGCACACACCCGTAAGGGCCAGCTTCGCAACCAGCTAGAGGCAAAGATGCTAGCCGCACACCAGGCGGGTAGGGTGCAGGTAGTGATCCCGCGGATGCCAGAGTTCTACGGCCCCAATGTGACCAACGCTCTGATCGCTCCGCTGTTCAAGGCGGCACTCGCGGGCAAGAAGGCTAGCTGGCCTGCCAACCTTGACCAACCCCATGAGATGCTCTACAACGCTGATGCTGCTGCCGCTTGCCTGCTGTTGGCGAACAACGCGGCTGCTTACGGCCAGAGTTGGCAAATCCCTGGTGCTGGGCCAATCACTGGCAGGCAGTTCCTCGCCCTGGTCTACCAGGCGGCAGGCAAGCCTCTCAATGTGGGAGTAATGGCTCAGTGGTTTGTGCGCTTCGGTGGCCTGTTCAATGGCAATGCCCGCGAGTTCGCCGAGATGATGTACCAGTTCGCCGAGCCGTATATGATCGACGGCAGCAAGTTCGCGGCTGCTCACCCAGATTTCCACTTCACTCCTCACCTAGAGGCGGTACGACACACGCTCGAATGGTTCGGCCAACACCCGGCTGCTTGAGTTGACAGCTAGAAGATGCGCTCGACGGGCAGGTGGTAAGTGACCCCCTGCTGCTCGTCGCCAAAGAAGTGCCAACTCCAGGTGAAGGGGATGCCAGCGTGCTGGGCCGCCTGCTCGTCCTCCTCAGCGTCGCCGACGTAGAGGGACTGGCGGCTGGCGGCCTCACGATGGGCAGCCATCAACTCAGCCAGCATTGCTCCCCCTGGCTTGCGGCGCAGCACCCCCAGAGGGTCGCGATAGACGGAGATGGTAGCCCGTTGGTGGTGATAGCAGACGCGGTGTTCAAACTGTACGCCAAGCTGCTCGGCTACCTCGGCGATCTTGCGCTGGAAGTCGGCTTCGACGATGTGGCCGAAGGCAACCCCGGCCTGGTTGCTAGCCACTCCAATAACCCAGCCCTCAGCTTGCAACTGGCGCAGCCGCTCGGCCCGCCCAGGCAGCAAGTGCCAACGATGGTATTCGCGGTTGGGGTTCTTCATGTAGGGCGAGATCAGCGTCCCTTCCAGGTCGAAGATGATCAGCCCGGCTTCGCCCTGCATTGCCATTACCATGCTCCAATCCAGAAACCTGCTAGTACCGTGCGCTAGTACAGAACGAGAGAGTAGCAGCATTGTTATTCTACCATGTCTGCCTTCCACCTGCAACGTAGTTGTTCAGCAGCCGCTACTGCCCTTGTTGTGAGCAAGCACTGCGGCCCTAAGCCTGTTGCGCTGCTAGCGGGGCAGGTTCAGGACGGGCGCACTTCGGTAATCGGTTGCAGGCGTTGGTTGGCTTGACTACCCCCAGGCTGCGTCCTGTCCAGGATTTGACAGCCAGTTTATAATAGGGAACAAGCAACAAACCGCAAAACCGAGTGGTGAGGAAGGGAAAACCTTTATGGTTGGCATCGTGTTGGTGTCACACAGCGCAAAGCTGGTAGAAGGTCTTCAGGAGTTGATCGGCCAGATGGCCCGCGACGCACCCATAGCAGTGGCGGGCGGCACTGACGATGGCGGTCTCGGCACCTCTGCTGCCAAAATCCTGGCGGCAATCCACGAGACCTATAGCGAAGATGGCGTGGTCATCCTACTGGACATGGGTAGCGCAGTCCTCAATGCTGAGGTTGCGTTGGAGCAACTGAGCGACGAGGAGCGCAGCCATGTGCGGATGAGCGACGTGCCATTGGTAGAAGGTGCAGTGCTGGCGGCGATCCAATCCGGTCTCGGCCAGTCGCTTGCTGAACTGCTGGTTGCCATTGAGGAAGCGCGCCAGATGCCGAAGAACGTCAATTAGGGAGCCAGCTTATGCAGGGCAAAGAAGTCCAGATCGTCGATCCGCTAGGTATCCACGCTCGACCTGCCGCCCAGTTGGTGCAAACCGCCAACCGTTACCGTTCTACTATCACCCTTACCCTGCCCAGCACTGGCCGCCACGCAAACGCAAAGAGCATTACTGCGCTCCTTGCCCTGGGGGTCAGGCATGGCTCAACCGTATCCCTTACCGCTCACGGCGACGACGAAGTAGCGGCGTTGGCGGCTACCCTGGCGATGCTCATCGCAGAGCATCTGATCGGCGATCAAGATGACCAATCCGCTGACACATCCAAGGAAGGAACCGTACAGTGAAGAAGCTGATCAACAACCCCGATGACGTAGTTAACGAGGAACTTGAAGGGATCGCCCTTGCCCACCCCAATCTCGTGCGCATTGATGCCGAACACCGGCTGATCATCCGCAAGGATGCCCCGATCCAGGGCAAGGTTGGTATCATCTCTGGTGGTGGCAGCGGCCACGAGCCGATGCATGGTGGCTATGTCGGGCATGGGATGCTGGACGCTGCTTGCGCTGGGCAGGTCTTCACCTCGCCCACCCCGGACCAGATGCAAGCTGCGACCATTGCGGTTAACGGCGGCGCAGGCGTGCTGCACATCGTCAAGAACTACACTGGCGACATCATGAACTTTGAGATGGGGGCCGAACTGGCCGCTGCCGATAACATCCAGGTCGAGTCGGTAGTGATTGACGACGACGTGGCGGTGAAGGATAGCCTCTACACCACAGGGCGACGCGGGGTAGGCGCGACGGTGCTGGCCGAGAAGATCGTTGGCGCACTGGCAGACAAAGGGGCTGACCTGCACACCGTTGCTGAGATGTGTCGCAAGGTCAACAATATGGGCCGCAGTATGGGCATGGCTTTGACCAGTTGCACAGTACCTGCCGCTGGCAAGCCGACCTTCGAGATTGGCGACGACGAGATGGAGATCGGCATTGGTATCCATGGCGAACCAGGCCGCACCCGTATGAAGATGGCCCCAGCCGACGAGGTTACTGAGTTGCTGGCGATGCCAGTGATCGAAGCCCTCGGCCTCAAACGGGGTGACAACGTGATCGCAATGGTCAACGGTATGGGTGGCACGCCGCAGATCGAACTTTACATCGTCTACCGCAAGCTGGCCCACATCCTTGACGGCATGGGGGTGAAGATCGCCCGCAACCTGGTTGGCAACTACATCACTTCGCTGGAGATGCAGGGTTGCTCGATCACCCTGGTCAACGCCGACGATGAGATGCTCGGCCTCTGGGACGCGCCGGTGCTGACTGCTGGTCTGCGCTGGGGGATGTAAGTAGTAGTCCAGGTGGGGGTGGGCAGCTTGTTCACCCCTATCGCTGACCAGAAAGCAGTCTCCAATACATATCGCCAAAGCCGATCATAGAGGACACCATGCAAGAAATTGACAGCCGGGCAGCTTTGGCCTGCCTCGAACATATTGTTGATGTGATCCACGAGAACCGCCAGTACCTGATCGACCTCGACGCAGCAGTTGGTGATGCCGACCACGGGGCGAACATGGATCGCGGCTTCCAGGCTGTGCGCCAGAAGCTAGCTGGGACTGAGCAGAGCGATATTGGCGCGATGCTCAAGCTAGTCGCCAGCACTCTGATCTCCACTGTTGGTGGGGCCAGCGGCCCTCTCTACGGCACTGGCTTCCTACGGGCTGGCACCGCTCTGGCTGGCAAGAGTAGCCTGACGATGGCTGACGCGGTGGCCGCAATGGCTGCCTTCGTTGAGGGGATCAAGATGCGTGGCAAGGCTGAGACTGGCGAAAAGACGATGCTAGATGCGCTCGTACCCGCCCAAGATGCGCTTAAAGCGGCTGCGGATGCGGGCCAGTCGCCCACCGAAGCCTTCGCTGCCGCTGCCACCGCCGCCGAGCAGGGGATGCGCGCCACAATCCCGCTGATCGCCACCAAAGGGAGGGCTAGCTACCTCGGTGAGCGCAGCCGCGACCACCAGGACCCTGGTGCAACCTCTACTGCCCTGATCCTGCGCGCTGTTGCCGACACGTTGGCTAAGGTACAGACTGCCTGAGCCATGCAGTCGGGGCGGGCGCAATAAAACGGATAAGGACTGACTATGGCTGAGGAGCAGGTCTTGCAAGGGCAGGCGGTCGTGCATGGAGTGGGCATTGGTGTGTTGCTGCGCTATGCCGGGTCGCCGGTTGCCAGCTACGCCCCCACCGCAGTGGATAGCGCGGCAGAGGAGGAGCGGCTGCACCTCGCTCTAACCCAGGCCAGCACGGAGATTGCTGCGCTGGCCGCTGAAGCGCGCACGACACTGGGCGGAGCGGAGGCGGGCATCTTTGAGGCGCAGCAGTTGATGGCTGAAGACCCTGAATTGATTGACGGCGCGCTAGAGTTGATCCGCAGCCAGGCGGCCTCGGCGGAGGCGGCGATCCTGACGACCGCCCAGGCCGTCAGCGCAATGCTAGCCAGCCTCGATGACCCCTACCTGAGAGAACGGGCCGCCGACGTGTTGGACGTTGCCCGCCGCGTCGTCCGCATCTTGCAAGGCGCGCCACCCCCCCTGGACTTTAGCCGTCTGAGCGCACCTACCATCTTGCTTGCCCCCGACCTTTCGCCTTCAGAGACGGCAGGGCTGCGGAATGTGGTGGGCATTGGCCTGCTAGAGGGTGGGCCAACCTCACACGCGGCTATCTTGGCCCGCGCCCGTGCTATCCCACTCGTTGTTGGCCTGCGCGAGTGGCCCCAGAGCGATGATGGGGCGACCGCCGTGCTGGATGGCACGAGTGGCCGCCTGCTCCTAAATCCCGCTCCAGCCACCCTCGCCCACTACCAGCAGCAGGCAGCCAGCGAACAGCAAGCCACTGCTCAACTCGCCAGCCTGCGCGACCTACCCGCTATAACTAGCGATGGCTACCGCCTGCGGCTAGTCGGTAATGCCACTTCGGTCGCTGACGCAGAGGCTATCGCGGCGGCGGGCGGGGAGGGGATTGGGCTGCTACGGACGGAGTTTCTCTTTGGCGAACACGAACTGACGGAGGCGGAGCAGACCGCCGCCTATGCTGCGATCCTCACTGCTCTCCCTGGTAGGGAGATCGTGATCCGCACGCTCGACCTGGGTGGCGACAAACCCCCAGCTTGGCTAGCCTTCCCCACCGAAGCCAACCCCTTCCTCGGCTGGCGGGGGCTGCGGGTGGGTCTGGATCGCCCTGCTCTGCTAGCCAGCCAGTTGCGGGCGATCCTCAAGGCCGCAGACCGTAAGCTGAGCATCATGTTCCCGATGGTCACGACAGTGGAGGAACTGCGTGCTGCCCGCAAGCTGCTGGCAGAGGCACAGGCTGCAACCGGGGTAGCAGAGGTAGAGGTTGGCATCATGGTAGAAGTACCAGCAGCAGTGCTAATGGCTGATCTGCTGGCGCGGGAGGCTGATTTCTTCAGCATTGGCACTAATGACCTGACCCAGTACGTGCTTGCCGCCGACCGCAGCAACCCGCACGTTGCCAGCCTCTACAGCGCAAAGCAACCTGCCCTCCTACGCGCTGTGGCTCGCGTCGTTGAGGCCGCCCATGCCGAGGGCCGCTGGGTGGGCATCTGTGGAGAAGCGGCGGGCGACTCTCAACTGACACCACTCTGGCTGGGTTTGGGGGTGGATGAACTTAGCATGGCGGCCCCCTCGCTGCTGCCAGTCAAGGCAGTGGTGCGGGCTAGCAGTGCCGCCCGCTGCCGCGAGTTGGCCGCTGCCGCCCTGCGAGCTGCTACCCTGGCCGAGGTGGAGAGCTTGCTGGCCTGAGGCGTGGCACGCATCTTCCTATAAGAATGTTATTACTATGAGGGAGAACAGAGATGGCAAACCGGGCTGTGACGATCAAGGACAAGGCTGGCACAGTGCTGGCCCAGGGCAGTGAGCCAGAGCAACTACTCTACTTCGAGGGCAACTGGTACTTCGACCCTGCCCAGGTCAACATGGCGGTACTGAAGGTCACCGAGCGCACCTACACCTGCCCCTACAAGGGGGTCTGCTTCTGGGTCGATCTGCAAGACGGTGCTACCACCGCCCGCGACATTGGCTGGGTCTACGACAAGCCAAAGGCTGGGTATGAGCAGATTGCTGGGCGTATCGCCTTCTACAATGGCAACCGTGACAGCACAGTGGCCGAGGTCAACTAGCACGCAGAGAATGGCAGCCCTAGCCTGGCGGCTGCGGCGCAGACCTGAGCGCATGAGCAGCCTAACACATTGAAGCACCCTGGTTGATACAAGCAGGGTGTTTCTGCGTGCTAATTGTTGCTTGACCGGGACGCATCTGGTTTGGTATAATGCTGGGGCGTTTCGCAGGCGGTCTACGTTTGCGTTTGCCTTAGTTTTGCCCAAAAAGGGCGATTTTAGCGAAGGGATAGCTGATGTCCACCAAGTACAAGCTCAAGACCCACAAGGGGGCGCGCCGCCGCTTCAAGATCACTGGCGGTGGCCTCGTTCTACGCACCAAAGGGGGTAAGAGCCACTTCCGCCGCCGCAAGCCGCTGCGGGTCAAGCAGGCTCTCGACAAGATGTACCCGGTAGGAGCAGGCCAGGCTCGCATAGCGCGCCGCAACCTGCCCTATGGCGCGATTGACTGATCACCTACCCTTGCCCAGCCTCTGCAAGGGGAAGGGGTGAGGGATTGACAAGCAAGCAGCCGCCGCCCAGAAGAGCGGCTGTTCGGTTCCCGTCGCTGATGGCCCTGCAAAGTTCGTTGCGAACACCGCAGGCGGGCAAGTGACTATATTAGATAAGGAGCAACTCGAACCATGCCACGTGTCAAGCACGGGCCTGCATCCCGCCACCGCCGCCAAAAAGTCCTCAATATGGCCGAGGGGTTTAAGGGTACACGCAGCCGCCTACACCGCAGTGCCAAGCAGAGCCTGTTTCACGCTCTGGCTTACCAGTATCGCGACCGCCGCACCAAGAAGCGTGATATGCGAAGCCTCTGGATTACGCGCATCAATGCTGCTGCTCGCCTGCACCAGATGTCTTATAGCGAGATGATCTATGGCCTCAAGCTAGCCGGGATCGTCCTCGACCGCAAGGTGATGGCTGATCTGGCAGTCAACAACCCAGAAGCGTTTGCCACTCTGGCTGGGCAGGTGCGTGACCAGTTGGCTACCCTACCTCCCCAACACCCCACAGTGCAGCTGGCGCAGGCCTGAACTGCGCTGATCAGAGCAGAGGGGTTGGAAGCTAACCAGTTTCCAGCCCCTTCTCTTTGCCTTGTAGCTACTGGTTGTGGGGAGCAGCTAGCTACATCGCTCTGCGCAACGCTCCAAGGATACACGGTTGCCAACCCCTTGCATCTTCGGCCAAAGCTGGTATAATGGATGGTACTTGCTGCTCGCAGGCCGTTGTGCTGCAAGCAGCATCAAGATTATGACAAAGGGAGTACCACAATTTGACAACGATCCTGGCAGTGCGGCGTGGCAATCAAGTGGCGGTGGTTGGTGATGGGCAGGTGACGTTCGGCGATGTGGTGATGAAGCACTCGGCGCACAAGATTCGCTTCCTCTACGAGGATAGGGTGGCTGCCGGCTTCGCTGGGGCTGTCGCTGACGCACTCACTCTGCTAGAGCGGTTCGAGAGCCAGCTTGAGCAGTATCATGGCAACCTCCGCCGTGCTGCCGTTGAACTGGGCAAGGAGTGGCGCAGCGACAAGGCTTTGCGCCGCCTGGAAGCGCAACTGGTGGTGGCTGACAGCCAGTATATCCTGGTTCTCTCTGGCGATGGCGATATTATTGAGCCAGATGAGGGCGTGGTCGCTATCGGCACTGGTGGCCCCTACGCCCAGGCTGCCGCCCTCGCCTTGCTCAACCACACCGAGATGGGGGCTGAGGAGATTGCGCGCACCGCCATGCAGATTGCTGCCCGCATGGACCTCTATACCAACAACACCCTCACTGTCAACGTGATTAACGCCGATGGCACTAGTGCGAGCGCGAGCGACGGTGACGCTCCTGCTGATCTGCCTCTGCCCGAAGGCAAGGTAGCTACCGACGATGACGACGATGATGATGACGATGATGACGATGATGACGAAGAAGATAAAAATGACGACGAACGAAAAGATTAGCAGCCCCAATGAACAACTGCACGTCGAGCCAGCGACTGCCCCAGAGCCAGCGGCCGCCGAGCAGCCAACCCCCAACAGCGGGCCAGGAGGCAGTAGCGATCAGTCTCTCAGCCCTGCCGAGCAACAGGCTGCTATCCGTCTGGCTGCGCTCACTCCTCGCCAGATAGTTGCGGCTCTGGATCGCTATATTGTCGGCCAACCCGCTGCCAAGCGAGCTGTCGCTGTCGCCCTGCGGAACCGCTACCGTCGGCAGCAGCTTGCCGAGGAGCTGCGCGACGACGTTAGCCCCAAGAACATCCTGATGATCGGCCCAACTGGGGTGGGCAAGACCGAGATTGCGCGGCGCGTTGCCAAGCTGATCGATGCACCCTTCATCAAGGTAGAGGCGACCAAGTTCACCGAGGTAGGTTATGTGGGCCGCGATGTGGAGAGTATTATCCGCGACCTCACCGACATCGCTTTTGGTCTTGTCCACGACGAGAAGCTGATTGAGGTGAAGGGCAAGGCAGAGGAGCAGGCGAACGAGAAGCTGATCACCTACATCGTTGCCAGCCGCAACCGGGCCAGCGAGCCGCAAAAGCCGCGCCGCAAGCCCGCCCAGCCTGCTGGCGATGAGATTGAGGGGGAGAAGCGCGAGGCCGTCGAGGCCAAGCGCAATCCTGCCCAGGAGCGCAAGCTACGCGCCCAACGCCAGCAGGTGGCCCAGCTACTCGCCAGCCAGCAGCTTGAGGAGGAGACTATCGAGATTGACCTGGATGCCGAGGAGATCGGTAGCATGGTCGAGTTCATGCCGGGCATGGGTAGCGACGACCTGCCAGAGAGCTTCCACGACTTCATGGAGGGTCTGCGGCGGGGGGGCAGTCATCGCCAGCGTAAGCTGACCGTGCGTGAAGCCCGCCGCCTGCTCACCCACGAGGAGTCGCACAAGCTGCTGGACTTTGACGCAATCATCGAGCAGGCAATCAAGCGGGTGCAGGATCACGGGGTTGTCTTCCTGGACGAACTGGACAAGATCGTGGGCAGCGAGGTGGAGGTGGGTCCAGACGTGTCTAACGAGGGGGTTCAGCGCGACCTCCTACCTATTGTCGAAGGCTCAACGGTTAATACCCGCTACGGCCCAGTCAAGAGCGACCACATCCTCTTTATCGCTGCCGGTGCTTTTCATGACGTGAAGCCCTCCGACTTGATCCCAGAGTTGCAGGGCCGCTTTCCCTTGCGCGTGGAGTTGGATAGCCTCAGCCAGGACGACCTGGAGGCGATCCTGGTGCAGCCAGAGAACTCGTTGACCAAACAGTACGTTGCGTTGCTGGCGACCGAGCAGGTGGAGTTGGAGTTTACAAGCGACGGCCTGCGCCGCATGGCCGAGGTTGCCGCCGAGGTGAACGAGCGCACAGAGGACATTGGCGCACGCCGCCTGCACACGATCATCGAGAAGGTGTTGGAGGAAATCTCCTTTGACGCACCAGAGCGACCCGGTGAACGCTTCGTCGTGGACGCAGCCTATGTAGACCAGCGCATCACCGACCTGGTAGAAGATGAGGACTTGAGCAAGTTCATCCTCTGATCAAGTTGAGAGGTAATTACGATGAGCGAACTACAGCCAATCGAGCAGCTAGTGGGTGAGAGCCGCGCTGAATACGTGGCCCGCGTCAGCACGCTGACCGAAACAGAACGGTTGCGGGTGGGGGCCGCCCGCCAGCGTTTCAACCGGGGCTTCCTGGGTGGGCTGCGCTGGCTGGTGGTCAGCTTCTTCCGCCACTGGCTGCTGCTCAGCAACCTGTTCTACGCCTATATCTTGCTGGCTGCCACCCTGCTTGGCCCCTGGCTGCTCAGCAATGGGCAGGTGGGGGCAGGAACGTGGCTGTTCAACTTGCTAACCCTGATCTGCGACCAGGTGCCGACCCACTCCTACTACGTATTTGGCTACCAGATGTGTCTCTGCCAACGCTGCCTGGCAATCTACAGCGCAATGCTGACCGGTGGGCTGATCTACGCAGGGCTGCGGCGCGGGCGACGCATTCAATACGTACCCTGGCGGTGGCTGATCCTGCTCAGCGTGCCGTTGCTGCTCGACGGCCTCACGCAGATGCTCGGCTGGCGCGAAAGCAACCCGTGGCTACGGAGCTTCACCGGCGGGCTGTTCGGCTTCGCCTACGTCGCCACCGTCTACCCCTGGTTCGATGCGGTAGCCCGCAAGCTGTTCCGGCTGTGGGGGGTTGCTGCTGAAGGCACTACACCAGTGCCGTCTGCTGCTAATAGTTGAAACAAACGGTCGTTCGGCTCTGTTTCTTTGCTTACGCAATTGGCGATGCTAGCTAGCACGGTGGTCGCAGCTTCGCAGTTCGCCTAGTCCCGCTTGCTAAGACGTACTACCGTGGCTCGCAACACCCGGCGAAACTCCTGCGCTGGCATCAGTACACTGGCATCCAGCACAGCGGGGCTGAAGCCAACCTGTTCGTTGTTGAACAAGTCCTCGTCCACATAGGTGGGGATAGAGAACAGTTCGCCGAAAGGTGGCACCGAGCCAATCTCGCAGTCGGTTACTTGCTGCACGCTGTCAGGGTCAGCCAGCTTCACGTTGCGCGAGGCTAGCAAGTGGCGTAGTTGCTTGTGGTCAATGCGACTGTCGCCCGGCAGCACTGCCAGCACATAGGGTTGCACTGCCCCCTCCACCCGCAGTAGGATCGCCTTCGCTCCCTGGTGCGGCTGGATATTGAGCAGAGCGGTTACGTCTGGTGCACTGCGCGCCGCCTGATGCTCGATCAGCCTATAGTCTGCGCCGCGCTCTTGCAACAGGGCCAGCAATCGCTCTCGCACCACTAGCGACATCAGCCCTCACCCCCAGCCCCGTCGCGGCTACGGGCGAAGCGATCCACCGTCGCGCCGCTGATACGGCGAAACTCGCTAGCCGAGATCAGGATTGAGCAGTGTAGGTCGGCGGCGTTGAAGGCGATCACCAGGTTGTCGTACAGCCGCTCATCCACGTAGGTGGGTAGGCCGAACAGTTCGCCAAAGGGTGGCACTTCGCCAATTTCGCAGCCAGTGATGCGGCGCACGGTTTCGCGGTCAGCCAGCTTCGCGTCACGCCAGCCCTGGTTCTTGCGTAGCCGTTTGGTGTGTACTTGCAAGTCGGCGGGAGTGACGGCAATCACGTAAGGGCTGGCTGCGCCGCTGGTTTCTAGCAGCAAAGCCTTTGCGTCCTGGTGCAGGTCGGTGCCACGCGCCTGGCTAACCTCGACAGATAGGCCCGCCGCCTGATGCGCGACCAGTTGGTACTCGGCCTGCTGTGCGGTAAGGAAGGCTATCAGCTTGCGGTGGGGTTCGCTTGCCAAAGTTTTGCTCCCTGTGTCATCTTGCTCGACCCGGCGAGTCGCTGAAGACGAACTCCCCTATTGGTGCCTATAACAGTTCGCCAACCTGCTCGTCGCCCGCTACTGCTCCCTCTACCTTCTCGGTCAACCCCTGCTGCTCGGCCTTCAGTTGGCCGCAAGCGGCTTGGATATCGGCTCCCTTCTCGCTGCGGACAGTATTGGGGATGTTGTAGTAGGTTAGTCCGTCCTGGAAGCGGCGGATGCGGTCGCGGGTGCTGCGCTCGAAGCCCGTGTCCTTAACCGGATTGAGCGGGATCAGGTTGACGTGGCATAGTTGGCCGCGTAGCAGCCGGGCCAGTTCCTCGGCCTGCTCTGGCGCGTCATTGACCCCCTCGATCAGCGCGTACTCGTAACTGAGGCGGCGGTGGGTCTTGTCCATGTAAGCGCGGCACGCTGCCATCAGTTGGGCAAGGGGATACCGCTTGTTGATCGGCACCATCTGGCTGCGTAGCTCATCGTTGGCGGCGTGTAGGCTGATCGCCAGGTTGACTTCCTCTGGCTCTGCCGTAAACTGCTCAATCTTCGGCACCAGGCCAGAGGTGGAGACAGTCAGCCGCCGCGCCCCCAGGCCCATGCCGCTCGGCGAGTTGAGGTTGCGGATTGCGCGCCAGAGGTTCTTGTAGTTCGCCAGCGGTTCACCCATACCCATGAAGACAATATTGTTCACCCCACCAACATTGGCTGGCACGCGCAACCGCTCATCTGGCTGCTGTTGCCAGGTGCGCAGGTAGCGATTAAAGTAGACCACCTGCTCGACGATCTCGCCCGCCGTAAGGTTGCGAACCAACCCCATCTGCCCAGTAGCGCAGAATGGGCAGCCAACAGCGCAGCCAACCTGAGACGAGACGCAGACGGTGGCTCGATCCTCATAGAGCATCAGCACGCTCTCGATCACGTCACCGTCATGCAAGCGCAAAAGAGCCTTGTAGGTTTGGCGGTCACTGCTGATCAGGTCGCGGGCGGGGGTGATCGTGGTGAGGCTGAACTCCTCGGCCAGGCGGGCGCGCAACTCCTTCGGCAGGTTCGCCATGCTAGCGAAGTCGGCGGCCATCTCTTTGTACGCCCACTGGAATATCTGGCGGGCGCGGTAGGCAGGTTGGCCCCAGGCTATCATCCGCTCCTCAAGCTCGATCAAGCTGAGGCTCCAGAAGTTGGTAGGGCCAGCAAAAGGGCTGGTGAGCAAAATAGGCTGGCTCTGCTTGATCTCGGCGGTCTGCATTTGGTGGTTACGATCTCTCTCTGATCTCTCTCATTAGCATCAAACCCTTATGTCGCTCTCTATTATACCACACGCCGATGGTCAGCCCGCAATTGTGCTGGGTTAGAAGCGGTGCAGCGGCGTGGATTCTACTGCTGCGCCCAGTCAAAGCCCTCTTTGCAGGCGGCTGCCTCGGCGGCGGGGTCGGAGGGCGGCTGGTTGAACTCCGCCAGGGTTGCGTCCACTGTCCTGCGTTGCTGGATGCCGAGGGGGGTGGCTGCCTCGCGGCACTCTGCTGCGTGCTGCAATCGCTCTAGATTGCTAAAGTGTTGATGAGCCGCGCCAGCCTGTACCGCAAGGATACGCAGCCCACCAGGGCCGAAAGTGGCATCGCTGCTGCGGTCGTTGCTCAATCTGCTGACCAGCTTGCCGTCAGCCGCAAAGAGAAAGAGGCCATCGCTACTGGCAATGATGATCTGCTTACCGTCGCGGCTGAAGCTGGCTCCTTCTTTGTTGCCCGATACCTGGTCGTCGGGGGTGGGGGTGCTGGCATAGCTGTTGCTGGCAAGTGGCTGGCCCACCTTGTCCCACAAGTGTAGCTGACCGCCGCTGAGGGTGAGCATCTGCCCGTCAGGGCCGAAGGCTACCGTGGTGATTGTTGCGGTGTGGGCCAGCGTGGTTAGCAAGCGTGAGCTTGGGCCGCTGATCTGCCACAGGGCGGCGTGTTTGCTGTCACTGATGGTTAGCACCCGCTGGCTGTCAAGGCTGAAGGCGGGAGTGACGAACAGGCTGTTGTCTGGCAGGCTGGCAACCTGGCGCAAACCATCACGCTGCCAGATGGTGGCTGTGCCGCTGATGCCACTGGTCAGCAGCAGCCGATTGTCTGGGCTGACGGCAATGTTGGTGGCGAAGGTCTGCCTGGTGCTGAGTAGCATAGTGCCTTTGATTGGTGGTAGCTGGTCTACTTGGCTGAACTTGGCCGCTTCCTGCGCGGTAGGGGGGTTGGTGATATCCCACTGGATCACGCTGCCAGCCCCCGGCCCGCCGCTAGAGCTGGCAAACTCTAGCTGGTCAGCCAATAGTACACTACGGTCGTCAGCGGCAAAGATTGCGGTGCTGACGGGCAAGCCTAGCCTTGCGCTCGGATCGTCGTCGATACCATCGCCTGGCGACCCCGCTGGGGGGACGAGCAGAGCCAGCAGGTTGCCCTCAGCATCAGCCAGCAGCAGTAGCCGATTGAGGGTGGCAAGGATGTGGCGACCGTCGTGGCTGATGGTCAGGTGGGCCATGCCGAAGCTGCCCCCTTCGCCGATGTCGAACTGAGGGCTTAGGAACAAGCCGCTACGATGGCTACTGCTGATCGCTGCGCTGCGTGGTGGTCTGTACTTAAAGAGCGTCTGCCCTATGCTAGACTGCTCAAGCGTAAGACTCAACAAGGTTACGTAGCCCTTCTCCCGCCGCCGTTCGGGAGTCGCCTTGTCGTAAGCACTAAGGATCAGGCGGAGTGCGCCGAGCGGGTTGTTCTGGCGCAGTTTGGTGCTAGCCGCCAGGTTGAGGTAGGCGGCCAACACCTGTTGCCGCTGGGCTGTCACCTCATTCGTCTGCTTCTGCGCCTCGATGTACTGACCGTAGGCAAAGAAGGTGAGCAGCAAGGAGATGATCAGAAAGATGGAGACCGCTGCGCTAGCGATCCGAGTGCGCCTGGTGATGGTCTCTGCGTTCTTGCGCGCTCGCTCCGAGAAGAACGCTGCCTGTTGCGCCGAGGCCGCTGCGTCCTGGGCCAGCTTCAATTGGCGTTGCTGCACGGCTTCAGCATCGGCAGTGCTGCGGGCTAGCAGATCGCGGGCGGCTGCACTATGTAGGGCCACATCGTCGCGCTCTTGCAAGGCACGCGCCTCCGCCAGCCACACGCCCGCTAGCAAGTAATCAGCCCCCTTGTTATGTGCCACCCACTCGGCCAGGCTCTGCTCGAAGCGTTCGCGCTGCTGCAAGTTCAGCCGTTCATCCTTGATCGCCGCTTGCAGGTAGGGCCAGTTGCGA
>Ga0123339_10000291_pt1 | contig 42165 bp, 39 predicted proteins | sample lystaG_FD_89956 | JGI IMG/M metagenome (GOLD analysis project Ga0123339, IMG submission 89956) | Glacier valley bacterial and archeal communities from Borup Fiord, Nunavut, Canada, to study Microbial Dark Matter (Phase II) -... | ecosystem: Environmental > Aquatic > Freshwater > Ice > Glacier ...
AAGAACTGGAGGCAATGCCTCCTAAGAACGGGAGGCATTTGTATAGTGATTAATTTTGACGAGGAAATAGCAAAATTCAAACCTAGCTTAGAAATTGATCAAGCGGAAGAAGTAATCTATAACAATGATATGACAGATATTTCTGATATACTGAAGGAACTACTGAAGGGGAATAAAGAAAACAAACTAAATGATTAAACGGTTAGGTGGGGATGATATGATTTGCCCGAATTGCAAAAGTGATATGTCGGACAAGAGGAAACGTTGTGAACGATGTGGTACAGATTTAACATTATATAGAAAAATTTTAAGAGCTTCTAATCTGTATTACAATAATGGCTTGGCAAGAGCGAAGGTCCGGGATTTATCTGGTGCAATCATAGCCTTACGTAACAGCCTTGAATTAAATAAAACAAATATAAACGCTAGAAATCTAATGGGTCTTATCTATTTTGAGATGGGTGAAACAGTGGCCGCGCTTAGTGAGTGGGTAATCAGTAAACACTTTAAGCCCGAGGATAATGATGCCGATGAGTATATTAATATGGTACAATCCAACCCCACGAAGTTGGACAGCCTTAACCAGGCAATTAAAAGATACAATACTGCCCTGAACTTTGCTAAGCAGGGTAGTGGTGATCTAGCAATTATTCAACTTAAGAAAGTAACTGCCTTAAATCCTCGTTTTATTCGAGCATTTCATTTATTATCATTATTACTCATGAAAGAAGGGGAAGACGAGAAAGCAAAAAGGTATCTGATAAGAGCGGGAAAGATTGATGTCTCTAACACAACTACCTTACAATATATGAGGGAACTGGAAAAACCGGAATCCTTAGCGAAGGATGGGGAGGGTAATTTAGAGGCCTCTCAGAGTAAAACTTCCTCCATCATGCCGATATCGTCTTACAGAGAGGACAAGCCTAACATTTTGGTCTTTGTTAATTTAGTAATTGGGGTCATAATAGGTCTTGCATTATTTGCTATTCTGATAGTTCCATCCATAACAAAGAATAGGGTTAAGGTAGATAATCAGGAATATATCGATTATAGCGCAGGTTTAGCACTGCAAGAGGAGAAGGATGAAACAATCAATTCATTAGAAGAAGATAAAGTTCAGTTGGAGAAAGAAGTAGAGCAATTACATTCAGAAATTGACAGTTTCGTTATTGTGCAGGATAAGTCAGCCCTTTATGATCCATTATTCGAAGCAACAGGGAAGTATATGATTGAACTTAGTAAACCTGCAAGGGATAGAGATTTTACCGCAATTGCGGATATTTTAGCCTCCGTTGATGAAAGTCAATATGAGTCAGAAGCATCAGTAAAATTACTAAGTCAGCTTAGAACTGCGAGCTATCCTATCGTTGCCAAAATCCATTATAATATAGGCCATGATTTATATAATGATGCTAAATACGACGAGGCAATTATAGATCTGGAGAAAGCGATGACTTTTGATCCAACTGATGTCGATGCCATATATTTTATGGCTAGATCCTACCATCGACTTGAGGATTTTGAAAATGCAGCAGTATACTATAGCATTGTAATTAAAGATTATCCGGATTCGAATAGAGCAGGAGACGCCAAAGATTACTTAAATCAAATACAGGAATAAGTAAGAAAAGCTCACAAACAACTTAAGATAAAAAGATATTGAAAAAAGACATTTCATGCAGAATTGCGAACTCGCGATTCCATAAAAGGTCTTTTTTTGTACATCACGATAAGTGAGATTGTCAAGCCTCTTCGCGACGAAGGGGCTGACAATTCATGACAAGGTGAAATTCATCTTGAATATATTTTATAAATTAACTGAGGGAAATTGAATATCAGTCAATCCTCAAAGGCAGGAGGGAATTTATGACATGCAGGAATTGAAGAAAACGGTTAAGAATACCGGTAAATCGGGAGAGGAGGGGACTATATATGACATTTACCAGAGATGTCTGGTAATCAGATTGAATGAAGAGTTAGATCATCATAATGCTATTCGCATTCGGGATAAAGCAGATAAAATGATTGAGCGTAATCACATAAAGCATATTATATTTGATTTTAGTGGAGCAAGTTTTATGGACAGCGCAGGCATCGGAGTGATAATGGGCAGATATAAGAAGGTCATCTTCATTGGGGGAAAAACTGCTGTTGCAAATGTCAATGGAACGGTAGACAGAATTTTTCGGCTGTCAGGTCTTTATAAAATCATTGAAAAGTATGATACGGTAGAAGTTGCATTAGCCAGTCTTCCTAAGGCATAACGAAAGATTGGTACTAAAACCGTGGATCTACCGTATGGTAGGAAGAGGAAAGGGGATAAGTAAATAATATGAACGATACGAACGAAATGCTATTGGAGTTTGAAAGCAAGTCGCAAAACGAAAGCTTTGCTAGAACGGTTGTTGCAGCATTTGCAGCTCAGCTAGATCCTACCATTGAGGAGCTTGCTGACATAAAAACAGCAGTATCAGAAGCTGTAACAAATTCAATTATTCATGGTTATGTAGATTGTGTGGGAATAATTAAAATGCATTGTATCATTTGCCAAAATGAGCTTACTGTCGAAATACTCGATTCTGGAGTGGGGATTGAGAACATATCGAAAGCAATGGAGCCACTTTATACGACACGACCTGAATTAGAACGATCGGGTATGGGATTTTCCTTTATGGAGGCCTTTATGGATGAACTGGAAGTAAAATCAACGGTAGGTATGGGAACCATAATTAAAATGAAAAAAAGAGTGGGGAAAACGGAGAAAATGAGGGGGTATACGCAGGAAACCGTTCAAAAAGTTTTTTTGCATCTGAGTGAACAGAAAGGGAGTGGGGTTTAATGTGGATACGCTTGAGTTAATAAAAATAGCGCAGGAAGGAGATAAAGAAGCACGAGATAGGGTAGTAACAGAAAATGTCGGGTTGGTATGGAGTATTGTTAGAAGGTTTTCAAATCGGGGACATGAGATGGAGGATTTATTTCAAATTGGAAGTATCGGTTTGATTAAAGCAATCGATAAGTTCGATTCCTCTTATGAAGTAAAGTTCTCGACCTATGCTGTACCAATGATAACAGGTGAAATTAAAAGGTTTCTGCGTGATGATGGCATGATAAAAGTAAGCCGGTCGCTCAAAGAAACAGCAACTAAAATCAGGATTATAAGAGAAAGATATGGTAATTTATATGGCAGGGAACCAACGGTGGAAGAAATTGAAGGAGAATTAAATATAGCAAAAGACGAAATTGTAATGGCATTGGAAACCGGTGCAGAAGTGGAATCTCTATATAAAACTATTTACCAGGGGGACGGAAGTCCAATTTACTTAATTGATAAATTAACTGAATCAAAAGATGAAAGCGAAAATTTAGTAGATAAGCTTGCGCTAAAAGAGATTATAGACTCCTTGGATGAAAAGGAGCAGGAACTCATCAGGCTTAGATATTTTAAAGATAGAACACAAACGGACATTGCGAAGGAACTGGGTATTTCCCAAGTTCAGGTTTCAAGGCTGGAAAAAAGAATCTTGAGGATCATGAGAGAAAAGCTTGGCGCATAAGCTACAATACAATTTTAAAAATAATTGGATTATACAGTTACTTTGAAATCGTTGTACTAGATATTTCCAGTATAGTAAAAGTAGTATTTCATATAATAATAACATAAAAGTAATAGTGAAAAGAAGGCATCAGAATAAAAACTGATGCTTTTTTCTTTCATTACAGATGAATTCCAAATTCATCTTGCTATAACCAAGAATAAGTAGATAGGAGTTTTTATGACACTAAAAAAGAAAAGACTAATATTTATTACAACCTTTATTATTATTGCAGCAGTTGCAATCGTGTTATGCGTGGGTTACTTTTCAAAAAGTCCGGTATATGAATTTGATGGGACACTAGTTGATTCAAATAGTATTATCAGGAGCATACTATGTTAAAGAGGGTAGGCTGAAATGAAAAAAATTCGGCGATTAAGATTTATTTAGTACTTGGCTAGACCCTCTAAAATTGAAAGGCAGGGATTTTCATGAGTAATGAAAAAAAAGGATCCGTATCAGGGGTGGTCAGAGAACCAGACAAGAAAAAAAGAAATGAGAACTATAATCAATATGTGAAGCAGGTCACTCCGACATTCAGTATATGGAAAAATTGCTTAAAAGCCTTTATTATTGGAGGAATTATCTGTACAATCGGACAATTTTTTATTAATTATTATATGTATATTGGCGCAGACGCAGAAATGGCAAAGTCATATAATACGTTAACCCTTGTATTCCTTTCTATTCTTCTTACTGGTTTAGGCATTTACCAAAAGCTTGCGAAATTTGGTGGAGCAGGTACTTTGGTACCAATTACCGGTTTTGCTAATTCAGTTGCAGCGCCTGCAGTGGAATATAAAAAAGAAGGACAGGTATTCGGCATCGGGTGTAAAATATTTACTATTGCAGGACCAGTTATTTTATATGGAATTTTTACATCCTGGTTATTAGGTATAATTTATTATATCTTAAAGCAGTACGCAGTCGTATAAAAAACGATTAATGTAGATAGATAAGGAGTTGTTGGTATGTCGGAGATTGAAATTCGTAAATCAAAGATGGTGGGTAAACAAAGCATAATATTTCATAATCCCCCGTGTATTATTGCGGCGTCTTCCGTAGCCGGGAAAAAAGAAGGAGAAGGGCCGCTCGGTCCTCTTTTTGATATTATTTTTGAGGATCCGCTAGTTGGTAAAGACAGTTGGGAGGAAGCAGAAAGCAAATTGATTACGGATGCTGCTGCAAAGGTTCTTCAAAAGGCTGGATTAAAAAGCAAGGATATTAGGTACCTCATAGGTGGAGATTTATTGGGACAGTTGATAGCAACCTCGTTCGGTGTTGAAGATTTAGAAATTCCTTTAATAGGAATCTATGGTGCATGTTCCACGATGGGGGAAGCTATGTCACTTGGTGCTATGATGGTGGAAGGTGGGTTCGCAGATAGAGTAATTGCATTAACGTCAAGTCACTTTGCGGGAGCAGAAAAACAATTTCGTATGCCCTTGGACTATGGTAATCAACGCCCTTATTCCGCAACCTGGACGGTTACCGGCAGTGGAGCAGTTATTATTGCAGATCGAAAGTACGCGAATAGAAGTAATGGAGAAGCATTAATTTTAATCAAAGGAGTAACCACAGGGAAAATAGTTGATTACGGATTAAAAGATTCGATGAATATGGGAGCAGCTATGGCACCTGCAGCATATGAGACAATTAAACAAAACTTCGAGGATTTGAATATAAAGCCAGAATATTATGATAAGATTATTACCGGAGATTTAGGCTATGTTGGTAAAAATATTCTACTCGATTTGTTAAAAGAAAATGGCTATGACATTAGCGGCAATCATATGGATTGTGGAATTGAAATTTTTGATAAGGATTCACAGGATACGCATGCAGGGGGTAGCGGTTGCGGATGTTCGGCTGTTACATTTACTAGCTTTATTTTGAAACAACTTAGGGAAGGAATTTGGAAGAGAGTATTATTTGTTCCTACAGGAGCGTTGCTATCAACGGTAAGCTTTAATGAAGGTAATTCAGTCCCAGCCATTGCACATGCGGTTATTGTGGAAGCGGAGTAAAGGCTTAACGAAAGGAGTGAAAGGAATGGAATATTTGAAGGCGTTTTTGGTCGGGGGTGCGATTTGTGGGGTTGTCCAGATTTTACTTGATAAAACTAAATTGATGCCTGGGCGTGTGATGGTCATTCTGGTATGTACAGGTGCAGTTCTGGGAGCATTCGGAATTTATGAACCTTTTGCCAAATGGGCCGGAGCAGGAGCCGGCGTTCCCCTTACGGGCTTTGGCAGTGTGCTGTTTAAAGGGGTAAAGGATGCAGTGGATAAGGAAGGTTTTATTGGTATATTTAAAGGAGGATTTACATCATCTTCGGTTGGAATCTCTTCTGCGTTAATTATCAGTTATATTGCTTCGTGGTTCTTTAAAGCAAAGATGAAATCATAAATTATATTTTTTAGTAAACCAATTCAATTAATGAAAAAAGGAGGAGGATGTGTGATGGCATCTCCTCCTCATTTTTATTATATATTACTCGTGACAAGTGATATTGTCTATCATCATCTTGTAGTCTTATCTAAAATTATACATAATGTTATTATTTGTAGATATATCATCTTGAATAGGTTGCTCCTCAATCGGATCTGGGATTATCGGTTCATCTTCATAGATAGGAATACGCTGGGTGTGAATCAGGCAGGATTGTGAAGGAAGTAGGAAGGGTGTATCAGCTGTAATTTCGGTTTCTGTTTTATTTAAATAAACAGCTTCCCTTACTAAATTAATAGGACAATTCTCTGTTGCCAAAGCTTTGGATTTACTACAAATCGTAGCTTTTACGTGGATATCGCATATTTCTTTGGGTTCTGAACCCTTTCTAAAATATTCAACCTGAGTTGTATCACCCCCGATATATTGATCACAAAGACCTTCAACTGCGAGCTTTCCTGACTTTGTACATATTTTTGCGGTAACAACAGAATCGGGCATAGTAAATGATTTGGTTTCTAAGTTCAACTCCATATGAATCCTCTCCATAATGGTACGCCAAATATTTTTTTGATAATCTCGGTCTGTCTGAGAACGGTTATTGTCGAAACCAGACCAAATGGTGGCGGTGTAATAGGGGGAAAAGCCGGAAAACCACAAATCATTATAATCCGAAGTAGATCCCGTTTTACCCGCAATTGGCATGTCGATTGCAGAAAGCTTATAATTCTTACCTGTTCCGATGTTTACAACATCCTCCATAGCACTTGTTAAGAGCCAAGCAGTTGATTCATACATTACCTGATCTGTCTCGGTTTTGTTTTCTAGTAAAACCTTACCGTCATGGTCCACTATTTTGGTGTAGAAGGAAGGCTTATTATAGACTCCACCATTAGCAATTGCAGCATATGCAGCTGACAATTCCAGGTTACTAACACCATCTGTTAATCCGCCAAGAGCCATAGGGGGGTTAATGTCCGATACAACTCTGCCATCCGATTCTATTCTTGAATCAACTAAGGAAGTAAAGCCTAATTTTAAGAGGTATTTATATCCTTCCTCCGGAGTAACCGCAACCATGGTTTTTACGGTAACGATATTCATTGAGTTCCAAATACCTTTCCTTAACGTAGAAAGACCCTCATATTTTTTGGTCTTTGTCCAGTTATTAACCTCTTTCTCAGTACCAGGATAGTAATATGGTGCATCATCTTGTACGTCAGCAAGTGTAAAGCCGGCACTATCAAGCGCGGGTAAATAGGTTGATAAAACCTTAAAGGTGGAACCGGGCTGTCTTACTGTATTCGTTGCACGATTTAGGGTTCTGTTTCCTTCCTTTTTTCCTCTTCCTCCAATGACTGCTTCGACGTGGCCATTCGATTGATCCATTACAAGGAAGGAGGATTGTGGTTGTATAATCATCGAAACTTTTTCACCCAAAATGGTATCGCCTTCTTCTAGCATGGCTTCCCGAAATTGATCAATCTTTTTCTGCATATCCACTTTATCTAAAAATAGTAACGAAAATTTACTGGGATCGTCATCGACATATAAATCATCAGGATCCTTGAAATCCTTGTAATAATCTAATAAATCTTGTTCCTGGTAATGGATAGGAGTATTGTTTCCATCATTCTTTTGTATAGATAATTTATAGGATAATTCCCAATAGGAGATTCCCATCTCAGGGAAAAGGGTTTCATCAGCATAAACTTCATCGCAGATTTCCTGTATCGTAGGATCCTGTGTTGTGTAAATGTACAGACCACCGCTGTATAATAAATTGGAAGCCTGTGTTTGCGTATATCCAAGTTTGGACTGCAAATCATCCATAACCTGTTCAATTAATTCGTCTACAAAATAACTGTAGTAAGAGGTAGAATCGATTTCTTCATTTAGAGATTGAATTCGTGAATATACATCGTCAGCCACTGCCTCATCATATTCTTCTTGAGAACAATACCCCTGCTCTAACATATCATTAAGGATTTCTGTACGACGTTCTGCATTCTTATCAGGAAAAGTAATTGGATTTCTATATACAGGTAGCTGAGCAATCGCTGCAATTACAGCCGCCTCCGATAGAGTAAGATCACCTACATCTTTGCTAAAATAACGTTTGGCAGCAGTTTGCACACCATAAGTACCGGAACCTAGATTAATCGTATTCAAATAATATTCCAGGATAGTATCTTTGTCCATCACATTTTCTAACTGAATAGCCAAATACTGTTCTTGTACCTTGCGTTCCAATCTATCAATAAATACTTGCTCACGTCCACCGTTAAATATCTGGTTTTTTAAAAGCTGCTGGGTAATGGTACTAGCTCCTTCATCAAAATCTCCCCCATTGCTGAGGCCGGAGAATAAAGCACGGAAAATACCTTTAACATCAATACCATTATGCTCATAAAAACGTTCATCTTCGATGCTAACAAAGGCGTGCTTTACAATATCCGGGATCTTGTCCTTAGTAACATAAACGCGGTTTGCCTGGGCACCGATTAACTGCTCAATTGCATTACTATCTTTATCATAAATGGTAGTAGTATAGCCGGAAGGGATAACATCAATTTGTGAAATGTCGGGCGCACTGTCAGCTAAGCCCTTTACATATCCAAAACCGGCGAAAGCACCAACTATGGCAATAAAAACTAAAAGAACAATACAAAAGCGGAATAGGGTAACCCTTATTTTTGATATAAGACGTCTTGTTGTTGATTTTATATAGTGTTGTTTATTTTCTATACCTTTTTTACTATAATCCATATGAACCTCCATTAGCATCAATCATGCTCCTCTTATTATAACAAAAACGTTCAATGAAATAAAGACATAAATTTTATGCTATTTAAATGCTAACCAGAATAAAAGATATAATACAACTAAAAAAGAGTAGACGAAGTAATCCCACTCAAAAATTTACATATATATCCATGAAAACGCGTTATTTTTCCAAGAACGACAAGTGCGCATACACGAATCGTGAATATATGTCGAAATATAACGAACTCGATAAAAAGATGCGTTTGATTTCCCTTTCTAAAAACATATATTCTGTGTATAATGAATTTTGTCAGTTATTTTCTGTTATTAATGACAAGTGAATGGATATATATTATTATTCATCTTGTTAAATGAAAAAGGGAGGTAGTAATGTTGAAGCAGGTATTTTTACTATTTAGCAATGAGGTTATGCTTGAGGATGAGAGAAGGATGAAATTAGACTACAGCTTAACTGAGAAGTACTCGGAAAATGATCAAACAGAGCCCTACTATGGAATTCAAATTGCAAAACATCTGGGAGACAACGTTGAAACAGAAGAAATTACCGGCATTTCCTATTCAAGGGATACTGTGGTATCCATCATAAAAAAATTACTCCGACATGAGGTGACTCCAATTTCTATGGTGGAAATTGTTGATGGCCTCATAACAGAGGGGGTTTAAAATATTTTATTGAAACAGGTGTACTTCACTATCTATTGATGCAAAGTATACCTGTTCCATCTCTTCAATAATAGCCGAACCGCTAGTGAGTTCGGTTATTTTTTTTATAAAAACTTGAATTCTACTAGGTGGTACTAATAAGCGTAATTTAACAAAGTCAGTATATTCTGAAGACAGGATTGGTAACAACTCTTGGCCGATTAAGTATTGGATTTTACCAATTTGGTTATAATCCGTAGTGATCAGTAGCAAGGTACCAAGTTCCTTTGTAATAATTATACTTTGCTTGAGGCCTTCGATTGTGGCGGATTGGTATGCTTTGACTAATCCTCCCGTCCCTAAGAGAGTTCCTCCAAAATAACGGGTTACCACGACGACGAGATCAGTAAGCTCGTGGGCAATCAAAACATCAAGCATCGGTCTGCCGGCTGTTTTGCTTGGCTCACCATCATCCAAACAACGCATCAGAGGATTCTCATTTCCTATTATATAGGCAGAACAGTTGTGGGAAGCATCCCAGTATTTCTTTTTTATACCCTCAATATATTTAATTGCATCTGCTTCCGAAGCAACCGGACTAACGGATGCAATAAATTTCGATTTTTTCATGGTGAATTCTCCCACACCGCCATTGTAAACGGTTTTATAGGCTTCCTTCAATTGATTTTACACCTCCAGCTTACCTTGATGATTTTCCTTTTGATACTTATGAAATAAGTTACTTTTTATTATTATATAGTGATTATAACAATCCAAGAGGAACCATGCAATATGAAATAGAGATAAGTTGGGAAATCATCTGCTGGAACAGTTGCCATTTCTCGACAGGATATGTTATTATGTCAATATAATTCATTACCAATTAATTTTGTTGGAGGTCTCTATGAAATTAATACAGATATCATGGCTCCCGGCTGTTATAATGATGGGAATTATTTATTACTTTTCCTCTAAACCAGCGGTCGTTTCGGATGAAAACAGTACGTGGATAGCAAACAGGGTATTAGGGGTCTATGAGAATATTACTAATATTCAATACCCGGAAGAAGAGAGAATAGAGAAACTAGGTTACATCAATCATGTTGTCAGAAAAGGGGCACATTTCTTTGAGTATGCAGTTTTGGCATTTACCATAGCATTTCATTTTTGGTTAAGAAATAGGAAGGGCGTCCGGTTACTACTTTTATCCATTGCATTAACTACAATGTATGCTGCTACAGATGAATTTCATCAGATATTCATATCTGGCAGAAGCGGAAAAATCAAGGATGTGTTGCTTGACTCATTAGGAGCGGTAGCAGGGGCTTTTTTCCTATATTTCATAGCAAACTTAGTTAGAAGAAAAAGAAAAACCCCGAGGAGGTGATTGCTATGGATTTATTTGATTATATGAGAAATGACAAAATGAAAAAGGAGGCTCCATTAGCGTCTAGACTGCGTCCGGTTTCCTTAGAGGAGGTAGTGGGGCAGAGCCACATTATTGGTAAGGATAAACTGTTATATCGCGCAATTAAGGCAGACAAATTAAGCTCTATCATTTTTTATGGACCCCCAGGAACCGGTAAAACAACTCTTGCCAAAGTAATTGCGAATACTACCAGCTCAATATTTACCCAGATAAACGCAACCGCCTCAGGAAAGAAGGACATGGAGGCAGTGGTTGAACAGGCAAAAAATAATATTGGTATGTATGGGAAGAAAACCATCCTGTTTATTGATGAAATCCATAGATTTAATAAAGGTCAGCAGGATTATCTTTTACCGTTTGTGGAGGATGGTACTGTTATTCTAATTGGAGCTACTACAGAAAACCCCTATTTTGAGGTAAATTCTGCTCTATTATCCCGATCCATCATATTCGAATTAAAACCTTTGGAGAAAGAAGACATAAAGATTCTGCTAAAACGAGCGGTGGAGGATGAGGAGAGAGGTCTTGGAGCATACCGAGCATTACTTGAAGAGGAGGCCATGGAATTTCTTTCGGACATGGCAAACGGTGACGCCAGGGCAGCTTTAAATGCAATAGAGTTGGGCATTCTTACTACTGAGAGAGCAAAGGATGGATTAATTCATATATCACTATCAGTTGCATCGGAATGTATTCAAAAGAGGGTATTAAAATATGACAAAGACGGAGACAATCATTATGATACGATTTCAGCCTTTATTAAAAGCATGAGAGGGTCTGATCCGGATGCGGCAATTTATTATCTTGCTAGGATGCTGTATGCGGGTGAGGAAGTGGCTTTTGTTGCTAGAAGAATTATGATCTGCGCATCCGAGGATGTATCAAATGCAGATCCCAATGCCCTTGTGGTTGCAACAGCGGCTGCTTTGGCAGTGGAACGGCTTGGAATGCCTGAGGCAAGGATTATTCTTGCGCAGGCAGCAGCATATGTAGCCAGTGCCCCAAAGAGCAATTCGGCTATCTGCGCAATCGATGAGGCAATGAGTGTTGTGGAAAAGGAAAGGACGGCTACGATTCCTTCCTATCTTTTGGATTCCCATTATAAAGGAGCTACGAAATTGGGGCATGGTATTGGTTATTTATATGCCCACGATTTTGAAAACCACTATGTAAAGCAGCAATATTTACCAGATGAAATAAAAGACCGCGTATTTTACGTACCATCAGAGAATGGATATGAGCAAAAAATCAGGGAGTATTTTAAAAAAATAAAAGGGAAGGATTAAGCAACCGAAGCCAGGTATCTATGGGGCATTTGCTTACTTCATAATTCCGAAAAAACCACCACAAATACCTTTTTTGGTATATGTGGTGGTTTTGTTATACAGTAATAGCTGTTACTGCTCCTTTACGTTGGAGTTTATTTTTTATCAGAATTTTCAGGTTCATCATTTTTATGCACATATTTATAAATGGTGAAGAAGCCATAAATCATAATCGGTATCACAATCGTACTGAAAATACTGGCTAAAAATAGTCCGGGAGCATACTTGGTTGCAAAAAAAGCTGAAATTAATGAAATAATGTACATGGAAGCAATCAGGACAATGCCGATGATGGCGGAAATACGCTTTACTTTTTTCATAAAGAAATCCTTTCTATGACTATTGTTCATATGTAATCACTATTGATTTGATACATATTATATAGAAGTCCTCAATAAAAAGCAAGAAACAACGAAAAGAAAAGGTGTTATTTAATATTTTTCCGCCAAGAATATTATGTTGATAATATTCTTGGCGGATGATACACTATCAACATGGAAATATAATGAAATAATAAACTGAAACAATAAAATGAATTGATGTGTAATAGATGTATAATATATATGAAATAGATCGCTTATCCTTACTGCAATTAAAATAAGAATATATAATTTGACACTATTGTTATCTTTGTGGGAGTTGAAATATGAAAAAAATAGGGCGTAGTATTTTATTTGCTTTTGGGACAGCCAGTCTGCTACCGATATTGTTTATTGGAATTTTTATGACAATTCGTATGCGTAAAATGGCCTTTGATCAATCCTTAAAAGAAGCAAATGCAGAAATTGCTCGTGTTGAGAGTAGAATTGAGGAAACGCTCCAGTTTATCCATACTATTGAAACGGCCACTATTTCCGATACTCAAATTATGGCTGTTGTCCAGATAGATTATAACTCACCGCTTGAAATATTTAACAGCTATTCACAGAGCACTCTTCTTAATAAATATGAATTAACCTATTCCGATATAGCGGATATCCGAATTTATGTTGAAAATGAAACGTTACTGAATAATATGGACTTTATGAGAACTACTCCCGAGATTAAGCAGATGCCATGGTATCAAAAAGCGATTGCGCTAAAAGGCAAGTCTTTTGGAGAATTTTACACAGAAAGTTCTATTATGAACAAAGATTATTTGATGATCAGCCGGTCCTTTCAACCTCAAAAAGGTATGGAAGGAGTCTTGATGATTTTACTTGATCTAAAACGTATCAAAAATATAATTGAGACAGAGAATTTCGATCTATTTTTATTAGATTCAGAAAGCAGATTGTTAACATCTAACGGATATTATACGATTGGGCAAAAGCTAAATGAATTAGAAGATATAACTATCACGGAAGGACAGTCCATGTGGACTACGGAGTTTAGGGGAAAAAATTCTCAAGTTATAGTCAGAGATATTGATAAAAACATGCTGACGACACCTCTTTACTTAGTATCAGTAATTCCAATTGAACAAATGGTAGCAACTTCAAAGGAAGTGGCTATGTTTGGAGGCTTGGTTATCTTCTTAAGCTTAATGGGTGGATTAGCCTTGATTTTTGGGCTCTCCAGTCTGGCTACCCATCAGCAGGAACAGCAGAACAAGCTTTTCAAAGAACAGATGAGATTTGAGGTTCTCGCTAGTCAGGTAAATCCACATTTCCTATTTAATGTATTAGAATCCATTCGGATGAAAGCTCATTCCAATGGAGAGAGTGAGATTGCTACCATTGTGAAAAAGATGGGGACACTCATTCGAAGAAATCTGGAAATGACCTATGATTACATAACGCTAAGAGAAGAACTGTCCTTTGTAGAAGATTACTTAACTGTGCAAAAATTTCGTTTTGGCGATAAAATTCATAGTAGTGTTCACTGCAGCGAGGATTTGATGCAGCTGACCGTATTGCCTCTTACAATTCAGCCTATAGTGGAAAACGCAATTATTCATGGTCTAGAGGGAATAATAGAGGCAGGCACTGTAAATATAGACGGAAAAATTGATGCAGGGAAGCTAGTCATTACGGTTTCTGATAATGGAAAAGGGATTGAACCTGATAAAATGAGAAATTTGCTTAATGCTAGTAAATATATAGACCCCGATGGAGATAAAAGAATTGGCCTTCATAACATACACCAGCGTATTCAGATTAAATTTGGTAAGGCATATGGGTTAACGATAGAAGAGAATCATCCGCAGGGAACGATTGTTCAACTAATTATGCCTATTATTAAAATGAAAGAGAGGGGGTATGAATCATGACTTGGACGATGAAAGTTATGGTTATTGATGATGAACCGAATATTCGTGAAGGTCTTAAAACGCTGATAGATTGGGAGATGCTTCATTGTACCCTAATTGGTGAAGCACAAAATGGTGTGGAAGGCATAGAAAAAATCCTGTTACTCAAACCCGATTTAGTCATTGTCGATATTAAGATGCCCGAAATTGATGGTATTCAATTGATTGAGGCAATAACTAGGCAGGGGATTGAGACACAGTTTATTGTATTAAGCGGCTATCAGGATTTTAATTATGCGAAGAGAGCGATGGAGTGTAGGGTGAATCATTATATCTTGAAACCTATTGACGAAGAGCTGCTAGAACGAAAGGTAAATGAGATTTATGCCGGTTGGTGTAACAAAAAGAAAAATCGGATAGAGCTGGAACATCAATGTCAACTTTCGAAGGAACAGATGATTAAATATTTGGCAATGGGACATGAAGCTGCTGAACCTTATCTATATAATGCCTCTGGCTACGAAGAATTAAATCGGTGGTATGATCTGGACCTGCCATGGCAATCCTATACAGTTCTCTTATTGGATACTTTAGAGTCTAGAATGGACTTTAAGGAAAGAAACTTAATGAAACAGCATCTGATAGAGGCAGGAAATTATAGTGCTTTTTTTGAGACAGATGGCTTAATTGGGATTGTATTAAAAAATCGTAGCTTTGATAAACATTGTGAAAGCCTTCAGTGTTTAAGAAAGTGGGTTTTTAAACAATTTAATAGAGAAGCTATTATTACAGTAGGTCTTACAGTGAACGAACTAAATGAGATAAGTAATTCCTATGCCTTTGCCAAATATCTTATGGACCATCGTTTCTTATATGGCAATCAGAGTATTTTACAGGAACAATCGATTCATCTACAACAGAACAGCATACAAAGTAACTCCTACGAAGAAGATACAGAATTTAAACTATATCAGGCAGTTTGTACCAATCAACAAGGCCAGGTCAATAATCTTCTTGAAGGAATGCGTGGTTACATGGAAACAAGCGGATGGGACTCGGAGAGAGTTAAGGCTTTCTATTTGCATGTTTATGTAAGTGTTATGACATCTTTGATTGAACATCAACACGGACTATTGGAACGGGAGTTTTTAAAACCCAAAGTATTTGAAACACTTTATCGGCAATCGAACCTTTTTAAGCTTCATGGTTTTATTAAATTTCAACTTCTTACTATCTGTGGATATATTGAGGAAATGAAGCCTCAAAAGACCCTTGGAAAAGTAATTGACTATATGGAACACCATTACCAGGAAGATATGAAGATTGAAGCATTGGGTAAGCTTTTTCATTATAGCAGTAACTATTTGGGAAAGCAGCTGAAAAAAGAAACAGGTAAGACGTTTAATACCCTATTAGACGAAGTTCGTATTAAAGAAGCACAAAGATTATTAAAAAATCCGGAACTTAAAATATACGAAATAGCACAAATAACTGGGTTTCATGATCCGGATTATTTTACAGTTAAGTTTAGAAAGTATTTAGGACTATCGCCGAAGGAATATCGGATGATGCATACCTAACTAGTAATATATCTCCTATTATTGGGGGATACATAGCGAATAATTAAGGTGTCCAATGGACGCCTTTTTTATTATAATGAGATTAAATTAGGAGCAATGGGAGGAGATCGCTAAGATGGATGGTCAAAAGCTTAAACCAGATAAGAAACCACTCATTAAAATAATAATTAAGCAAAGATATTTAATATTGATGGTTTTGCCTTTTATTATATGGGCCGTGATTTTTAAATATTTACCACTCTGGGGATGGTTGATGGCTTTTCAAGATTACAAGCCTAGAGCGGGTATGGGAATGTTAGACTACCCTTTTGTGGGACTAAAACACTTTATCACATTGTTTAAGGATCCTATGTTTTATAATGTGATGCGCAATACATTGGGTATGAGTTTCATGCAACTTTTTATCGGATTTCCACTTCCTATAATATTTGCAATTATGTTAAATGAAGTAAAAAACATACGATATAAAAAATTTATACAAACCAGTACATATCTGCCTCATTTTGTATCTTGGGTAATTGTTGCAGGAATATTTACCACCATATTGTCAGGGGATGGAATTGTTAACGAGCTCTTGCTATTTTTTAATATTATTAAAGAACCAGTATCCTTTTTCTCAATGCCAAAGTGGTTCTGGGCGATTTGTACCAGTGCTGAGGTATGGAAGGAATTGGGATGGAATTCTATTATCTTTCTAGCGGCCATAACAAGTATTGATCCAACCCTTTATGAAGCAGCTAAGGTAGATGGGGCAAGCAGACTGCAATCCATAAGACATATCACTTTACCAGGGATTTCAAATACAATTCTTGTTATCTTAGTCTTAGAAATCGGGTGGATGATAAGTATTGGATTTGAAAAACAATATTTGATGGGAAATTCCCTTGTTCAAGATTATGCTAAGGTTCTAGACTTGTATGTCCTTGATTATGGTATTAAATTAGGTCGCTATTCTTTTGGAACTGCTATTGGTATCTTTAAGTCAGTAGTAAGTATTATATTGCTCTACAGTGCCAATAAAATAGCAAAAAGATGGAAAGGCCAAGCAGTAATCTAACTAATAAGTGATGCTGACTGTCATTATCTTTGACTCAAAAGGAGCGTGTGAAATATGTTATTTCGGAAGGGACATAGAAGAAAGATAAGATTAAAGACCAGAATAATGGATGGTTTAATTATGCTTATTCTCCTTCTCATTGTCATAGTAACGATTTATCCATTTTTAAATGTTTTGGCAATATCTCTAAATGACGCGAATGATACAATCAAAGGCGGTATACATATTTTCCCAAGGGTTTTTACCTTAAGGAATTATAAAGAAGTTTTTAAGGACCCTATCTTAATTACTGCGTTTATTAATTCGGTTATTCGTACAGTCCTAGGAGCCGGATTTGGAATAATCAGTACGATGATGGTCGCTTATGTGCTTAGTAGAAGAGATTTTTTTGCAAGAAAATTCATAGCAAATCTCTTTGCAATAACCATGTATATTAGTGGTGGTATGATTCCGGAATTCTTACTGATTAAACAATTAGGAATGATTAATTCATTTTCCGTCTACATAGTTCCAGGGATTTTAGGAATTTATTATATCTATATCGTACGTTCGTTTATTGATGGATTGCCGAGTGCACTTCAAGAAGCTGCATGTATCGATGGAGCCAATGACATACAGATATTTACGAGAGTTATATTGCCTTTGTGTAAACCGGTTATGGCCACTATCGGGCTGTATTATGCAGTATCACACTGGAATTCGTGGTTTGATACGTACCTTTTTAACAGCGGTGAATCAAGTCTAACTACACTTCAATACGAATTGATGAAGGTACTTAATAATTCCAATACAGCAGCAGCTGGTCACATGTTAAAGATGAAACAGAATGCTCAAAATGTTCATGCAATATCACCACAATCCATGCGAATGGCAATCACAATCGTTGCTACAGTACCTATTTTGGTCGTCTACCCATTTGTACAAAAATATTTTGTCAAAGGAATGACCTTAGGTGCTGTCAAAGATTGATTGTATAAACTATTAACCATGTTTTTATTTAGGGAGGGAAGAGTATGTTAGAATCTAAGAAAAAGTTATTAGCGCTAGGCATGTGCATTATCTTGCTTATATCACTCGTTAGTGGCTGTAACAAAAAGATTGAGGAAGAAAAATCAGTTCAACAAACAGGTAGCAATAAGATTTCAGAAACTCCGATGACCTTTAGTTTTTGGAGCGCTGACACGACAGCCGGACAGATGGATGATGGCTTTAAAAGTCCAGTTTCACAGAAAATCAAGGAACTTACAGGCGTAACATTAGAAAAAGATTTCGCAGTAGGAGATCCGAGAGAAAAACTATCCTTTATGGCAGCAAGTGGAGAATATACGGATTTGGTCTATGCAGTAGAATATTCCAATATTGTTGTGGATGCTGGGGGATTTATAAAATTAGATGAGTTAATCGAAGAATATGGACCAAACATTAAGAAGCTTTATGGAGACAATTTGGCACGTTTAAAGTATAGTGAAGCTGACCCATCAATCTATTTTTTGGGACTTCCAACGGTTGGTGAAGTTAGGTACGAACCAGAGTCAGGTTTTGAGCTCCAACATGCATTACTTAAGGAGCTTGGATATCCGAAAATAGAAACATTGCAAGACTATGAAGATGCTATTAAAACCTATATTGAAAAATATCCTGAAATTGATGGGAAACCAACCATCGGTATGTCTGTGTTAGCAGATGATTGGCGTATTAAAATCTCAGTAACGAATCCGGCACTCTTTGCTACAGGCGGACCGGATGATGGAGAATGGTATTTTAATAAGGATACAGGGAAAGCTCAAATTCATTTGACCCGTCCGGAAGAGAAAGAATACTTTAGATGGCTTAATCATATGAATGATATCGGATTACTTGATCCTGAAAGTTTTATTCAAAAATACGATCAATATCAAGCAAAAATAGCAGAAGGACGCGTATTAGCTTTAGCTGATTCAAAATGGAACTATGTTGATGCAGAACAAGCACTTGTGGCAGCAGGAATAGCAGAGAGAGGTTATGCTCAATTGCCACTCGTGTTAGATAAATCCTATAAATTTGCCGATTTTAGACCTGCAGGTTATTCAGGAGGATATGGTGTTGGTATCACTACCAGCTGTAAAGACCCGATTGCAGCTATTAAATTCTTAGACTGGATGTGCACCGATGAAGCTCAAATTCTATTCCGTTGGGGTATCGAGGGTGAGCACTATGATGTAGTTGATGGTAAACGTCAGTTTAATGATGAAACTTTTAGAGCTTGGAAGGAAGACGCAGATTTTGCAACGAAAACCGGTGTAGGTGTTTATTCTTGGCCATGGCCGGGATACGGTAATGGGGCACTTGATTCCAATGGTGACTATTACAGCCCGATTTTCAAACAAAGTATTATAGATACTTATACAGAACCTGAAAAAGAAACACTTGCAGCTTATGGAGTAGAAACATGGAAAGAACTTTATCCATCGGAAGATAATTTTGAACCAACCCCCTTTGGTGTATTATGGCTAATCAATATTCCCTCCGACAGTGAAGCAACCATCATTATGCAAAAATATGATGAAATCACAGCCAAACGAATTCCGGCAGCCATACTTGCAGATCCTGCAGACTTTGATGGATTATGGGAAATTTATCAAGAGGAATTAGTGGACGCTGGAATACATGAATTAGAGGAAGAATTTAACAAATTGATTGAAGGAAAAACTAAGCTTTGGAGTAACTAGTAAACAATATGTATATTGGAAGAATTTTTGGAAGCTTCGGCTTCCAAAAATTCTTCTATTAATGACAATGGTTAATAATGAATTCAGCACCGATGAATTCATTATTAATTCAACTTGTAGGAGGGCAAACAGTGAAAACATTAAAGGTTGTTGTAATTGGTGGTGGCAGCAGCTATACACCCGAACTAGTGGAAGGAATAATATTACATAATGCTACTTTACCTGTTGGCGAAGTGATCTTAGTCGATGTTCCTATGGGAGAAGAAAAGGTTAAAATTAACGAAGCATTGGTGAAACGAATGTTTCATAAAGCAGAATTGCAAGTAGAAGTAAGCTATACATTTAATAGAAAAGAAGCTCTTTATGGTGCTGATTTTATTCTGACTCAATTAAGAGTAGGCGGATTAGAAGCCAGGTCCAAAGATGAGCATATTCCACTAAAATATGGAGTACTCGGACAAGAAACCACTGGACCGGGAGGCTTTGCCAAAGCCCTTAGAACCATACCGGTACTATTAGATATCTGCCATGATATTGAGGAAGTATGTCCAAAAGCTTGGCTTATTAACTTTACGAATCCTTCCGGTATCGTGACAGAAGCCATTCATAAATACAGTAAAGTAAAGTGTATCGGACTATGTAACGTCCCAATTGGGATGCAATACGAAGCAGCAGAAAGATTGGGCGTTAATCCCAAAGAACTTTATTGTAAGTTTACAGGTCTGAACCATTTAAGTTTCATGACCCACGCTTACTATAAGGGTATTGATCGTTTACCTGAAGTTCTTGGTATCAGCGAGGATGAAGGAATTGTACAAAATATTGAAAAAATCGAGGAAATGGATATAGTGGCGAACCAATTAGGTTTGATGCTATCTCCTTATATTCAATATTTTTACTTTGAAAAATCCATGATTGCTGAAGAAACAGAAAATATCCGCGCAGGTAAAGGAACGCGGGCCAATGAAGTACAAGAGGTGGAAAAGGCACTTTTCGAGATATATAAAAACAAAGATTTGGATGTCAAACCGGTAGAGTTATCAAAACGTGGAGGTGCCCGTTACTCAGAAGCTGCCATTGAGCTTATTAACAGCATTTACAATAATAGCAATGATATTCATGTTGTCAATGTGGCAAATAGGGGAAGCATTCCAGAATTATCCGATGATGCAGTGGTTGAAATTAACTGTGTGATTAATAAACAAGGTGCAACACCAATCCAGACTGGGAATCTCCCTATTACAGTAAAAGGATTGGTAGAACACGTGAAAGCATATGAAGTTTTGACGATTGAAGCGGCAGTTACTGGGGATAAAACCATTGCACTTTTGGCATTGATTAATAATCCCTTCGTACATGATGTGGGGGATGCCAAAAACATACTAAATGAATTATTAGAGGCACATAAAGCATATTTACCTCAATTTTTTCATTAAACGATAGACTAGGAGAAGTAGTATATGTGGATATTAGGAATTGATGCCGGTGGGACGAAAGCCCATTGTATTATCAGCGATGAGCACGGACATTTGTTAAAAGAAGGGTTTGGCGGACCTTCCAATTATCAGACAAGTGGAGTTGAAGTGACAAGACAATCCTTGGAAAATGCTATCCAGGAGGCTCTAGACTGTGCAGGATTAAAGCTAAAAGACATTGATAGGGCACTTTTTGGTATGGCAGGAGCGGATGAAGAAGCCGATTATATGGTGCTGGAGCCTTTGGTTCATAACATTATGGGAGAGATACCTGTAGAAATTGTTAACGACACATGGATTGGTTTAAGATCTGCGGTAGAAGATAATATCGGAGTTGTTTCCATCTGTGGAACTGGTGGAGCCCATGCTGGTCGCAATCGTAAAGGAGAGTCAATTATTCTAAGAAATCTCGACTATCAACTTGGCAACTTTGGTGGGGGCGGGGATCTTTTGGAAAGTGCATTACATTATGCGTTTCGTTCTAATGAACAGACCTTTTTAAAAACCAGTTTAGAGGAAGCCATGCTTCACATATTTGGAGTTGAAACTATGGATGATCTCTGTAATCTGATAAGGCGAGAAGAGATGACGCCGGCTCACGAATTTCAAATACCGATTGCTGTTTTTCAAGCTGCTAAAAATGGAGATAAGGTAGCCATAATGCTTTTGGAAGAAATGGGATATACGGAAGGCCAATATGCAGCTGGTCTTATTAAACGATTATCTTTAGCGAATGAAAAAGTACCAATGGTGTTAATTGGAAGCCTTTTTAGAGCTCGTGAGCCCTTGCTGATTGACGCTTACATGAAAGCGGTTCGTGAGGTAGCACCACTTGCATTTCCGGTGTTTCCGACAGTGAGTCCGGCTATGGGGGCCATAGGACTTTTAATAGACCGTTTGAAGGGATGATGAGAAGAACTACAATCTTGGGTGGGGGTAATAAATTGAAAAATAATAAAAATAATAAAAACAGATTTAGAAAAGTAATATCCATATTCTTTGTATTTATAATGTTGCTTTCAAGCTTTTCAGGGAAATACGAATTAATAGCAAAAGCGGATGGTACAGATAATAATATTCCGGGAAAAGGATTTCCACAACATACTACATATACAAAAGGCGTTATTAAGCCAAGTCATATTTCACAAGCAAAGATGGATAAAGAGGTGGGAAGGCTTTATAAGGAGTGGAAAGCGAAGTATTTAAAGAATAATCCTTATAGTGCAAATCAATACTATGTTTGGTATAGTGATGGAGATTGGTTTATGGAGGGCGATGCTGACGATAAGATGGCAATTACAGTTTCAGAAGCGCATGGCTACGGCATGTTAATTACTGCATTAATGGCTGGATACGACAAAGATGCAAAGACTTGCTTTGATGGACTGTATCGCTATTTTAGGGCTCATCCAAGTTCTATTAATAAAGATTTAATGGCTTGGAGACAAGGTATGAAAGATGGAAAAATTATTGACATCAGCGGAGTTGACTCAGCTACAGATGGTGATATGGACATTGCCTACGCACTACTGCTTGCTGATAAACAATGGGGGAGTGATGGAAAGATAGATTATTTGGCAGAAGCTAATAAAGTAATTGATGCTATTATGGAAGATGAGGTTAACCACACTTATTGGAATCTTAAAGTAGGGGATTGGGCTACCGGGGAAGATGCTAAACTTACCCGAACCTCAGACTACATGCTGCAGCATCTTAAGGCATTTAAAGATACATCAGGGGATAGCCGCTGGGATAAGGTAATTGATAAAACTTATAAGATCATAGACTATGCTTATAAAAACTTTAGTCTAAAAACCGGAATATTTCCTGACTTTCTAGTATTGGTTAAGGGTAAATTTACTCCACCTGCCGGAGAAGTTTTAGAATCAGATTATGATGGAGCTATGGGCTATAATGCCTGCCGAACCTCTTGGCGTGTTGCTACAGATTATATTATGACCGGAGATAATAGAGCGATTGCCCAGCTTAATAAACTTAATAAATGGGTCCGCAGTAACACTAAGAATAATCCAGAGAAAATTTTTGCAGGATATAAGCTGGATGGGACAGTAATTAGCGGATGTGATTATGAAGATATTTCCTTTTCATCGCCATTTATGGTAAGCGCTATGGTTAAGTCAAGTAACCAGAAATGGTTGAATGATTTATGGGATTATAATCTAAAAGTTAAGACAGCAGATGACTTTTATTTTGGTAATAGTATCCGGTTACTGAATACAATCATAGTATCAGGAAACTGGTGGTCACCAATAGATTAGGGAGAATGAAAGACGGATCCGCAGAGATAAAAAACTTTGGAAAATAAAAAATATTAAATGAAAGCTTTATCATATTTAAAAAAATGATTATCCCCGAAATTAACAAATAGGAGGATAATCATTTTTTTATATGTCATGGGGGCTAAAGAGCATATTGACAGTAAAAAAAATATAAATTATGATACACTATAGAATAGTAAAATTTTATCTGCGATATTAAGACCGGAGCAAACAAACATAATACATATATAATGAAGCAGAGGGATGGGTATGATTTCTAAAGAAAAAGAAATGGAAAGAAATAAAATAGGATTTGCGATTCAATATTATCGTGAAAAATATGGTATATCTCAAAGCACTTTATGTAAGGGGTTATGTTCTGTTGCAACTTTATCCAGAATAGAAACAGGAGAGCGAACTGTAGACGGGTTATTACTGGAAACATTACTGGAACGAATGGGCAAAACCCCGAATAAGTTTGAATTAGTATTAACAGAAGTTGATTATGTATCCTTTCAAATGAGAGCAGAAATTGAGAATCTGATAGAAAAAATAGATCTTCCTGCAGTTGCTAAACTACTTCTTTCTTATGAGAAAACCACTAGTTCAAAAGGAAACTTACATAAACAGTTTATCACAAGAATGGAAGCAAAGCTCAATGAATTGCAGGAGGGATCAATAGAAAAAACGGTTGAATTGTTAACCCAAGCGATTTCATATACGGTACCCGGCTTCGAGTCGAATGAAATAAAAGACTGTTATTTAAGTAATACGGAATTAAATATTATAATCGACATTGCCGGGCGAAGGCTGCTAATAGGAATGAGGGAAAGAGCCAAAGAGATACTATTTCAGGTGTTGGAATATCTGGAATTACATTCTTCCTTGGATATAATTAATGAACTTTATCCGAAAGTGGCAATTATTGTATGTGAAATTTTTATTAAAGAGCAAGATTTTAATAAAGCATTGAACATATGTAATAAAGGACTAGAAAAAAACAAGAGCAATCGAAAACTGGACTATCGGGGGGAATTAGCGCTCTTGAAAGCTCAGGTAATGGAAGCCTTATCAAAAGGGCAAAGGGAAGGGGAGCCAGATCAGAAAGAATTTCTTAAATGGTATTTGCAGGCGTATTATGTCTTTGATTTCTGTGGGGAAGATACCAAAGCCAGGGAAATCAGAAAATACTTACAGGAGGAATATACATGGGTAAATATCGATTAGGTGATATTATATGTATGACTAGAAAATCTCTTTCCATCACACAAGAAAAATTAAGCGAGGGAATTTGTTCTGTAGAAACTTTATCCAGAGTGGAGAACGGGAAACAGAATCCAAGCAGAGATACCTATGAACTATTAATGGAACGTATGGGACGGAGTAGAGAAAGATCTTATTCTATGATGTCTATATCAGATTATGATATTTTGGAGAAAATGAAATTGTTTGAAGATCATATTAATTTATATGAGTATAATCGCGCTGAAAAAATTCTGGATGAGATTAAAAAAACATTGATCAATACGAATCTAAATAAACAATATTTATTAAAATCTGAAACTATTATTAATTACCGTCTAAATCGGATCACAGCGGAGGAATTTCTTGAGAGACTAGAAAAGGCAATTCTTCTAACGATACCCCAATATGGAAAAATATCATTGGCAGGGTGGCCACTAAATTTTCATGAGGTAGGTTTAATGCTTAATATATCATCGGCTTATGCACAAAATAAAAATTATATTAAAGCAATAGATATACTGGAAGATGCGAATAGTGTGATGAAACAAAGTTATATGGATGAGCAGCAAAGGGCACTTCTGCAGGCGACTATTTCTAACAACCTCTCAAAATGGTATGGTTTAATTGGAGAATACGAGAAAGCAATTGAAGTGGCGAAAGAAGGAATTATGGTTTGCAAAAGGCATCGGCTTGGACATGTACTCCCTAATCTCATATATAATCTGGTATGGAATAAGGAACAATTAATTGATAAGGGAGTACTGCCGCCGGAGAGAAAAAAAGAATGTATTTCTTATTTGAAACAAACCTATTATCTTGCATGTGCCATGCAGCAACCTTTCATTGAACAGTTCATGATAGAACATATAAAAACTGTTTATGGAGATATTCAGGCAAATCTAATAATATACTAATATTAATCTTGTTCAGGCAAATCACTTTGAATAGTCACAGTACCATTGTCATTTCCACCGCCAATATGTTTAGAACTCTGAGGGTAAGTAGGTACGATTAGGCTTACAAGAAGCAGAAATACGAAAGCAACAATTATTTTCTTAATATGTTTCATTTCAAAACCTCCTTTTTTAATATCATTATACTAAGTATAATGTGTAGATTTAGAAAAGACCATGTCGTATTTGGAAAAATTGCATTATCTGCATTTTTCCAAATCTGACATGGTCTTTTTTGTATTTATCATGTAATATCAAATTATCGGCAAATAGGATGGCAATCAAAGAAGGTGGAATAATGAATAATACTATTTTAAAAGAAAATGATCCTGTGGTAATTATAAAATATAGGTTAATGGATGATATGCCAAAATTAAAGTCTGGTATTTCTTTCATTGAACATTATGAAAAAATGTATGGCTTTGATTTTGATGAATATATTAAAACGGCTTACAAAATATTGTCAGATACTCAAATTGAATATCGATATTTAACTAATAAAGTAAAATTGTTTTATGCGAAGACAAGCCTTACGGAAGGGGATCTAAATAATTATTTTTTAAAAATGAGACCGATCACAGCGTGTGATGAAAAATCCGTTGAAAATATTACTGATTTATTACTCATTGATAATGAAAAGATTCAAATAGAGTATTCTGAGCAAGGCAATTATGGAGATATAAATGTTTGTTGCATTCCTTTGCGTATCCCGGATCATATCTGCATATTAACCGATAAAATACAGAAAGTTTATGATTTAAAGTATCTGATGCATGAGTTGGGTCGTGCTATTCCTTTATCAAGCACTTTTTCAAATATAAAATTATTACGCGAGTATTTATTCAATGAGATAATGCAAGAAGCTTATGCTTATTTGTATGAAGATTTAGTCGTTTATAATAGCGATTTCAGGAAAGCTTTTCAATTAATGCTATCCCAATCCGATATTGATAATTGCAGATTCGAAGAATTATATAAGATTAGATTACTCGCAGCGAAGGTAATATATCAAAAAGAGTTCTATTCGAAGGATAACAAAGACTATCTGCGTACATTTTACCAGGAAATTATGCAAAACAGTCTATTAATAAACTGTAATAGCAGTACATATTCCATTGATTCTGTTTCAGATTTTTCAACAATTCAAAAATTCATTGGCAAGGTGATAGCATCCAAAATTCAAATACATATTGAAAATCAATTTGGTTTAGGATGGTATAAGAACAAGAATGCATCAATAACACTTAATCATCTTTTTTCACATGGTGGACTTGTGAATCCAAATAATTTTGAAAGGTTTTTGTTATCTTAGGCAAATATTGATTTCACGGCAAAGATAGAAAAGAAAATATTTTAGAAATTTGGTACCGTCATTATATAATGTAATGACGGTTTTTTCGCAAGTAATAAAACCAGTTAATTACATTTTAAAACTCATAATTTAATTTTATCAAATATAAAAACAATAAAATAAAAATGAATATACTTTGACATAATAATACTAGTTTAACCTATAGCAAATTAATCAGATAATGGAGTTAAAGGAAGGATAAAAAATGAAAAAACAAAGTTTGAGATTTTATGTTTTATTGGTAATTGCTGTGTTTTTAATGATGGCAGTTGGTTGTAGTTCAAATGGTACAAAAAAAGACATTGTAGATAACGAAGATATTATAGGAGATGATACTATTGATGAAGATTCTGAAACACCAGATAATTCTGAAACACCAGATAATCCTGATAATGCAGATACAGCCAAATTAGAGACAATTACAGAAACCGTTCTGTTTGAACAGGAGGGTGTTCGTTTGACAGCAAAAGAACTTGTGGATGATTCTATCTGGGGAAAGGGAATAAGCGTTTTGATAGAAAATGACTCTGATAAAAATGTTGGAGTTCAATGTAATTCACTCGTAGTCAACAATTATATGATTACTGACCTTTTTTCTAGTAGTGTTGCCGCAGGTAAGAAAGCGAATGAAACAATTGAATTATCCTCAACGAGTTTGGAAGCTGCAGGAATTAATACCATTTCAGAAATAGCAATTAGCTTTAATGTATTTGAAGATGAAAGTTATGAGACTATATTTGACACAAAAGAGATTGCTATTCAAACATCAGCATATGGCACAGTTGAACAATCGGTAATGGATGATGGAAAAGAATTACTGAATCAAGAGGGAGTACGAATTGTAGGAAAATATGTAGAAGAGGATAGCTTTTGGGGAGCAGGAGTCTTATTATTTATTGAAAATACTTCAAAAAAAGACGTTATAGTTCAGTGTGAAAATATGTCTATTAATGGATTTATGGTATCACCATATTTTTCAAGTCAAGTTAATAAAGGAAGAATGGCATTAGATACCGTAACGATATTGAGCAGTGACTTAGAAGAAAATGACATTACTGAAGTCAAAGATTTAGAATTAACATTTGATATTATTGATCCTGAAAGTTATGATACTATTTATCAATCTGAACCAATACCGTTTTTAGTTGAGTAGCAGGAAATATAAGAGGGTATTTATAACCGGGAATATAAAGAATAGCAAGGTGACAGTGATAGAAACCTTGCTATTTTTGTTGCAAACAAGAAGACTGCCACTATTGGAATATAATTATTGTCATAATAACTTTAATTTTTGAATTAGCCAGAATATAACAATGCCATTCCGCTTCCGATTAGGACCAATGGGCTTGATCCCATAGAGAGTGAAGAAACCTTGAGCGAGTTATTAGAAGGATTAAAAATAACAATTTATCAGATTACCCAAATGTGATATACTAGGTTCAGATGCGAGATAACACAGTTAATCTGCCACCAAGATTTATTGTTTTGCAAAATTTATAAAACCAAATTAAGTAACATTAGGCACAAAATGTGATTGTGCGTTGCAAACTGTAAATAGAATAACTACAAAAATTAACATATTCTATTTTTTACAGGTCCTTGCTATATTCAAATTATATAAGAAAAAAACAATGGAAAAGAAAGGAAGTAATAACATGCCGTATATTTGCACAAAGACTACAGCTACAGTCAATCTAGAAAAAAGAGAAGCAATCAAAATAAAGCTTGGAAAAGCCATCGAATTAATTCCCGGAAAAAGTGAGGATTGGCTTATGGTTGCCTTTGATGACAAAAGCACAATGTATTTCAAGGGAAGTGATGAAAGACCACTGGCCTTTGTGGAGGTTAAACTATTTGGAAAATCTTCTAAGGAAGCATACAGTAATCTTACAAAGGCAATTACAGAGATTATTAATGAGGAACTTAGCATCCAACCCGATTGTATTTATGTGAAGTATGAGGAAGTTTCAACATGGGGATGGAATGGAAGCAATTTCTAAGAAAATTCGTGAAGCTATATATGCTGTATCCGTTATTGCATATTGAAATAATAAAATACCCCGGCCATAACGGCCGGGGTTATTCTATACCTTTAGTGATGTTATTAATGGAAAGCGTATACACCTATGAATCAATCTTATTTGATTTAATAAAATAATGTATAATCGTAGGTTACCTATTCCAATAAGAGTAATTGGGAATATTGTACAATGATTTAAAAATGTGGTATTATCAGATATATTCTGAAATAGAAGCTAAACTGCTACGGAAAAGAGGATGAGATGAATTCTATAATCGAAGTTAAAAACTTCACAAAAAAATATGGTGACTTTATAGCTGTAAATGATATATCTTTTAATGTGGAAGAAGGGACTATTTTCGCATTTCTAGGACCGAATGGTGCTGGGAAGAGTACAACGATAAATACGTTATGTACGATTTTTGAAAAGACATCAGGTAAACTTTTAATAGATGGAAAAGATGTTACTACACAAAAAAGTGAAGTGAGATCAACAATTGGAGTCGTGTTTCAAGATTCAACATTAGATTCAAAAATGACAATTGATGAAAACCTTAAAATGCACTGTGTTTTTTATAACATTCCTAAAAAAGAAGTAGAAGAACGTATACAGTTTGTTTTAAATTTAGTTGATTTATTTGGCGAAAGAAAGAAATTAGTTGGTGCTTTGTCAGGTGGAATGAAACGTCGTGTAGAAATTGCTCGTGGATTAATTCACTATCCAAAGGTTTTATTTCTAGATGAGCCGACAACAGGGCTTGATCCGCAAACTCGCGCTCATATATGGGAGTATATTCAGAAACTTCAAAAAGAAAGAAATATTACTATTTTTCTTACGACTCATTATATGGAAGAGGCAGAAATATGCAATAAGATTGCAATAATTGATGGTGGTATTATAGTTGCTCATGATACTCCATACGCTTTAAAAAAAGAGTACACAAAAGATAAAGCATATATCACGACACAAAATGAACCTGAACTAGAACAGTTGCTAGAACGTTATGAATTAAAACATGTAAAAAAAGAAGGCTATTATAAGGTTGATGCTGAAAATATTGATCCATTATTAGAAGTTTTAAGTCTTCATAAAGAGAGTATTACCAATATAGAAATAAAAAAAGGCACTTTTAATGATGTTTTTCTAGAGATAACCGGTAAAAAGATTAGGGAGGAAGCATAATATGAATACAGTATTTGCATTGTGGAAAAGAGGATTAAAAGCCTTTATAAGAAATAGAACAGGTTTGATTTTTTCACTTGTTTTCCCTTTTTTCTTTGTTTATGTGTTTGGTGCAATTTTTAAAAATGACTTCATTGAAAATCCGATAGCATATATGCTCTCTGGAGTTATCATAACGACAGTTTTTGAAAGTTCGCTTAATCTAGCCTCGTCTACGGTTGATGACATGGTAAGTGGCTTTATGAAGGAAGTTTTAGTTTCTCCCGCCAAAAGGATAGCTGTCGCGACGGGGCAGCTATTATCAGCTGCCACTGTTTCTACCCTACAAGGTGTATTAATTTTAATTATTGGGTTATTTACAGGAATTAAATTTACTACATGGACCACACCGATATTTATTCTTTTCGCGATGATTAGTGTTGGACTTGTCTTTTCTGGTGTTGGGCTATTTTTAGCAACGAAAGTACGTAGTGGTCAAACATTTCAAATTATTAAAACTGCAGTAACCATGCCCTTAACATTTATATCTGGTGCATATATTCCTTTATCAATGCTACCCAATACACTTAAATTTGTTGCTTATTTTAATCCAATGACGTATGCAACAGCATTTTTTCGTATGATTGTTCTGGAAAAAACAAATTTATCGACTGCTGAACTTGTGAAAGAGGGATTAGCCATCGATATAAATGGCTTTATTGTTACTCCTGTCATGTCGTTTACCATCATTATAGCGATAGGCTTAATATTCTTAATATTATCAACAAATTCATTCGTTAAAACAGATTTTTCTCGTGTTAACCGAAGTTCCAATGATGCGAATGCTTTATGGGGTTAAAATCGCGTATAAGGTTGCGTAGTGTCAAAATTAGAGATAAAGCAGTTGTGATACGCAATCTTCTACCGCATATGTATCTTTCTTAAACAGGAGAAAAGCTATGTGCTTAAAATTAGAATGTTCTATCAAGCGAAACATCGCAGCAAGATAATCGACCAGATTTTCTGAAATAGCCTTATCAGACATATAACCGAGGATATTAAACCGTAGGAAAGAATACATGGTTATAAGAGATAGGAAAGCATCATTCACCTTTTCCTGGTTGTCTGTATATGGAAAATTGTTATAAAACATGTGGTTCACGATAAGCTGTTCAAAAAGTATCTGCCAATCCGGCAGGATGAATTCCAGATGTTCTGACGCAGATATATATTTTTCAAGAATAGTTTTCAGATCTTCTACAGACAACTTTTCCTTGCCTTCGAGGCCAAAGTAAGTTTGTGATACCTTGGAATAATCACGTATACTGGAACTGCTTTCAAAATATTGATCAAATACATCTAGTAACTGAAAAGCAGATGAAAAATCATTAGGTCCCTCTAAACCAATATCTGTACCGTTAAGAAAATTTCCGAGGGTGATAAAGCGTTCAGGCAATGTAAGGCTACGGTCTTGAATAATTGATATTGATTTTTGGCAGCACGCATACTTAATAGGAGATAAAATGATTACAAATTCCGGAACGATCGATAAATCTTTTTCTTCGAATAGCAGAGCTTTTTTATAATTAAGTAGTAATTCCACAACCGCTTCGCAACTGTTGGAACAGGAACCGTTGTAAATTTCACCAAGATTCTTAGTGCTTCGAGGATAAAGCTGACAGACTTCGGGAAGACAGCATTCACCGAGCTCCGCTTGAATAGCGCAAAGCCCATCATCACGATGAAGCATACAGATGCCGTGCCAGTCGGTCGATATCTGTTTGTAACTTCCATTACTCGGTTCAAGGCAGATTTTAAGAGCAAAATCAAGTCGGCCACGCAATTCATCAGAGCATTTGATTCCAAGAAGATGATAATATTCTTTCGTGGATATTCTAATCGGCCACCCATCACAACAGGAATGTCGGCATTCGCCATTTTTACATTTAAAATCTTTGTAATATTCGGGAACTAGGTATTTCATTCAATCAACACCCGCCAATCTGAATTTTATATGCCAAAAATACTGTCATATTATCAATCTTAAGTTGAAATTTATTTATTATAGCTTTAACCTTGCAAAAGTTTCTTTGTTATAGGTATCAGCACATATCTTGCAATATGTTGGTTGTGATACATATTTACTTGTTTTTTTGTGAGTTTGTGCCGTAACTGTCATTATGGCTGTAATCTTAAGTCAAAGTTGTGTCAAAAGGAATTTGAAGTGAAAAGAAATATCAATATTAAATAGACAGCAATGCAATTAGGCAGTAAGACTTTAAGCTCATTTTTGCATAATTAGTGAGTATAATTACTAAGGATCATAAGTTAATAACCCTTTGCTATTGTTGCTTAGCCCTTTATACTGGTACCTTTAATGATAATACCGGTGCAGGCACGGTTATTTACGGTGAGGATGCTGGTGGTTTTATATACAGCAGCTTCTATAATGAAATCATTACCATCAGTTCCATTAAGGAAATTAATGATATTCCGGTATATGAGATGAATTACAGAGGTGAATATGCTTTTGATAAATATCTTACGACTGGTTCAAAGAGTTATAATGAATATAACGATTTATTTACTGATTATAGGTGTGATAATATATTTTGCAATTTCTAATTTTATTGATATAATATTAAATAAACAATATTAAAGGATGAAAAAATATGATTACTATAAAGGATATGGCTGATAAAGCAGGCGTGAGCCCAACAACAGTATCCAATGTATTGCATGGAAAGACAAAAAAGTTATCGAAAGATACTTTGGAAATAGTACAAAATGTTATACAAGAATCAAATTATGTATCAAATATGGGAGCAAGACTGCTTGCTAATAACGGTTCTAAGATATTAGGTGTAATTATTATGTATGGTAAAAGAGATGAACAAATTGCAACTCAAGATCCTTTTTATAGTGAGATTATAGGTGCGGTAGAGAATGAAATAAGACAAACCGGATACTATATGATGCTTTATACTTCAGGCAATATTGATGAAAGTTTAAATCTCGCGAAAGCATGGAATATCGAAGGTTTGGTTGTACTTGGGGCCAGTGCTCATGATTGCAGGATGTTTAAAGAAAATACAAGCATACCGATCGTATTTATTGACTCCTACTTTGAAGACGACGGCATACAATATGCAAATGTTGGATTGCAGGATAAAGAAGGAGCATATCAAATGACTAATTACCTGATTCAAAATGGTCATAAGGATATCGTATTCTTAGCAGATTCAATGGATCCGGTCGGGGTTGATAAGGAAAGGCTCGAAGGGTACCGACAGGCATTGACTGACCATCAGTTATTTGGAAGAGATAGATTTATTCCGATAGATAGTAAGATTGATAAAAGACATGATTTCCTGTCCAAATTTATGGAAAATAAATTCAATAATTTTACTGCGTTGTTTTTCGCATCGGATTATTATGCGGTGGATACAATTAGCTTTTTATTGGAGCATAACATAAAAATGCCGGAGGATATCTCTGTGGCTGGGTTTGATGATAACATATTTTCGACCCTCTGTCATCCGCTATTGACAACGATACATCAGACAGTGTCAGATAAGGCAAAGCATTCAATAAAATTATTATTGGATATGATTAATAAAGCCGAGATAAATGACTATAACATACGACTACCAATCCGTTTGGTCATTCGAAAAAGTGTTAAAGATCTTTCGACTTTGTAAAAGGTTCTTCGCTTACTATGATGCTGCAATGCGGCATCAGGTCGATTTAGTGGAAGTCTGTTTCCATAAGCGGAATTCGTAAATACAGTTGGTTTTTAAGCGAAATATGAGGCCTTGGTAAAGTAGCAGAGTCAGCTATTGAGCAAAGGCCTTTTTGCTAGAAATACAATTTGAAAATATTTTCATCAATGGGATTATTAGCTTCCTGTAAAAATGCCGATAATTATGTAATAAATATTATAAGTGTTATAAATGCATAAAAAAATACATTAATAACGATAATAATTATTAGTGTTTCTCAAAACCATATTGACAATGATATTAATAAGTGGTATGATTTGGCTATCTCCATTAGGTGTTTGGTAAAACAAACAATAAAAAACATAATAAAGAAGTGATAAGTGTATATAATCACTAAATATAAGAAATGGAGGCGAGATAATAGATATACTTTTTTTACCAAGGAGAAGCATATTATACAGCACAAGCCGAAAATGCGGCAGCAGACCTTAGACCTCAGACTGAAGGGTGAATTGACATTACCTTAAGTGACAATGTAGCTTTAGAGGCTGCTATAGCTTTCTTGTTCCCTTTCAGTAAAAGTACATAATAGTTCATCATGAATCATATAAAAAGTATATTCATATTTCATCATGATTGACAAAGAAACAATGGTATGATAGCATTATTTTAGGTGTTAGGAAAAACTAATAAAAAAATACAAATAAACTAAGAATAATACATTATTATATACAAACAAATATGAATTTGACTACAATAAAATCGCATTACTGCACAATAGAAAGCAACACTCTCTATTACCCAATATAGGTATATTGCAACTGGATATGGTTTATCTAGGCTTAAAGAATGGTATTAATAAAGTAAAGATATATAATAAAAAAATATTAAGATGGAGGATTTATTATGAAAAAAGTAGTAACAGTTATCTTGAGTTTGGTTTTAGTATTTTCATTTACAATGGTAGCATCTGCGGAGGAAATTGAGAATGTAGACAGTTTCGTTTACCAAGGAGAAGATTATTATAAGGCGCAAACTGATAATCCTGCTGCTGACTTACAGCCAGGTGAGCAAATTGATATAAAGCTGAGTGATAATTCATCATTTACTGCTGGTGTTTACAATTTAACCGTAGTTTCTTGTGGTAATAGAGAAACAATTATAGTTAAGAGCAATGATACTGAGGTTGGTACCATCAGTCGTGTAGGTACTGGATTTGGTATGGATCAAATGACGAATGATGTTATGGAGAAACAGATTGAATTAACTCCGAGCGATATATTAAGTACAGCTAGTGAAGCTGGAGAATATTATGGCTGGGTAGATTATATTTTATTAGAAAAAGTAGTTGAAGCATCTGGGACTTCACAGGTCACTGACACCGAAGCAACAGCAGATACCGAAGAAGCCTCAATGCCGAAGACAGGCGAGAACACCCCTACATATCTGTTGCTGATTATTTCATTGCTTGCTGGTGGAATGATTATAAGTCGAAAATGCGAAATAAGGAATCGTTAATCAAAAAAAATTAATAAATATTGGCATCACTACATATGGTAGCCAAATCTAACATTTTCACCTATTACATAGGTAATGTAATAGGTGAAAATAATATATATGGATTTTACAACACTTTAAGGAGAGAAAATGAAAAAATTCAGACTAATATTATTATTGATTTTTATACTCTCTTTAGTCACCGGATGCAATAAAACTCACATAGAAAAAGGGAACGATGACATGTCAACCACTGATAACAAAAGTTCTGAAACAGTTGATGTAAATAATACTAATTCAAAAATCAATCAGCCTATTGTATATGTCGATTATATTACCGATATATATACGGATAAAAGTGCATACAAACCAGAAGAGCAAGTTAAGGTGTTTATCACAGTTGTAAATCCAAAAATGAATAAACTTGAAGGAACTATTAAGGTATTGATTAAGCATCTTGAGCAGAATATTTCGGAGCAGCAGAGAGAGATTACCTTAAACTCAGGAGAAGAGAATAATATCGAATTAGCATTTGTTATGCCGGAACAGGATTTCATGGGGTATGCAGTGGAAGCGTATCTGTATGAGAATGAAACTTTGATTGATTTAGAAGTGTCTGCAATCGATGTATCATCAGATTGGATAGTCTTTCCTAGGTATGCTTACTTAACTAATATGAAAGAAAGACAAGAGAAAAAAAGCAGAGAGGTTCTCGATCGGTTATTAAAGCATCATATTAATGGTTTGTTTTATTATGACGTAATCGATAGACACGACAAACCCTTGGCAGGAACCGTGGAGGAACCTGATGAAAAATGGAACACTCTTGCGTGGCGACAAGCTTCGCAAAAAACGGTAATGGATATGATAAACATCGGACATGAATACAATATGAATTCCTACGTGTATAACCTAATTTTCGGAGCTTATGACAACTATGAAGAGTTGGGAATTAAAAAAGAGTGGGCTTTGTATAAGGATACTAATCAGAAAAACCAGGATGCACATAACTTAAGTGGTTTGGGTTGGGAAACCAATAAACTATGGTTGTTTAATCCGGAAAATGAAGGATGGCAGGATTATTACCTAGGGGTACATAAAGATTTGCTGTCGGTATTCCCTTATGATGGAATACAAGTTGATTCCTTAGGAGGGAGAGGAAACCTCTATGACAACGAAGGAAATCCAGTTAAGTTAAATGAGACCTACACCAGTCTGCTAAACCGATTGCAAGAGGAATTGAATACGAGGGTTATCTTCAATCCAGTATCAGGGTATGGCATGAAACAGTTACTGGCAGAGGACAACTACGATATCTTATATATGGAGGTTTGGCCAGGCGACCATGATACTTATTCGTCTTTAAAAATCGCCTTAGACAACTTGTATCGAAGTACCAACGGTGAACGGGGTTCTGTGATTTCAGCATATATGAATTATGATAAAAGTAAAAATACAGGAGGTAGTTTTAATACGCCGGGTGTAAACTATACGAATGCGGTACTTCTCGCAGCTGGTGGCAGTCATTTGGAGCTTGGTGACACCGGTATGTTATCGAGTGAATATTATCCTGGAGATACCTTAAAGGTTGATGTGCAACTGAAAAATGATTTGCGGAATTATTACTCGTTTATGGTTGCATATGAAAATGTGCTCCGTGGACCAGGTTTGGAAGAAATCGTGTTAAAGACTTATGTGGACGATAAATTAACTTCTTATAATAATGAAGTGGGGAATATATGGTCCTTTACAAAGTTGAAGGACGGTAACATGGAATTAGTACATTTGATCAATTTTAACACAGCAAAACACTTAGATTGGGTTGATAATATGGGAACTCAGACTGAACCAGAAGAAATGGTGAATAAGGAAGTTAAGCATTATGTCTCAATTGTACCAACCCGGGTAAGCTTAGCATCGCCGGATTATCAGGAAGGTATTTTAATACCTCTTGAATTTGAGACCGGAAGTGATGAGAACGGTAATTATGTTACATTTTTGATGCCGTCATTAAAGTATTGGACCATGGTAGTTATTCAATAAAATTAGAGGAGAAAATGTATGAAGAAAAAAATCTTTTGTTTGTTTATGGTATTAACGATTTGTATTATATCACTGGCAGCATGTTCTAGCAATAAAAAAGAAACACCAGCTGATACCGATGTAAATACGAGTGGTGATAGTGCAAAAACAGAGACAGTGGAAAAAGAAGATAGCAGTGGGACAGTTGCAGTAGAAGATGCAAAAGAGGATTTAGCGATCGAACGTTATCAGACTAGTGGTAAAGTTGTTGTTGCGATTAATTCAGGTAGAAGTACGGATTCCTATAATCTTTTTGCTAACTTTAATAATTATTATCCAAACATTGAGATTGAACAAATTACTTATACTGGACCTACTTCAGAATTCTTAACTGCTCAAGCAGCAGCAGGAACGATGCCCGATGTAGTATTTGATGATGCTTCCCAAATATATTACTATGTATCCCAAAATTGGGTAATGCCACTAGATGATTTTGTGTCTGAGGATGAAGATTTTACCTATATTTCACAGCCAATTATAGATAGTTATACCTATGGTGGTAAACTCTATGCACTACCTATGCAGGCTCATTTTAGTTCTATTTTTATTAATTTAGATTTATTGGAAGAGCTTAATATGGATTTACCGGAAACAAACTGGACACCGGATGATTATGTGGAGTTCTTGAAGCAAGGCACAACAAATGAATATTCTGGAACTGAAATATTATGGGGAATTGATGAGGTTTTTGCTGGATCAATGAGCCCGGAAACATCTTATTACGGCTATGATATGGAGAATCATAAGTTCAATACGGCTAAGTCATGGGTGGACGCAGTTAACCTTATGGTAGAATTAAGAGCCTACCCAGGGTTAGAAGCCTGGTCATTAAGAAACTCGAATGTAGACGGTGATAGCAATGATTATGTGAAAAAGTTCGGAAACGGAAACGTTGGGGATATCCATATGGCTTTTAAAATGGGTAAAATTCTAACTGATCCGAGAGGCACCTGGGATGTTTCGTGGTTAAAGGAATTAACTTATAAATGGACCTTATGGCCATGGCCTCAGGGAGAAGGTGCAGAAGGACATTTGCCTATGCACGTGGATAATAGTTGGGTTGTAGCTTCAACAAAAAATCCGGAAGCTTCTTTTGAAGTTGTACGTTATTTGACCTATAGCAAGGAAGGCAATCTAGAAAGAATCGCAATGTATGAAGAAGGAGATACCGACGTAAATACATTAAAAGAAGCTTTTTATATTCCTACAACGAATCATCCGGAGGTTGCTGAAAGGTTTAAGGCTCTGGAGTCTATTACCGAGGGAATTGCATATATGTATGATAGTTTAGGTACTTCCTTTCGAGCAGACTTGTCAAAAATAATTCCAGGCTGGGAGCAAGTTAATAATGAATATTTATCACCTCGTGGAAATGATGTTCGAGATGGTATTGAAGATGCAGCGTCCACCGCTGCAGAATTAGATGATGTGGCATCAAAAGCAATCCAGGCATACTGGAATGAATTTGAAGAAAAATTGTCTGCAATCAATAAATAGTATTCGTAGGACCAATGTGGGTGTCTTAAAAGCATACTAGATATTACAGTGGCTTTTAGACACCCATAATATGAGTTATTTGAAATAAGGAAGATCCTATATCAAATGAACCTACAAACAGAACGGGGGAAAGAATTTCATATGAAGAGTAAAAGAAGAAAACATCTGGGATTATTTTGCCTGGCTGTTGCTTGTATTCTTGTAACGATTACTTTTATTTATTCTGGTAAATATGGTGATACACATATCAATGCTGCAATATGTGATAATTCTTTTGGCAGCGAATACTGGTCTTATTTGGATGAAAGTAAAATAGTACTTCGAGTACCGGCGACGAAGATGAAGGTGGATGATTTTGTAATTACTTCAGAAGAAGTATTACTTAATCATGGAAGTATGCTGACTATTCCGATAGAACTAAAAGAAGCAGGTGAATATCTACTGTATTTGGAGTATAAGGCAATAGATACGAAAGTAATGGACTGCTTTTTGACGGTTGGGATAGACCAGGAAAGCTATGATGCATTTATTCCAATGATCTGGGCGGACGAGGAAGGGGAATACGAAAAGGATCGATATGGCAATCAGTTGAATAAAGATCAGATAAGTGTGGATTACTACATTAAGAATGCGATTGTAAATGGTAATTCCATCAGCAGATCAGACCTTGTCCTTCCTTTGGCAGAGGGAAATACAGAAGTAGCCATCACCTCTCTAAATCAGGATTTAAAGTTAAAAAGCGCCTATATCGTAAAGATAGATAAAATAAAAAATTATTCAGAATCTCGTATGGAAGTAACCGCTGCCTCTGGAACGGAGGAACTGATTGTAATTGAGGGAGAATCCTATAATATAAAATCTGACCCTTTTATTAGAGGAAAGGGGCTTAAGAACCCTGTACTTTCTCCTTATGATACCTATACAAGAAAAATTAATGTTATCGATGAGAAATCCTGGTCTAGGGTTGGTCAGAAGATATTATGGGAATTTGATGTACAAAAAGAAGGCTTATATCAAGTGGGATTTCGCTATTCCCAGCATTCCGAGGCAAATAAAGTTACCTTCCGAGAGATTGAAATTGATGGTGAGGTTCTGTTTGTGGAATGGAAGGCAGTGGCATTTTCACCAACAGGTCTGGAGGAGTATGAAAATTATATCGTAAGTGATGGGAACGAAGCAATGAGTATTTATTTGACGGAGGGTACCCATACCATAGCGATGAAAGCGACAGTAGGGCCCTTTGACAAAGCATATTATGAAACAATAAATATAATGCAGGAAATATCGGATTTGGGAATGGATTTAAAGAAAATGACTGCCGGTGTTTCTGATAAAAATAGAACCTGGGATATGGAGGCTTATCTACCTGAGCTCCCGGCTAAGCTATTGGTATGTGCCGATAGAATCGATGAATTATATAATTATCTGTGGCAGAGTACCGGAAAAGAGCCGGTTTATGCAAACGATCTAATCTATGCGTCCGAGCTTATACATAATCTATTGGAAGATGTAAGAATCTTGCCAAATAAAACAGAATTGCTAAATGAAGGGGATAATTCGGTAAGCAGTTCCCTTGGTAAAGTACTTGCAAAGATGACAGAACAGCCATTAAGCCTCGATCGGATTTACATATTTTCTAAAACCGAACTTCCAAAGGACCAAGTATCTATATTCACATCACTTTCTGAGAGCATTAAAGCCTTTGCAAACACATTTTCAAAAGATGCGGCATTGACTAGTTATTCTACTAACAGTGCTGACAAACGTGATGAGCTAAAGGTATGGGTTAATATGTCCATCCCATATACAGAAATTCTGCAGCAGATTGTTGACAGTGATTATAATCAAAAAAACGGTACTAATATTAAATTATCCGTTATGCCGAACGAACAGAAATTAATCTTGTCCTATGCTACACGGACCAACCCGGATGTTGCTATCGGATTAAATTTCTATACACCCTATGAGTATGCTATCCGAGGTGCAGCTAAGAATCTTCTGGATTATGATGACTTTCTTGAGTATTATAATGATCAGTATAATTTGGAAGCTTTGACTCCTCTCGTCTATGATGAAGGAATATATGGTGCAGTAGACAGTCTGAATTTTCAGGTTCTGTTTTACCGTACTGACATACTTGATAAACTGGGGTTAAATGTTCCTCAGACATGGGATGATGTGGTACACATGATGCCCGAGCTACTACGATATTCCATGAATTTTAATACTACCTTAGCGAATAATTTGGGGTTTAAGACCTTTAATGCCACAAGTCCATATTTATATCAAAATAACGGAAACTTCTATACAGACAATGGACTAAATGCTGCATTTGGTACAAAGGGATCAATTAAAGGATTTACACAGATGACGGAGTTATTCCAAATCTATGCTTTGCAGGAATATGTGGAGAATTTCTACAACAGCTTTCGCTATGGAGAGGTACCGATAGGAATCAGTGGTTTTTCAACCTATATTCAATTGCAGATTGCAGCTCCAGAATTAGTGGGAAAGTGGGATATCGCGGTTGTACCAGGTGAAAAGCAGGAGGACGGATCCATATTACGTTACCAAAGTGCAGACAGTACAGCTAGTATGATTTTTACGAATACGGATAAGGAAGAAGAAGCTTGGGAGTTCTTAAAGTGGTGGTTGAGCGAAGAAACACAAACTCAGTTTGCCTATGACTTAGAATGTAACTATGGTGTACAATATCGTTGGAATACAGCTAATTTGGAAGCCTTCTCACAACTGCCGTATCCGGAACGTCACAAGCAAGTGATACTGAGTCAATTATCCTATCAAAAAGAAAATGCAAGACATCCAGCCGGATATATGATTGAAAGAGAGTCAAGTAATATATGGAATAATGTTGTTGCAAATGATAAAGAGCTGATTGAATCAATTGACCGTGCAACGATAGCAGCGGATCGAGAAATTGCCAGAAAACTAGAAGAATTTGGATTTCTCGATGAATATGGAAATGTAATCAAGGAATACCTGATGGATACCATTGAACAATTACAAGAACAATCAGGTAACTGATGAACTTCAACATTCGAAAAAGGAAAGGTTAG
>Ga0123339_10000296_pt1 | contig 41186 bp, 31 predicted proteins | sample lystaG_FD_89956 | JGI IMG/M metagenome (GOLD analysis project Ga0123339, IMG submission 89956) | Glacier valley bacterial and archeal communities from Borup Fiord, Nunavut, Canada, to study Microbial Dark Matter (Phase II) -... | ecosystem: Environmental > Aquatic > Freshwater > Ice > Glacier ...
CAAAACGTTCCCCGCGAACTCGAGGAAGCCGCCTCGATTGACGGCGCGAACCGCTTCACCATCGCCGCTCGAGTGACCGTGCCGCTGCTGGCCCCCACCACGCTGCTGGTGTTCTTCATTTCTCTGGTCGGAACATTCCAGAGTTACAGCCTGGTTTTGCTGCTCACCCAGGGCGGGCCGGTGGGCAGCACCAACTTGATGGGCTATTACATCTACCAAAACGCCTTCCAGTTTTTCTCGATGGGGTTTGCCAGCGCGCTCTCGGTGGCACTGTTCGCGCTGCTGATGCTGCTGGCCTACGTGCAGTTCAAGGTTTCGGAAAAGCGGGTGCATTACCAGTGACGCTGCCCAAGCTACAAAGTGAGGTCGCTAAGCCCACTCGAGTGCCCCGCTCCCGGCACTTGCCGCTGGGCTTGGCTGGGCAGGAGCTGCTAAGCCTGTTGGTGGCGGCGCTGTTCCTGATTCCGCTGCTGTGGCTGGTTCTAGCTGCCTTCAAGCCGCAAACCGAAATCTGGGGTGGCCCCCTGCTGCCGTCAAAGTGGGTGTGGCAGAACTTCGTGGATGCCTGGAACGGCGCGCCCTTCGCCCGTTACTTTTTTAACAGCATCCTGGTCTCGAGCGCCATCACCGCGCTGGTAGTGCTCAGCTCGAGCCTGGCGGCCTTCGCCTTTTCCCGGCTCGAGTTTCCTGGCAAGGGGGCGCTGTTTCTGGTCGCGCTGGGCACCCTCATGATTCCTAGCGACGTGCTGCTGATTCCCAACTTTCTCACCGTGCGCGCGTTCGGCTGGGTCAACAGCTACCAGGCGCTCATCATCCCGTTTGCCGCCAGCGCCTTCGGGGTGTTCCTGATGCGTCAGGCGTTCATGCAAACGCCGCGTGAACTCGAGGACGCCGCCCGACTCGATGGCGCGTCGTCGTGGCAGTTCCTGTGGCGGGTGCTGCTGCCGGTCAACCAGCCCGCCGTGAGTGCGCTCTCGGTGCTGACCTTTCTGGGAGCCTGGAACGCGCTGGTGTGGCCCTTAATCTCCACCAACAAGGACGAGTTCCGCACCGTACAGGTGGGACTCTCGAGCTTCACCAATCTCGAGTACAGCAATCTGCCGGTGGTTTTAGCCGCCACCACGCTGGTGATTTTGCCGGTGATGCTGATTTACTTCCTGGCCCAAAAGTGGTTTATCGAATCTGCCGCCTCGAGCGGGCTGAAGGGTTGAGTTCGGCGCACGCTCAATTCCACCGTTCAGTCGCTGTTTTTCAATGTCCGTTCCCAGCCCGTTCTCAAGTAAGCGCCCTGTCCGCTCGAGCCGTGCTCGAGCACTTTCGGAGGATTTATGAAAAAATACGGCATACTCTTGGCTCTGTCGGCAGCATTACTGGTTTCCTCGGGGGGTGCTCAAACCCAACCCGTACAGGTGAGCTTTGTGTACGGCCTGGGCGGCGAACTGGGCAAAGCCATTGAGGTGATGATTAAGGACTTCAACGACTCGCAAAAAGAAGTGAGCGTCAAGGGCGAGTTCGCCAACAACTACGAGGGCGTGCTGCAAAAAGCGCTGGCCGGGGTGGCGGCGGATCAGCCTGCCGGGGACATCCTCCAGCTCGAGGTCGCACTCTGGCCGCGTCTGGCGGCGGCAGGTCAGCTCGTGGACCTGAGCACCCAAGACGGCTTCAAGGAAACGTTTAACACTTTCTGGCCGGTGTTTCGCCGCCAGACCGACCCCGAGGGCGACGGCAAGGTGTTCGCCATGCCGTGGAACAACTCCAACCCGGTGATGTACTACAACCCCGAATTACTCGCCAAGGCGGGCTTCAAGACCCCGCCGCGCACCTGGCCCGAGCTGCGCGAAGCGGCCAAGAAAATCAAAGCGGCCACCGGGCAGCCCGCCGTGCGGATGGAAAGCTTTCCCTGGGTGCTCGAGGGCGCGCTGTTTTCCAACAACGCCGAGATGATTAAAAATGGCAAGCTGGCACTCACCGACCCCAAAGCTCTCGAGGTCATCAACAACTTCGTAGGCTTTTTCAAGGACGGCACCGCCGTGGTAGCTAACCCCGCCACCCAGGCCGACTTCGTGACCGGCAAGGTAGCCATCATGTTCGGCTCGGTGGCTTCACGCCCCGGCTTGAAAAACACCAGCAAGTTCAAGTTCGGCACCGCGCCGCTGCCCTACTTCAAAAAGCCGCTCGTACCGGTGGGCGGCGCGACCCTGGGCATCAGCCAGGGCATCCCGGCGGAGCGCCAGCGCGCCGCGTGGAAGTTCATGCGCTGGCTGGCCCAGCCCGAGCAGCAGTTCAAGTTCATCAAGATGAGCAACTACGTGCCCATCACCCGCAGCACCCTGGACTTGCCCGCCTACAAGCAGTTTCTCAGCACCGACCAGGGCCTGGACCTCGGCGGACGCCAGCTCAACTTCGCCCGCCCGCGCCCCTACCACCCGGCCTACCCGCAAGTCACTCAGGAGATTATCAAGACCATGGAGGCGATGTACCTGCAAAACGCCCCGGTGGAAGCCAGCGTGCGCGATTTGGTGGACCGCATGAACCCCGTGATGGAAGCTGCCGTCAAGCGCTAAACCCTCGGGCCTGAAAGACTTTGAAGTCGCGCTCGAGCTAATTTGACAGCTCGAGCGCGGTTTTCGTATCGGCTCGCCTCAAACGTTCCATCCACCAGGAGACCCACCATGAGCCTCGAGCTGAATCTTTTTGAAACCCACGGTCAGGTCTCGCCCACGCCCCGCGTTCACTACCTCCAGCACGAGTTCGAGGTCCCGGAAGGTCTGAGGACCCTGAGCGTCACCTTGGAATACCGCAAAGAGCGGCTGTGCCAGCTTTTTCTCTCCGTTTTCGGTCCGAACGGCTACCGGGGAACCCGCATGATGCCGGGAGCCAGCGGAGACATCGTGCTCGAACTCGAGTTTGGTGACGCCCACGCTAGCTACGGGGCGATTCCGGGAGTGCTCGAGCCTGGAACCTGGCAGGCGCAGATTGACGTGGAGCGCACCGAGGAAACCGCCGATTACACCTTGAGGGTGGCAGGGAGCCGCGAAGCTCGAGCCTCCACACCCACCTTCGTTCCCGCCGCAGCCAACGGACGCGCTGGCGCGGGCTGGTACCGAGGCGAACTGCACAGTCACAGCCTGCACAGCGACGGCAAAACCCCGGTTTCAGGTATGCTCGAGGCCGCCCGCAAGTTTGGACTCGACTTCATTTCGCTCACCGACCACTTCACCCACGCGGGCTGGAAGGAGGCGGACTCGCTCTCGAGCGCAGATTTGTGCGTGATTCACGGAATCGAGCTAACCGGGCACGCCGGGCACACCAACCTGCACGGCCTGAGCGAGTGGGTCAGCACCTTTGTGGACGAACCCGGCTCTGAGTGGAATATAAATGCAGTAGCCCGAGCCGCTCGAGCGCAGGGTGGCCTGTTTTGCGTCAACCACCCGTTTTCACTCACCCTGGGCTGGCGCTACCACGCGCTCGAGTGGAATCTGGTGGACGCGCTCGAGATTTATCACCACCTGGAAGGTCCCAATAACACCGCTCAACTCGGCCTGTGGGACGGCCTGCTGCGGGCGGGACAGCGCGTTACCGGGGTAGCCGGAACCGACTCGCACGACGCTTTCTCTGGGCGGCACCGACTGGGACAGGTGTTCACCGTGGTCCACGCCGATTCGCTGAGTCCCACAGCCATTCTCGATGGAGTCCGTGCGGGCCGCGCTTACGTGTCGCTGGGTCCAGCGCTCGAGTTCCGGGCGCATGAAGGCGACGCCGAAGCCACGATGGGTCAGAGTTTGCAGGCCCAGGAAGAGGTGCGGCTCGAGGTAACGCTCGAGAAGCTGGACTATCCCGCTCGAGTGATTTTACTCAAAAATGGCCTGTACCACGCCCACAAGGATATTCCCGCATCACGCGAAGTCACCCGACTCGAGTTTTTTGACGACGCGCCCCTGCCGGGCTACTACCGACTCGAGGTGTTCGCCCGCGAAGCCCAGCCCACGAATTTCACCGGGCGCGACTGGAATAACACGCTCGTGCTCTCTAATCCGATTTACGTGGTTTGAGCGGCGCTCGAGCGAAAGGTTTTGGCTCACTCCGAGGCTGGTTTTTTCAGATTCCACCCTCGAGCTTTTCCAAGCATTTTCCATTCCCGGAGGACTTATGAGCGATTCACCCACCCCCGCTCCCCTGCCTGTCATCGGCGCGGCCATGCCCATCTCCGACCTGCTCGAGCACCGCGACTGGCTGCTCGAGCACGGTGGACGTGACCTCGAGATTCAGGACGCCTACCGCTCTGAGGTGATTGACGGCGACTTCAAAGCTCTGCTCGAGCAGGCCAAAACTGCGCTCGAGGGCCACACGGGCCGGGTAGGCGTACACGGCCCTTTCGACGGGCTGCACCTCGGCTCCTGGGACCCAACCGTGCGCGACTTCGTGGCTGGACGCTACCTGAGGGCGCTCGAGTTCGTAGAAGCGCTGTGCGACACGCTGGGCACTCGAGCGCCGCATATGGTCATGCACAGCCCTTTTTACTTTTTTGGACACGCGCAGGTGGCGCACACTGCCGCCACCGGGCTGGCTCAGCAAATTGGCTGGGCGCAGCAAACGCTCGAAAAAGTGCTCGAAAAGGCTTCGAGCCTAAGCTGCACATTAGTCATCGAAAACATCTTTGACCGCAACCCACAGCCCTTGAGGGCGCTGGTGCAGTCCTTCGATTCACCGTTCGTAAAGGTGAGCCTGGACGCCGGACACGCCAATCTGATGAGCGAGGTGGGCGCGCCGAAGGCGGACACCTGGGCGCTCGAGGCTGGGCCGCTGCTGGGTCACGTTCACCTTCAGGACAACGACGGGATGTACGACTACCACTGGCGTCCCGGTCAGGGCAGCATCAACTGGGGGTCGCTGATGAGGGCCATCGGCACGCTCGAGACGGCGGGAGGGGAATCGCGTCCCCGCCTGCTGCTCGAGGTGCGCCGGGGTGAAGTGAGAACGGCTGCTGCCTGGATAGTGGAGCAGGGACTGGGGCGCTGACAGAGGTTGCTCGAGAGGATGCACTCATGTACAAAAATACAGAACGCTCGAGGGTTTTTCTTGGTGCACCCAGCAGGACTCGAACCTGCGACATGCCGCTTGAAAGGCCCGAAAACGGGGTTTTTGAGGGTTTATACAGAATTACAGAGTGCGGTAGAATCTAGGTTTTTCGGCTCGAGCGTCCTGCTAGATTTAAGCGAGTTTATGCCTACCCCGCACGCTGCTCCACACGAAAATAATAGGTTGATAGTCGGTAGACACGGATAAATCTAGACAAACCGCTTTAAACTTTGCCCATCCCCAATATAGACTATGCCGTTTAGGTAATGGGTTGTGTCCGAATGCTGAGACCTGTTCATCCATTCTGCTTTCTCTCGAGCTGTGCGAGATTGGCGTCGGATGGGGCGAAACTCAAACTTGAATAAACATTCGATACTGGCCCACTACCGCCGTTTAAAGGTTCAGTAAGCATGCAGTTCACAGGCCAAAAAATGAAGTGACTCGAGCCACGTCAAAAACACGACAAAAACTTCATGTCCCCTTCCGACCCGCTGTCCCACACGGAGTGTCAATCCCTAAATGGCATGCTCTTTTGAGGGAAACGCAGTATCGGAACTCGAGCATTTGCCAAGTGCTTTCTCCAGTACGCGCTCGATACTGTCGGCCATATAGGCCATGTCGTTCACGCTCAGCGTCGGGTGAACCAGAAACATCAGCGAGGTCTCGCCCAGCGCTCGAGCGACTTTCAGGCGTTCACTCGGCCCCAGCCCCGCGTCCTGAAAGGCTTTTTCCAGGTAAATCTCGGGGCAACTGCCACTGAAGCAGGGTACGCCCAACGCGCTTATTTCCCCCACAATGCGGTCCCGGCTCCAGCCCGGCTCGAGCCGCTCGGGGCGCACGAAAGCGTAATACTTGTAGTGGCTGTGCAAAATCTCAGGGGGGCTGGGGGTGATACGAATCCCCTCAAAACGGCTCAGACGGTGCTCGAGCACGGCTGCGTTGCGCCGCCGCCTTTCCACCCACACGGGCAGCTTGCGAAGCTGAATACGCCCTATCACGGCCTGCACCTCGAGCATGCGCCAATTGGTGCCAAAACTTTCGTGCAGCCAGCGGTAGCCAGGGGGGTGTTCACGCTCGTAAACTGCTGCATAAGATTTGCCGTGGTCTTTATAAGCCCAGGCTTTGCGCCACAGGGTCTCATCCTTGAGGGACAGCAGACCGCCTTCGCCTCCGGTGGTCATAATCTTGTCCTGGCAAAACGAGAACGCACCCATGTGACCGATGCTGCCCACCGGACGACCTTTGTAAAACGCGCCGTGCGCTTGAGCGCAGTCCTCGATGACAATGAGGTTATGCTCTTTCGCTAGCTCCATAATCGGGTCCAAGTCGCAAGGCCACCCCGCCAGGTGAACCGCGATAATTGCGCGGGTGTGCGGGGTGATATGGGGCCGGATGGTCTCGGCGGTGATGTTTTGGGAATCGGGGTCCACATCGGCCATTATCGGAACCGCGCCCCGCATGAGGGCGGCGCTAGCCGAGGCGATAAAGGTGCGCGGAGTGGTAATTACCTCGTCGCCGTTGCCAATGTCATATGCGTAGAGGGCCAGCTCGAGGGCCAGGGTGCCGTTGTGCAGGGCGATCGTGTGGGGAACACCCAAATACTCGGCGTACTCGCGCTCAAACTCGCGGCCCTCGGTTCCGGTCCAGTAGTTGACCTTGCCCGACTCGAGCACGCGAGTCACCGCCTGCACCTCGTCGAGAGCGAAGTAGGGCCAGCTTTGCAATTGGATTTTGGTTTGGGTCAGCATAAGTTTCTCGGTTTTGGAGTCGGTTTGTGATGGGTTTAAAAAATTCCGTCTTTAAGAGTTTAAGAGCATCAATTAACGAGAGTCACGGTCAGGACAAAATTGAGCGGTCTCAAAACGGGGGTTCAGACCCAGTCTATTAACGCACCTGCCCACGAATAGCCTACGCCAAACCCCAGAGTCATCACAGTCATACCCGGTTTTAAAATACCCTCGAGTTGGGCGTGAAACAGCGCGATGGGAATAGTCGAGGACACGGTGTTCCCGCAGTCCTCGAGATAGATGTAAAACTTTTCAGCGGGAATCTCCAGCTTTTTACGAAGGTGGTCCATCATATATCGGTTGGCTTGGTGAAACACGAACAGGTCTATATCCTCTAGCGCTTTACCTGTTTTATTTAGCACGCGCTCCACACACTCGGGAACTACCCTCAAGGTGAAATTGAAGATTTCAGGACCGTTCATGTATAGGTCAAAGCCATTACTCTCGAGACCCCGCGCTTCGGCACTCAGGCCCAGCCCTTCCCGCTCGGGGCGCATTCCCCCTCGAGGAACGATGAGATTGCCCGCACCCTTGCCGTCGGTGCCATAAGCAAAGCCTTGCATCGGCGCACTCGAGGCATACACCCCCTCAACCAGGGTAGCCGAGGCCGCGTCTCCGAAGAGGGTCCGCACGGATTTATCGCCCTTGTTGATGAACTTGCTATAGGTCTCGGCAGTGACCAGCAGCACGCTCGAGGCTTGACCGTTTTCAATGAGCGCCTTGGCCATACCTAGGCCGTATACGTACCCTGAGCACCCCAGGTTGAAATCAAACGCGCCGATGGCGGTGTTTAAACCCAGCTTTTCCTGCAAGATGCAGGCCATAGTGGGTAGGTAATAGTCGGGACTCTGGGTACACAGAATTAGGTAATCTACCGCGCTCGAGGTGTGGCGCTCGAGCAGAAGTTGACTGGCCTTGAGCGCCAAATCCGAAGAAAATTCGCCCTCCGCCGCAATTCTGCGCTGGTCTATTCCGGTTTTGGCGGCTATCTTCTCGATGCTCCATTCGGGAAATTCCTCGGTCAGAACTGCATTGGTGAGTGCGTATTCGGGCAGGTGGTAGGCGATATCCCGTATCGCTGCAAAAGTTGGCTTCATACTGACCTGCGTGGCAAGGGTTTGGCCGGAATTCCGAAGACCGAGGTGTTATCCCTGACTCCCCTCACCACCACGCTCCCGGCACCCACCTTGACGTTGCTTCCCAGCACCACCGAGGGAATGATGCGGCTGCCGCTGCCTAACATGCAGCCATCCCCGATGACCACCCCTCCGGTGGCGTCGCAGTGGGCGCTGAAGGTCACAAAATTTCCTATTTTCACATCGTGTCCCACGGAGGAAGAAACGTTGAGAATAAAAAACTCTCCAATCTGGGAATCGCAACTCACTACCGAAAGAGGGCATAAAATCGCGCCCCGAGCGAGTGAAACACCCGCATTGACCAGGGCGGTATGATGAAAAAAGCTCACAAATTGCGACCCTTTAGCCTCGAGTTGATTCACTATTTCTTTGCGCCTGCTCGGACTACCGATACCGCACAGCACCACATCTCCGGTGAGCGGTTGATATTGTTCCAGCCCACAGAGCACCCCAGGATAGTGAGACCAAGCCTTGAGTGCGCTCGAGTCGTCATCTACAAAGGCGATGCTTTCGACGTGATATTCTTGCAAAAAAGAGGGGGTCTGATTGACCCAGCCGTAGACTTCGCGCCCAAATCCCCCTGCACCCACAATAATCAGTCTGCTCATTGTACGACGTACCCCCCATCCACGACCAACGTGGTTCCAGTAATCCAGCGAGCCTGCTTGGACAACAAAAAAGTCACTGCCGAGGCCACGTCCTCGGGTTTTCCCAGCCCCAGTGGGTGCATCTCTGTAATTTTTTGAAAGCTATCCTTGCCTACCTTGTCGCGCAGCTTGGCTGTCATCGGGGTTTCGACCACGCCGGGAGCTACCGCGTTGACGCGAATCTGTTCCCCCGCCAGCTCGAGGGCAAAAGATTTGACCAAGCTGATGAGGGCGCTCTTGGACGCGGCGTAGGCGCTCACCCCGGCCTCGCCCACCAATCCGGCTACTGAGGACAGAGCCACCACGCTAGGATGGCGCTTAAGAATCCGCTTGTCACGGAAGGCTTTGACCAGAAACATGAATGAAAAGACGTTGAGTTCAAACAGGCGGGTTACGGACGCTTCATCCATCATCTTGATAGGCTGAGTAACGTGAACGCCTGCCGCGTGAACTAGAGCGTCGAGCGAACCCATCTGACGGGCTGCGGTTTTGACTTGCTCGGGAATTCCTTCACTGGCTTGCAGGTCGTAGGGGTAGAGTCGATGTCCCTCTCCAGCCAACTGCTCAAGGGTTTGCTCGAGCGCGTCGAGCCTCCGTCCCATCAGGGCTACCCTGGCCCCGCTGTGGCTGAGCTGCACCGCAATGGCCCGGCCCAGGCCCGAAGACGCACCTGTGACCAGCACCACCCGACCCTCGAAATCGATATTCATGAGGGGTTGGGTATTTTTAGCAACTCGGGCATCACCAGTTGCTCGGTCTCCAGATAGGCTGCACCCCACGAAAAGCCCACCCCGAAGCCACTCAAGCACAACTTCAACGGACCTGTGCTAAGTTCTCTCGAGAGTCTGCTGGTCATGGCCAGTGGGATGGACGCCACACTGGTGTTGCCAAAATCAAAGCAGCGCACCAATTTGTTTGAATCCAAACCCATTTTCTTGGTCAAGTGCTCGAGCATGAACTGGTTAGCTTGGTGAAAAACGAAGTAATCCACCTCCGATTTATCCACACCCTTATCGGATAGGACCTTGTGAATCAGGGGAGGTACCTCACGCAGGGTGAAGGTAAAGATATCGGTTCCGCGCATATACAGGTGTTCCTGTGAACGCTGGTTGCCGCCTTCACGCTCCTGTACTTGCGCGGTAGCTTCACTTTTAGGCGTTCTAAACCCTCCAGCGGGAACCATTAGGCTCTCAAAGCCCTTGCCATCGGTGCCCAGCTCGAAAACCATCTCTGTTGCGCTTGGGTCGTACTCGAGGGCAGTAGCCGTTCCAGCATCTCCGAAGATAGGATAGGTGGAGCGGTCTTTGCTCGAGACGATTCTAGAGATGGTGTCCCCAGCCAGCAGCAGGGCGCGGCGGTTATACCCTCTTAGCAGCGAAGCGATGACCGAGAGGCCGTAGACATAGCCGGAGCAACCGAGGTTGATGTCAAAAGTCATGCACGTTTTGGCCAACCCCAACTTGCCATGCAGCACCGCACTAGTGGCGGGTAGCAAGTAATCTGGCGTCTGAGACACAAAAATTAGTACATCCACCGATTCTGGCTCCCAGCCGAGCGCCTGAAGTAACCGCTCCGCTGCTGCCAGGCACATGTCCGAAGCGCAAAGCTGTGAGGAGACCGAACGTGTTTGAAATCCGGTGGAGTCAGCTACCTTTTTAGCGTCTTCGGTACCGAATTTGAGCTGTAAATCCTCGAGCGCCACCACTGCCTCGGGAACTGCAGAGGCGATGCCGCGCAACCGGACATAGGGAATTCTGAGTGCGGACACGGTGCAGACCTAGGATGTGGCCGCGTAGAGAGCGTGCAAATCGGCTACAGTTTTACACTGTGTGAGGCCGTTGACATCCACCTCACGCCCGGTTTCGCGGTCCATCGCCGCAATAAAACTGATGTCGCAGAGTGAATCCCAGTTCAGGCTGTCCAACTTAGAATCTAGGGTAACGTTAGCGACATCTGCCTCAGCTATCTCTGCAATCATGTCTAAAAAGGATTCTTCGGTCATAGCTTCTCTCCTAAATTTGAGGGGACGCACAGGTTCAGCGGGAATAGACTGCTCCGTTGCGGCTCTCGAGCGTCAAAGGCTAATCAGACAAACCTTGACTTTCTATGAACTGCATGTATGCTGTTTGAAAAGCACATACCCGTTCTTCATCATCGCTCAGTATACCGGGTTGAACCGTCTGGCGAATGCCTTTCTGCACGAATTCTGTGACCACGCGGTCTTCCTCGAAGACATCGCGGTTAAACTGAACGGTAGATTTATCCATCAGTTGAACCGTAGTCTCCACACGAGCGTTGAGACTTTCAAGCCTGCATGAATACACGTTGCTGATAAATAGCGTCCTATCCGGGCTGATGGGCCTGAACTCTTGAATGGCGAATGACGACCCGTAGGTAGTTCCCAGAGTGGTTGCTGGGAAGATGAGCAGGTGCAAGTAGCCGGGTATCTGATACGGTCTCGAACTAAAAACATCCTGCACGCGCTCGAATCTGCGAGCCATCTTTTCGTCCACTTCTCCGGCCCAGCTCGAGTGGCTTTGGTAAAACTCGAAGCCCCGGTCTTTTAGTCCAAGACGATGAAAGGTGTTCTGGTGAACGTACCCTACGTGGTAGCTCTCGAGGGTGTTTTCTACACAGATTTTCCAGTTAGCCTCAATCTCCATGCTGTTGCGGTCAATGCGTTGTCCCATTCCCCGACTCATCTGCTCGAGCACGGGGAAGAGGTCGCCCAGGAAAGTCTCGAGGCTGACCGCTTCAGGACCCTCCCGACCTCCTTTGGGCTGCACGAAAAGCATCTCGCCACAGCTTGCCAAGCGGTAACTTTTTAAACTCATTTGAGTTTGCAGTTCTTGGGTCATTTCGGGAAATTTAGGCCGCTTGGGAATGGCGTAAGGCCGCCCATCCTTGTCATATATCCAGCCATGATAGGGACATTGCAAAATCCGGTTTCCACAATCTGCGTTTTGTAAGGTAGCGAAACGGTGCGAGCAGACGTTGTGCAGAGCACACAACTCTCCGTCAAAATTTTGCACTACCACAGCTTCACTCCCTAAATTTAGGGTGATGAAGTCATTCGGCTGGGTCAATTGATTTTTGAGACCCACGAAGGTCCACAGTGAAGAAAACAACACACGCTGTTCTTGCTCGAAGGTTTGCCTATCGTGATAGTAAAGGGGAGGAATCAAGGGTTTCATACTTCACCTCTCTTGGGAAAATGCTGCAAGTTCCCTCTGGTTTTCTGGGCGTCGTCTCGGCTGTGCTGACCCCATGAATTCGGACATGGTGGCCTCACCTATAGCGCTGATGCCCTCGCGCTTGAGCACCTTGAGCACGGTGAGCCATAAGATTTTCAGGTCCAGCCGGAAAGTCCTGTTGTCCACGTACCACACGTCGAGTTCAAACTTTTTTTCCCAGCCAATCGCGTTGCGCCCGTTGACCTGTGCCCAGCCTGTAATACCCGGCCTGACCTGGTGCCGCCGCGCCTGCTCGGGGGTGTAGCGCTCGAGGTACTCCATCAGCAGCGGGCGTGGCCCTACCAGGCTCATTTCACCGCGCAGCACGTTGTAAAGCTCGGGGAGTTCGTCCAGGCTGCTCGAGCGTAGAAAGCGGCCCAACGGGGTCAAGCGCTCGGCATCGGAAAGGGGGTTTCCCTTGAAGTCGTGGGCCTCGAGCATGGTGCGAAATTTGTACATGTCAAAGGGCTTACCCTGTAAACCGGGGCGCTGCTGCTTAAACAGCACGGGACTGCCCATCTTCAGGCGCACCAGTAGGGCAATCGCTGCCATAGGCAAAGCCAAAACCACCAGGCCCAGGCTCGAGAGAATCAGGTCGGTGGCCCGCTTACCAGGGGAAGGTCTGCGCTGCAACCGCAGACCTTCAAACACCTCGGTGAAGCGGGCGCTCCCTATAGCGAGTGAGAGCTGCTTAAAGTAGTAGTCGTGACCATTTCGACCCTTCTGGGCCAATACCTCGGGGTTTAGGTGGTACAGCTCGAGTACGGACTCGACCAGACTGGCGGCATTTTCAGGCAGGGCAATCACGCCTGCATCGGCGGAGCGTACCAAATCGGCAGCGTCGCCCTTGACCGCCATGAGGATGGGCTTACCCACCGCCATATAAGCCTGTGTTTTAGAGGGGATGGTGATTTCAAACAGCGAATCATCCTTGAGGTGAACGAGCAGAGCATCGGCCCAGGCCAGCACCCGACCCACTTCCGCCACCGTCATACGCGGCAAGAAAAGCACGTTTGAGCGGCCTCGAGCCAGTTCCTGTAAACGCGGCACCTCAATGCCCCCACCCACGAAAACAAACTGAATCTCGGGATGGCTGGACTCGAGCTGTTGCGCCGCCTCGAGCACCGACTCGAGCTTTTGAGCCTTGCCCATCGTCCCGGCAAAGATGACGTTGAAGCGATGCTCGAGACCCCACTCGGCACCATCAAAGGGACGTTTATCCAGTTTGAGCTGGGCTTCGTCGGCCCAGTTGGGAATGACGCTGATTTTAGCCTCGGGTACGCCCCGCTGCTCGAGCCGCGTCTTAAATCCTGGCGAGAGCACCGTGAGGTGGCTGGCCTGACCATAAACCCAGCCACACGCCCGTTGGACGGCGCTCAGAACGCGCTTGTTATCCATCATTCCGGTGGCGGCTAGGGTGTCTGGCCAGAGGTCTTGAATGTCGCAGACCATAGGAATACCACACAGTTTGCCAATAATCGCCGCTGCGATGCCCGTGGTGAGGGGTGGGTGATAGGCATAAATTACGTCAGCCTTGCGCGCTTTGCTCAGCCCAATAACGGTGGCCGAAAGCATGAAGGAAAGGTAGTTGAGCAAGCGTTTCTGGGCGCTCTGGTCGTGGCTGGGGTAGAGCAGAACCCTCAACACCTCGACGCCATCCATCATTTCGCGCTGAAAGAGCCGGATACGGTAGCCGGGGTACACCTTGCCCCCCGGATAGTTGGGAAAGCCGGTAATAACCTGCACCTGATGGCCCATGCTTTGGAGTTGCTTGGCAAAGAGCAAACCCTTGAAAGTAGGTTCAGGGTCAAACCATTGGCTAATGAGTAGGATTCGCATACTTGATTCTCCGCTCACCAAACTGCAACGGTGTTGGGCTAGCTTAGCGGCCTTAGGTCTTCCTGATGTGCCTAAGAATAGACTTCTTTCAGAAGTCGCAATGAGTAGTGAGTGATGAGCTTTGAGTGATGTCCAGCACGTCTTTTACCTTAGAGGAATCAGACTTATGAAAGAGGTCCAACATGTGCCACAGAGGGGAACTACCCTTTTTGCCACACCACGCGGTTCACGTAATCGGTGTAACTCAAAATGAGCCGCACCACTTTGTCCGAGACGTTGGGCATGGAGTAATCCTCGACTAGGCGCAGGCTGCGCTCGAGGCCACGCTTTTGCCCCTCGAGCACCTGGAGTGCTTGCATCACGCGGTCTTGCTCGAGGCCCACCAGCATCACCGAGGCTTCTTCCATGCTCTCGGGCCGCTCGTGGGCTTCGCGCAGGTTGAGCGCGGGAAAGTTGAGAATGCTCGATTCCTCGCTGATGGTCCCCGAATCCGAGAGCACCGCTCGAGCGTGGATTTGCAGCTTGTTAAAATCTTTGAAGCCCAGCGGCTTCATCAGCTCCACCTGTGGCGCGAAGCGGATACCTTTGGCGTCGATGCGCTTCTGGGTCCGGGGATGGGTGGACACGATGATGCGCTCATTGTAGGTTTCGGCCAGATGGTTGAGGATACTTGCAAACTTCTCGAGTCGAGCGTCCGAATCGACGTTCTCCTCGCGGTGGCAGCTCACCACGAAGTAACGCTTTGGGGTAAGGTTCAACCGCTCGAGCACCGTTGAAGCGTCTATGCCGGGGCGGTAGTGCTCGAGCACCTCGAACATGGGGCTTCCGGTCTTAATGATACGGTCCGGGAGCAGGCCCTCGCGCAGCAGGTACTCGCGGGCAATGCTCGAGTAGGTCAGGTTGATATCGGCGATATGGTCCACGATTTTGCGGTTGATTTCCTCGGGAACTCGCTGGTCGAAACAGCGGTTGCCCGCCTCCATATGAAAGATGGGAATCTTGCGCCGCTTGGCTGGAATCGCGGACAGACAGCTATTGGTGTCCCCTAAAATGAGCAGCGCGTCGGGCTTGACCTGCTCGAGCAACGGGTCGAGCCGAATGAGTATCTGCCCGATGGTTTCTATTGCGCTCGAGCCAGCAGCCTCGAGAAAGTGGTCTGGACGGCGCAGCTCGAGGTCCTCGAAAAAGATGGCGTTGAGTTCGTGGTCGTAATTCTGTCCGGTGTGGACCAGCACATGGTCGGTGTGCTGGTCTAGCGCGACCAGGGTCCGGGAGAGCCGGATAATCTCTGGGCGCGTTCCTACCACGGTCATCACTTTTAAAGCATTTTTCACTACCATTGCGCCACTTCCGTTTCACTCCAGTCGCTCCATGTCTTGGACAGAGCGGCACACTCCCAGCCCAACTGCGCCACCTCTCGGGGCGGGCCGCGTCTTGAGCAGAACGGCACCTTCCGGGCCTGCTCGCCTAACGGGCCTGTCCGCTCTCGTGAAAAATGCTTTCCTGTGTCTTGGTCTAAACGGCACCTAACGGGCCAGACCGTTGCCCCTCCTTTCAGTCGGAAAGCATCTCGCCCCTGGCGGGGTACTTTCGCAAAATGCTTCAAACGGGCATGGGTCATAGGGAGCCTTGCATTAAAACCGCTTCAGGGGTGGTATCCGGGTGGGCGGGGTCGTAGATTTCGTGGGTCCAGAACAGGGTCAGCAGCTCCCCACTCCCGGTGTTGGTCAGACTGTGGGTGTAAAGGGTGGGGATATCGACATAGCAGGGCGCGCTTCCCGATACCCGAAAGGTGTGTACCTCTGGGTGCAGCACCCGACGCAACCGAATCTCGGCCTCGCCCTGCACCACCAAAAAGCGCTCCACCTTGCGGGTGTGGTAGTGGTTGCCTCGGGTGACGCCTATAGCGGTGCTCGAGAGAAAGCTTTGACCCGCGCTGTGGGTGCGGACCGCCTCGAACAGAAACCCTCGAGGGTCGCTGTGCAGAGCGAGCGACACTGGGTAGTGCTGGGGGTACAGATAGCTGCGGAAGGTGTTGAACAGGTCGCGGGAATAGTCGTTTCGCAGGTCGGGAATGATGTGCTCTGCGTACAGAGCCTGCAAAGCCTTCAGGCGCTCGAGCAGCCCCAGCACCGTTTCCGAGCGGCCCATCACCCGTAAGTCGCCGCTGTGACCCTGGTTGAGCAGCCCGACAAAAACTCGAGCCACCTCCTGAGCGTGAATCAGCTTGAGCGGGGCGTCGGCGTGGACCGTGGGGCTTTGCCCGCTGGCGAGTTGCTGGCAGAAGGTGCTGACCACCGAGTTGTAAAAGGGACGGCCCTGCTCCCCAAAAACTCCGGGCAAGACCACGTTGCTGAACCGTCCACCCGCTTGGTCGGCCCACTCGGCCAACAGGCGGGCGCACTCTCGCTTGGAAGCACCGTAAGCAGAATCGCGCTCGATGTGGGTAGACGAGGCAAACAGCACATGGGCGGTGCTCGAGCAGCTTTTCAGGGCCTGGATTAGCGACTGGGTCAGCGCGATGTTGGCTCGAGCGACCTCACGCTCCTCGCCCCGGTTCAACCCGGCAAAATGTACCACCCCATCACAACCCGAGACAAACTCGGTCAGCGCTTGAGGCGACCCGAACTCGGCTCGACCTGCGCCCACAACGCTCACCCCCTCGAGCATGCGGGCATAAGCCGAAAAGTGCCAGCCCAGCAGTCCCTGCGCGCCGGTCACACCGATTTTTAGGCCGATTTTCATGAACGGCGACGCCCGGTCCACGCCTCGAGTTCATGCTGCATCTCGGGCAAACTCAGCAGGAGCGTTTTGACCTCGGCCACGCCGAGACGCTGGGTGTTGTGCGAGGTGTAATCCTGGGGTGAAACAGGCTCGAGCGAACCCTCGGTAAAGTATTTGTCGTAGTTGAGGTCGCGGTCATCCATACGCACCCGGTAGTACTCGCCCATATCCTCGGACTTACGCAACTCCTGAGCAGTGGTCAGCACCTCGAAGGTTTTTTCGCCGTGCCGCTCTCCAATCACCTTTAGAGGATTATCGGCCTCGAACAGCTCGAGCAGGGCCAGCGCGAGAACTTCTACGGTACAAGCGGGCGCTTTGCGGACAAAGATATCGCCCTGGTTTCCCTGCTCCCAGGCAAACAGCACCAGGTCTATGGCCACTTGAAGCGAGAGCAGAAAGCGGGTCATCTGGGGGTCGGTCAGGGTCAGCGGCATACCCGCCTTGATTTGCCCCACGAACAGCGGAATGACCGAGCCTCGAGAGTACATCACGTTGCCGTAGCGCACCGATGAAATGAGCGTTTCTCTCGAGCTGAGGTGTCGTGACGCGGCCTGGGCTACCTTTTCCATCAGGGCTTTGGTCATGCCCATCGCATTGACCGGGCCGACTGCTTTGTCGGTGCTGAGGCACACCACCCTCGGGACCCCGTGCGCCACCGCCGACTCCAGCACGTTGTGGCTGCCCACGATGTTGGTCAGCACCGCCTGCATGGGGAAGAACTCGCACGAGGGAACCTGCTTGAGCGCCGCCGCGTGAAACACCAAATTCACGCCTTTCATGGCCTGGTCCACGCTCGAGCGGTCGCGCACATCTCCGATGTAGAACTTGACCCTGGGGTGGTTGAGTCGCACCCGCATCTCTTCTTGCTTGAGTTCGTCACGGCTGAAAATACGGATTTCGTCCACGCTCGAGCCACCTGAAAGCAAACGCTCGAGCATTTTAGAGCCAAAAGAGCCGGTGCCGCCGGTGATGAGAACAGTATTATTTGAAAGTAAGTCGGGAAATGTCGTCATAGAATGAAGCTATTCTAAGCCTATCCACTCAGCAGGGCGCGCATCTGCTCGATGGCAGGGCTGGCCGCATACGATTTTTCAGCGTAAGTTCTTGCGTTTTGACGCATGGTTTCGAGGGTTTGGGAGTCGGCCCTGGCCAGGAAGAGAATCTTGTCTAACCAGAGAGCCGAGTCTTCCAGGGGTAAATCCCAACCCGCGTTGGCCTGCTCGAGACCGTGCCAGGGGGTCTGGTCACTGATTAAGGTGACGGTTCCAGCGGCCAGGGCCTCAAAAATAGCGTGGCCAAAGTTCTCGGACAGCGTGGGGAGCCAGAACAGGTGGTACTGGCTGAGGGTGGAGGGGACCGTATCGGGATGAAGGGGACCGCAGTACTGAACCTGGACATGAGCACAGAGTTTGATTTGCTCGAGACAGCGTTGCCAGTAGGCGGTGTCTTCGAGCGTGCCGTAAATGTCAAAGGAGAGGTTGAAACCGGGAGGAACGCGGGAAAGGGCGTTGAGCGCGAAGAGCAGGTTCTTAATAGGTGATATCCGCGACAGGTACACCATTCGTAAACTGTTGAACGCTTTGGCTAGAGCGCTGAACGGCGTCGGATTCAGCGCAGGAATATCCGAGGAGACTGCGATTTGCTCGGAGAGGGGGAAGTGCTGACTAATGGCGCGTTTTTCGCTGTCGTCGGTGGCTACCCAGTGCCAGAAACGGTGAAGGCGCAAGGCGCGAACCAGCGAAATGAAAATTCGCTTCTTACGAGCCTTGAGAGACAGAGGGCCGTCGAAAAGCTCACCTCGAGGGGCTAGAAACACTCTCGAGGACAGTCGGAACACAAGCGTCAGCAGCAAGCCCAGGTAACTCGAGTGGGCAAAGAAACTGTTGAGCAACACTGCGTGGTAACGCCCACGCAGCGCCCGACCGAGGTGAAAAAAATTGAATGTGGAGTAATACATGACCTTGCAGCCCTCGAGAGGTATCCAGGTATCGGTGGGGATGTGAAGGTAAGGAACAGTATCTCCGAGGTCTCGGTCTCGGCAAACAATGTAAAAGTCGAACTCGTGCCCTAACGCATGGACGAGATTAAGGATAGAGCGCTGAGGCCCACCGCTTTTATAGCCAGGTAGGAAATGACCAATGAAGATTAGTATTTTTGGTTTATCAACACCCATGATAATTATAGTTCCTTCATTTGCAAGCTACGAATCAGCCTTTTCCCAAGGCGGTACAGGTCTGTCTCCTAATTCATTAAAATATAGTAAGGATTCAAATAAGTACAACGCAGCACTGTCTGGAAAGATTTTTAAAGACCATTGTCTCCGCTTACTTCGATTTAATCTGATTTTTTCTATGTTTTCGCAAATCTCAATCAATTTGACTCTTATAGTCTCTTTATTCACATTATGTATTACCACTCCTAAGTGAACATCCGATTTTCCAAATAAAATTGACGCCCCCGTAAATTCTCCACATATTACATAGGTACCCTCAAGAATGGCTTCGCTTATCACAACTCCCCATCCTTCATCACTGATGTTTGTTAAACACAAAATATCCGAATCACCAATAGCCTTCCTAATTAAAGAATTATCAACAAAATCTAAAATTTCAATTGAAATTTTTGTATTCATTCTTTCAAAGCGCTCGATTACTTTATTTTTTAAAGGACCATTTCCATATATTTTTAAAACGATTCTATCTTTCAAATCATCCGGAAGTGAGTAAAGTGCGTTTAGCAATTCAATAACACCTTTATACTTGACAAGTCTGCCTACATAAATTAGTTTAATTTTGTCATCTGTATTACTAACAGCGGAACTTAGTGATTTCAAACCAACGAAATAGCCAAAAGGTTGAACACATTCATTTTTTATTGGCATTCTATTATAAAACTTGACGCCGTTGGACCCGATAGCCAAAACTCCTTTAATCAATTTTTTATTCAAGTAAAAATAAAGGCCATACTTTATATATCGTAATACTGAATTCACTAAGGGCAACTTATTTATATCTGGAGATTCGGCCATCAATATGTATCTGACATTATATTTAACCATTAGCAAAAGACCTTTTTTTAATGTATCACCTTGAGAGAAACCTGAAAAAATATGGATGCTAGAGGGGATGTTTGCGATGTAAGCCAATTGACTGTCGTTTGGCGATTGAAATATTTTAATATTCAAATGTGTTAAGTTACCTAAAGACCATCCCATACTTTTTCTGACCTCATCTTCGATTCGGTCTACTACTAGAATAACCCTTGCAAATTTAGTTAACGCTAGAAGCAAATCAATTTGATGCATACTTAAAAATTGCTGCCAAAAAACAATGCTGTAAATTTTGTTATTTGGTGATGCAGTCATTACACGTATACCTTATTCGCTCTATTTTCTTGAATAATAATTGTTTTCGAGTCCATATACGGACTCATAAGTACTATCAACCAACCAAGCAAACCCATACCCCCTAATGAAAACATAGTGTATTCACCAAAATTCGATGCAAAAAATCCCAAAAAGAACAGGTAAACTAATTTATTTTTACTTGATGTTGTAATAAACGAAAATAATAAAATTATAATAAAAAACGTACCTATAATTCCGTTTTCTTCTATAGTAGCAGATAGTATCATACCTTTTTCTAGAGGTGTCCCAATTGGTATGTTAAATATAGGATCATAAGAAATATCCGCTGTATCATAGTTAGAAGGAATTCCAAATCCAATACCAAAAATAGGATGTACAGCAAAATTATCAAGTGAGCTTTGAATCAATTCTCCCCGTGAATTTTGGTAAGCAGAGAAAATACTTCCATCTTCTACTCTTTTACTCATAAAAACTTCAATATTATTAAATATAGCGTCTCTAAAGTAAAGAATAATAATTGTCAAAAAAACTGTAAACATCAGTATTAGTAATATTTTTTGATTTAAAATAGCCAAATTATTCCTTTTCAAAAAAATCAAGTAGGAAGCCGTAGAAAAAATTATCGATAAAATAGCCGTGCGAGATTCAGATAAGTAAGCAAAATAGAATAAAACAATAAGTATAATAAGGTATTTTACCGATTTGATTGAATCAGACTGTGTAAATTTATGAAAAAAGAATAAAAAATATAAGACACAAAATATCCCAAAACTTTGTGGATGAATCAGTATACCTTGAAAACCTGTCCCATTTACATAATAGCCAATTGATGGAACAAAAAGAGTAGCGAAACTTGATAAAATTATAAATAAACCGAATTGCTCGAACCACTCCACTACCAATTTTTGCTGGCCACTTTGGGCAATCATTAACAAGTAAAATTTAATACTTACAACCCCACCAACAAATATTAGTAATTTAAATATTGATATGGTTGGAATGTAACTAGTAGAAATACAAAAAATAAATAACGCACCTAAGGAATTTATAACAAAGATAGATTGTCTATTTGCGTTAAACAACATAACGCTTTTATATTTTATGAGGTAAATTGCAATACAATCAAATAAAAAATACAAAATAGTTAGGTATTTCAATATACTATCGTCTGGCGTATTAAATATTGACTTGTTCACCATAGTAAAGAAGAACAAAAACAACAATGATAAGATTCGATGCGAATAACTAATTCTAGAAAGTAAAATTAACAGAATTGATAAAAAAACGGTCGGTAAATTGATTGCAGATACCACAAACATTAAGAATATAATTACCAACTCAATCATACGCCTCCCATTTTTCTATTCAAAGCGCTTTTGATCATCAGCCTAGTTGGTAGAACCATAAAAATTACCAATATAAATATCCAAACTGCCATTCCATAAGATATGCCAAGTAAATGATAAGATATGAGTTTTACAGTAACACTTAAAATAGCTAAACGAAGCATAAGTTGAAAGTATTGATTGTACATCTTGAGTCCTAATAATATGTTTATCTGTAAAATATTAAACGAATATACCAAAAAATATATTGACATAACTGAAAATAGTTCAATATTCAGTTCTACAGCGTAGTTTGATATAATACCTATTATATAACTCGCTCCGAGCAAGATAATAGATGCAAAGATAAAATACAACCCTATTAGAAAAATTGAAGACCGTCTGATTAGATTTTTTACGATTCCAAAATTGTTTTTCACCATATTTTGATTCACAAGAGGCCAAATCATTGGTAAAATCAAAGATATAAGTGAAATATATAGGTCAAAAGGTATTCTATGGACTGAATATGTTCCAAATGTACCTACGCCAAATAACTTTTCAATTACTATTGGTTCAATGCCATATACGAAGAAATACAGTAATTGTGAAGCAAAAACCTCTCGTGATTGACTTATAATTGAAAAGGTAGACAATAAATGAAAACTACTGGCCTTAAATCTAGTATTTGTATTTTTCAGCAATGAAAATGCATTGATAGATTGAATGAAAAACTGAGAGATATAAAATATTAGGCATGTAGTTTCAATGGACATATCTGGTTTTATAAAGATAAAAACCGTTAAAAAAGGAATTAATTTCGCCATTGCATCGAATACGTTCTGAATGTAATTTTGATGAAACGCTAATCTGACTTTTGAAATAATTGTGGTTGGGTTGATTAAACATGCAACAGCTAACGATATAGTATATATAGAATGAAAGAATATTGAAAATAATAAAATGATAAGTAGCAACAATATACTTATATAAGTTGTTGCTACAATAGCTGTAGCAATCTCGCTGGAATCATCGTTTGAATTACCTAAATTGACTTTATTGACAATTATACTTGAAATACCAAAATCAATAAAGCTAAATGAAATCGAGATTTGATATATAAGCATCCAGTAAGAGTACTTCTCAATTCCCCACACACGTATAAGAAAAGGAGAAAACAATAGTGGAACCAAAACGCTTGTTGATCGTGCAAAAAGACCCGTTAATAAATAGTACACCGCAGTTCTTGCATTTGCGTTCGTAGAATCAGTCATTTCAGTCCAAACTTTTGATAAACTTTGCTGGACATCCACCTACCATTGTATTCTCTAGTATATCGCTCACGACTGTACTACCAGCAGCAATTACACAACCCCTACCTATCCTTACTCCTCCTAAAATTGTACTCCTCGCACCAATCCAGGTACCATTACCAACTCGTATTGGTTTCGCAAAACCATTTCCTGCCCGCCGCTTAGAATTGCCTAGCTCGTGAGAGCCAACTATAAATAAGCAATCCGGAGCAATGTCACAATAATCCCCAATATAAACTAACGCAGTATGATGGCCTATGATGCGCGTTCCACCCCCTATCCAAGTATTTTTTCCAATTTCAAAATACTTATTGTCAATAGCGATTTGCGAATGTAGTCTTGCAGTCAAATCTACATTTGCCCCACTCAATTTTAATATGTAACTTTTCATTTTAAACAGTCGTGTCGCAGGTAGAAACCTGAATATTGTAGAAAAAATTAAAAACGTTATTCGTTCAATCATAGTCATCCACTTGTTCCTACAATCCTGACGCATCTCTCGAGGAGGCAGCATGAGACCTGCGTAACCTCGAGCCGAAGACTAAGATACATTAAAGCACTAGATTCATGGTGTGTTCTGTCCTCGAGGCTCGAGGCTTGAATGTTTGTGAGCTGGCGTTGTAGGCATAACTGTATCCAGAACACGCTTGAGATATTTAAAGGCCCTGTGGCCCATGACTTATTGTGCTGTATACTCTCGAAGAGCGGTAAACTAAACGTGGGCTGGATACTCATACTTACTCTCATATTTCCAGGAGAAGTTCCGGTAGTGGTGTGTTCAAGACTGCTCAAGTTTTCTGATAAACTAGGGCCTGATGTCTCACACGGATTATGTAAAGATTCTCCGCCGCTCGAGTAGCCTAATTTCGACCACTATCGGAGTTCTACTTTGTTGTCACCCACCTTTTTTTCGACCCGCTCTCTCAAATTTTTGCTCGACTATGTGCTGGTGCTGGCGACCCTGCCACTGGCACTCTACCTCCGACTGCTCGAGGGTGGGGTTAGCTTAGGCCAGTCTCAGGCGCTGTGGATGCTGCTGTTGCTCAGTGCCCTATACAAGCCCCTGGTGTTGCTGGGTTTCCGGCTCGAGCGCCGCATCTGGCAGAAAACCAGCCTTCCCGATGTTTACGCTCTGGTTCAAGCGCTGTTCCTGATTTACCTGCTCGATACCGCGCTCAGCTTCTACCTCTCGAGCTTACCCCGCAGCCTGCCTATTATCGCTGCTCTGCTCAGTTTGACCAGTATGTTGGGTATTCGCTTGCTGGCCAGGGGGCTGTACGAGCACCGCCGACACAAAGTGTGGAACACCCTCGAGCCGCACAAACTCAAACGGGTGCTGATGGTGGGCGCGGGCGACGCAGGCAGTTTGTTTGCCCGAGAAATGCTCAAACACCCCGAGCAGGGCCTCTATCCTATCGCATTCCTCGACGATGACCCGCGTTTGCAGGGCCAGAACCTGCACGGTATTCCTATCGCGGGGGTCCTCGAGCAGATGCCGGGGGTCGCCCACAAATTTGGGGCCGAGATGGTGCTGTTCGCCATTCCGTCTGCCGAGGGCGAGGTGGTGCGCCGGGTGGTGGCCGCCGCTCGAGCGCTGGGCTTGCCTTACAAGGCGCTTCCCTCGGTGTACGAACTGGTGGGAGACCGCCTGCAAATTTCACAACTGCGCGATGTCAGCGTCGAGGACCTGCTGCGCCGCCCTCCGGTAGAACTCGACCTCGAGCAAATCGAAGGCTACCTGCGTCAGAAAACGGTGTTGGTCACGGGCGCGGGGGGTTCGATTGGCTCGGAAATCGTGCGCCAGGTGCTGCGCTTTTATCCCAAGCAAATCATCTTATTCGGGCGCGGTGAAAACAGCATCTTCACCCTGCAACAGGAGCTGCTGCGCCAGTGGCCCGACGTGGCCTGCACCGCGCTCATCGGTGATGTTCGCCACCTCGAGCGCCTCGACGCGGTGTTCAGGGAGTACCACCCCGACGTGGTGTTTCACGCCGCCGCCCACAAACACGTTCCGCTGATGGAGGATTCACCCGGTGAAGCGGTGCTCAACAATGTGTTCGGCACCCGCAACGTGGCCCAGATGTGCCTCGAGCACGGGGTGAGTTATCTGGTCAACATCTCGACGGACAAGGCGGTCAACCCCACTTCGGTGATGGGCAGTACCAAGCGAATCGCGGAAATGGTGATTGCGGGGTACGCCGCTCGAGTTAGTGAGGGTCAGAAGTTCATCTCGGTGCGCTTTGGCAATGTGCTCGGCTCGCGGGGCAGCGTGGTGCCCACTTTCATGCGCCAGATTCAGGATGGCGGCCCCATCACGGTGACGCACCCCGACATGAGCCGCTACTTCATGACCATTCCCGAGGCGTCGCGGTTGGTGCTGCAAGCGGGCAGCAGCGGACAGAGCGGTCAGGTGTACGTGCTCAACATGGGTCAGCCGGTCAAAATCGTGGACCTCGCAAGGGACCTGATTCAGCTTTCCGGCGCAAAGAACATCGAAATTGCGTTCAGTGGCCTGCGCCCCGGTGAAAAGCTGTTCGAGGAGCTGTTCACCGAAACCGAAAACACCCAGCGCACCGACCATTCCGAGATTTTCTCGGCGGCGCTGCCCCAGACCAACACCGAATGGCTGACCACTCAGCTCGAGCGGCTGTACACCCTGGCCCAGCAGGGCAACGCTGTTTCCCTACGCAAAGCGATTCAGGAACTGGTGCCGGAAGCAAGCGTGGTTTGACGCCTACTTGACTTCGGGCGCAGGAGAGCCGTCCATGACGGGTAGCTCGAGTTGTTTTGCTTCTTGTTCACTCGAGTCGTGTTTTATAGAGCGTTTGGTATCAACGGTGGCCAGGGCTATCAGGGTGAACGCGGTCATCATGGTGCCTGGAATCACGCTCAGATGGGCATCGTAGATTCCCGACACCAGCAAGGGGGGCAGCGCGGACCACCAGATGAGCGCACCCAGACCGCCCCGCCGGGTCCACAGCGGAAGTATCAGAATCAGGACAAAAAAGAGGACTCCCACACCTCCGAACTCCGAGGCGATTTGCAGTAAGTCATTGTGTGCGTAGTTGACGCTCATGCTCTCGACCACACTTCCTGATTCGAGTTCGGACACCCGGTAACGGGGGCTTTCGCTCAGAAACTGTCCGCTTCCTGCGCCCTCGAGCGGATGGGCTTTCCACACCTCGAGGCCGTAACGCCACACCGCGCGGCGACCTTGCAGAAATTGGTCCCAGGAGTTATTCAGGCCAATGAGTTGTCGGTGTGAGGCAAAAAAAGCCTGTCCCTGTGGACTCAGAAAGGCTGGAACCCCCACGGCGACTACAACGACCTCCAGAGCCAGAAGTGTCCTACCCAAAATGCGGTTCTTGGTCCAAATCCACACGAGCAGTGGGGTCAAAGTGGCCAGCAAAACAGCGGGAATGCTGCTAGCGTCCGTTTTGAAGTTCATCCAGTGCAGCAAAACGAGTAGCCCGATAAGCACAAGGCTGTGTAGATGGGGGCGGGTCAACAAGAGCAGACTGGTCAGCACGGCGGCCACCGGAATCAGATAGCCGCTGAAGTGGCTGGGATTGAAGTAGGGACCTGTAACCAGGGTTGGCCCAGCACCCGGATAATAATGGAATCCAGGAACCAGAAACCCTCGAGTTTGCAGGTAAGCCAGCGCCAGAGCGCCCGCCGCCGTGAGCACCAGCACGGTAAGCGCTGCGGTTTGCCTTCTTGCCGTCGTCACCAGCAGGTGTAGGGTGAGAGCGACTCCCAGCACGGCGGTCCAGACCCCGGCAAGGCGGTAGCCCTCGAGCTTGTACGGTGCCCAGAGCGTGCTGAGCCATATCCAGCCGAGGAACCCTAAAATAGCCATAAGCCATATGGGCCGAACCGTGACGACCCGACCTCGCAGGCTCAGGGCTATCAAAGTAACCATCCAAGTCGCCAGACCCAGCAAGGTCAGACCCGCCTGACCCCACCAGGGGGTGCTCCCCTGAGCGAGAGGTCCCCAGGCTATTGTGAGCAGTGCAATTCCTAGAGCCAGGAGTTCAAAAAGATGGGTCCAGCGGTCACGGGTCACAGGTTCACGGGTCACAGGTTCACGGGTTATAGGCTCATGGGTCACGGTGCAGCCTGCCCTCGGGACCCCTGTTCGCACTCGGTGTTGCTCACCAGGGCGGCACAACGCGCAAACGAAGCTCGAGCCGCCGGAACGTCCCCTAGTAGGTCCTGCGCTCGCGCCTGCTCGAGCCAGTAGCCTGCATTGTTCGGGTCGAGGTTTAGGGCGGGCTGTAGCAGGGTAATCGCTCGAGCGTACTCCCCTGTGAGTACATACATGCGGGCGTGCTCGAAGTGAGCCAGCGTCCCGTGGGGATTGAGCCGAGCCGCTCGCTCGAAGGCCGCATCCGCTTCTTGCTGAAACGCTTTAGTCTGCCGAAACAGCCAGAGGGTACGGGCGACGATACCGCGCTGAATCCAGGCATCCGAATCTCCCGGACTCGAGCGAACTGCACCGAGCAGCGACGCTCGAGCGGCATCGTAATCCAGGGTTGCACGTTGGGCCTGAGCCTGGCTGACCTGCAAACGGGCCTGGACATCGTGTGTGGTTGCCACGAAGAGCCAAATCGGCAGAACCAAAAATAGCCCCCCCAGGAGGGGGGGAAACGGTATCAAAATACCCATATAGACCTGTCCACAATGTTCAGTCCCAGTATTCAGCCATAACACTCAGCCACAATGCTCAGAAGGTGCGAGTCTCACCTGCCGGTGGGGGTTATGGCTTGCTGAGCCTGCTCCACTAGCTTGTTGGCGGCTCTAGGATTTTCTATGAGTTTTTGCGCGCCTTCGAGGCTGGTGACGGCCAGACTGGGGTTAGCCGCAATGGGCGCAGCCGCTTGGGCTAAACTGACAGGCTTACCCGTTGCGGACTCGAGCACTGCTGCGGTAGCGAGTGCGGGGCTGATGGGTTTGTCACCTGCGGCTACCAGTGCAGCGAATATGTCAGGACTCAGTTTGAGGGTACTCGCTAAACTCGCCAGCAACCTGGGATTCTTGAGGTCTGCTGCGGTGAGGGTTATGCCCTTGAGTGCTGCAAGCTTGATTAACAACAATGTTCCGGTGAGTTGCGTCTGCTGGGCCTGAGCCAGGGGTAGGACCAGAGCAGTAGTGGTTGCGAGCAGTGCAAGTATGGATTTATTCATTGTGGTCTCCTAACTCACGTTACAGGCTCATATCGAAGATGTTGGGGTTGGGGAAGATGACGCTGACCAGGGGCTTCGACAAAACTCGATTACTGAAACACACAGGCTATTTCTGAACAGTGTATTCCTGATAATAGTAATAGCCCCTCGAGCGTCCGGGAATCTTGTTGAGAACAAAACCCAGCACCTGTGTACCAGAGTTTCTAACGTTCCGCAACGTAGAGGTGAGCTGAGCAAGCGTACTTCGCTGGTGCTCTATGACCAACACGACGCCCTGAGTATGGCGGGCCAACGTCAGTGCATCAGAAACAGCCATCAGGGGAGGGCTGTCCAAGAGAACTATATCATAAGCGGTGCTCCAAGAATCCAACAAACGCGGAAGCAAGGGATTGTTGATGATGTGGGTGACATTGTTTTGCGGTGGTCCAGCCATCAGTACATCCACGTTTTCGGCTACCGAGAACACCTGTGCTGCCCGTGGCTCGAGCAACGCTTTTTGTAGGTTGGAGGCGCTGCCGTAACCGAGTTCAAAACCGGGCAGGTTCTTGAGCGATATATTTTTGAGGTCTCCCCACAGGTTTTGCTGGGTGGGTCTGTGCAAGTCAAAATCGATGAGCAGCACTCGCTTTCCCGCTCGAGCGTAATTGTCGGCCAGCGCGGCGGTCAGGCTGCTCTTACCTTCGCTGACCAGTGAACTCGATATCAGCAGGCGACGAGCTTTGCCGTCCAGGCGACCCTCGAGACCGACCCGCAAAAACCCGATGCTTTCGTAGAGTTGCCCCGAACGCACGCTGTTCAAAAAGCCCAGTTGGAGTTGGCGGGCACCCAAACGGGGTATTCGTCCCAACACCGGAGCCTCGAACGAGGCCAAATCGTCTTCACTCTCCACCCGCCGCCGAAAGGTTTCCAGCGCTAAATAAATGGTCGAACTCAGGAAAAGAGCGGCCAGCGCAGCCAGCACCGCATTTTGCAGCGGACGGGGAGCTACCGGACCGCTGGGGGTTTCAGCCTCAGCCAGCGGAGCCAGCACGCCGGTGGAGGCTTTGACCAGCACCTGTACCTGGCCCAGGCTTTGTAGTACCGTCGCTCGAGCGGCGATAAAGGTTTGCTGGTCCACACTGCCCGTAGCACTGCTGTTTATCTGTCCCTCGAGCACCTGAAGCTGAAGATTCAAACTGTTCTGGGCGCGGGTCAAGCGGGTTAGAGAGCGCTGGTTATCCCAATCGAGTAGCTCTTGGGTGGCCAGATTGGTCAACACCTCGGCGGCTTGAGCGCTGGGTGCCCGAGCGGTAATTTCATAGACACCATTGAGCTGTGGGTCGAGTCGCGCCCTGACGCGCAAAGTCTGGAAGGCGTTGCGGCGCAGCTCCCCGAGTAACTCGTCCTCGAGCGCCCGCTTTTCGATGTTTTTTAGGATACTTTTTTGCAACTGTGCGGCGATGGCTGTGACCACACTTTTGGAGTGCAGCGCCTTTTCCACCGCTCCTTGCGGTAGCGGGGGAGCGCTGACCAAAGTGGTGTTAATCACCTGATTGCCACTGCTATCGCCTCGAGCGGCGAGCACGCTGCTGGTTGCCTCAAACACAAGGGGCTGACGGCTGCTCCAAAAATAAACCATCAATCCAGCCAGAACGGTAGTGCCTACAATGAGCCACAAATGACGTCTGAAAACGCGAAAAAGTCGGACCAGATCGACGGTGTCTGGCGAGGATGAAGGGTTAGATGGGTCCACAGGGTTCAATGCAGTTCTCCTTCAGAAACCCACCACCTTCTCGAGTAGGCTGGCGCATATCCCCGACAAGGCCAGGGATACCCCTGCGTTTCTAGGTGAGGGTATTAGACGATTCAAACCACTCTAGCGGATTTCTCGACCCTCGAGAGTGACGTGTATATATTCATTTCTACTGTCTCACACTGCCTTTCTCTGGTGCACCCAGCAGGACTCGAACCTGCGACATGCCGCTTAGAAGGCGCGGAAATGAGATTCGTGTGGGTTTATGCAAGCTCGTAGAGGGCGGAAAACTCGAGGTTTTTCGGTTTGAGCGTTCACCTGGGTTCACCTGGGTTCATCTCTACTCCGCACGCTACTCCGCACGGAATGGGAGGTTTGGAAGTCATGGGGCACGGGTAAATCTCTACAAGCCTGGACAAACCGGTTTTCTGAAGAGACTGCTCCATCCAGTCGACAGACCGGAGTCCTCAAAACCTTATCCTGCTCGAGGGAGGACATCCACCGTAAAAGGGGGACGCCTGTTGCTTCGAGGCCAAGCACTCGAGGCGCGGCCAGTTCTGAGGAAACTTTTTTGCTCAGAACTGGCTATTAAGAAGATGGCTCCGTTGAGACTCTGGCCATACATGGGCAATGCAAGTGATCACTCAGGGTTGAAACGCTTTTACTTCCGCCAGCGGACCATAGACCATCGTGCCGCTCACCGTTTTCTCTCCTCCAGCACACGTTTGTGTGAAGGTTGCCAGGAAGTGCGACAGTCTGTAGCCTTTTTCCACATCCGACTCGAGCCGCTTGATGGTGAATTGCCCCCCGATGCCCCGACAGGTGTAGTCCTGGGTGCGAAAATTTAAGCCTCCATACAGAAGGTTCCCAAAACCCGCCTCTTGGACGTTGAGATAAGTACCCAAGACAAGAGGTCGCAATTCAATTCCATAAAACATCAGATACGTGAACTTGGAACCATCGATGGGGTCGTTAATCATAGCGCTCACCTGAGAAGGGTTTTTGCCGTCCGGTGAATAGGCGAAAAAGGAAAGGCCCATTTTACCTTCTGGGTAGATCAAGTCTTGTCCCTCGAAGATAAAGCGCACGGCGGCAATGGGGATCAGCTTGAGGGTCACACTTTGGTCAAGCTCGCTCGAGCGTGCTCGCACCGTCACACGGGTGGTCTGAGCCAGGTCGGGAGGCGGTATGTAGGTGATTTGGGAATTTTGACCCTGCTCAAGCCGTCCCACGCTGGGTTCCAGACTCCAGGTGATGGGCTGGGTGGTGTTCTTGATAAAGGCTCGAAAGGTAAAGGCACCCTGAGCTACGGATAGCGTGTCCCCGGGCAAATCAAAAATGATGCGAGGCCGGGGATAAATAGTCAAAGTGGCCGTGCGGGTCAGTCCGGCAGCGTAGGCGGTCAGAGTCACCGTCTGCACCTCCTCCACATCCACTGGAGGGGTGTAGACGGTGGTGGTTGAGAAGGGGTCAGACAAGGACCCCACGAACGGGGGGTTCTGGACCCAATTGACGCGGGCATCGCTGTAGAGCAATTGGGCGGTGAAAGCCTGCGGCGCACCACTGGCCGTCAGGGTGCTCTGGGCCGGAGTGACGCTGAGAGACGGTTTAGGGGTCACCTGAAACGAGTAGCTGCGCTCGAGCGTTCCCAGTTTAGCCCGCACGACAACGTTTACAGGTGCAAGCAGGGTCGCGGGTGGGGTGTAATCGCTGCTCAAACCCTGTGCGCTCGAGAGCTGGCCCGGTCCTTCGAGACTCCAAACTACTTCCCCTGCGCTGTCCGGTGAGCGCTGAGCGCGGAAGCGGTAGGGACCGCTGCCTGCGGACACCCGTTCCCCCATACCTTCGGGAAGAACCAAAGCTAGCATCGCCGTGGCCACCTTGAGCTGCACCGGCACCGTCTGCTCGAGGGTGCTGTTCTCGAGCGAAGCTACGATCTGAGCGCTAGCGGGCGCACTCAAGGTCGCGGGTGGGGTGTAGCGGGTCGTTTTGCCCTGAAGGGTGGACAGCGACCCCGCTCCCTCGAGCCGCCAGCGCACCGGGGCTTCACTGCCCAGCACCGTGGCCTCAAGGTAGGCGGGAGCGGCTCCGGCCTCGAGTGAGAGGCTGCCGGGCAACACCACCAAGCGTGACGCACCCGGTGCGGGGGTGGCTGGGGTGCAGGCTCCTAGCAGCGCCGAGAGAGCGATAAAGAGCCGCAGGAGAGGGCTGAACAGGGTCAGAGGGAGTCGGGTCATGGCTGGGTTTTAAAGCTCAAATTGACGTATTGCACGTCGGTTGCGCCGGCTTCCCAGCTCCGGGCTGCCGGGGCGTTGGAACTGGCGAACGCCAGGGCCGAGGCGTAGGGCAGGCCCCCGATGCGGATGAGCTGGACGTCGTAGCGCGTGTTGGGCTTGAGGGTGAAACCCTGGTCAGCCAGGGAAAAGCGGCTTTTTTGCAGCACGGTGGTGAACAGCCGACGCCGGCTGAAGCCGTCGAGCGTGTCCGACTCGTCCAGGGTGAGCAGGGTCAAGCCGCCGCCGTCACCCCAGCGCAGCACCGTCACCACCGCAGCCGCTAGGTCTTGACCCACCCCCGGCGAGAGCCACTCGAGAAAGGGCAGGGGACGCAGCTCAAGCGTCTGGGGCAGCGTCTGGAGAATACGCCCGGTGTTGCTGCTACGGTATAAGGGTCCTGTCGAATCTTCGGACGCGCTCAGGGTAAACACATAATCTGCGCCCGCGACGACGGGCAGCGAGACGGGCACCGTTACCCCTGTCTCGGGTTTGACGCTGCCGCGCCCCAGGGTGATGCCCCCCTCGGTGCTCACGGTGCGAAACCCGGTGCTGACGTAGATTTCCGGGCGAGCGCCCACCGGGAGCGTGGCCCTCAGGCGCACCGTTTGAGTGGTGATAGGGCTGAGTGCGATGTCCTGACCCTCGAGCGCGCCGCTGGTGGGCAGCGCCACGCTCCGCTTGCCGTAGGCGGTGTAGTTCTGCACCAGGTCGGTGTAATTTCCGCTGGATTGCAAGGCGTGCAGCGTTCCTGGACCTTTGGGAACGGCGTCGTAGTATAGACCCGCCACCGGATACTCAAAGCTGAAATCGCGGTTCACCCGCTGGCCCCCGCTCACACTGTTGGTCGTGCTGGTGAGGTACACGTTGGCGTCCAGAAAAGGATTTAGGGTGCCGATGACCCGCCCTTTGACTTGCGGCGCTGGAGTGGGGGTAGGAGTGGATTCAGGGGGGAACTGACTTTGCACCAAGCTGCTCAGCGCCGCAAGGTCGCTCGAGGTGAGGTCTTCTACAATCACGGCGGTGGTTTCCCCCTCGCGCAGGTAGGCAGGAACGTCCACCCGGATGGTGTAGGGAATCTGGACGCCGGAGACGCGAAAACGACCTTGTGTATCGGTGGTCACGGGGGGTAAGCCCTGGACGGTCACGCGCGCGGTTTTGCCCCCAGTGGGGAGCGTGCCGCTGAGAGTCAGGGTTTGCTCGGAACCGGGGCCGGGACCCGCTGGGTTTGGGTTGCAGGCACCCAGCAAGAGGGTGCTCAGGACAAGAACAGACGACAAAGGTTTGAGGCTCATGGGTATCTCCGCAGACAGCCTAAATAAAAGCTGTCCCAATTTTGTTTAAGAATCATAAGGAAATTTTTAAGCCGGGTGATGAGCCGAATCGGGCGGGTGCCGGTTCACCCTAAGTTCGCGCTCGAGTTCAGCCAGTAAACGCCATCAGGTTAGGGGTCCTTTCTGAGGGGTTCAATGCGAGAAACGCACCCTCCGCTTTTGAGGAGGGTGCGTTGCCGCAAGAATGAGGATGAGCCGTGCTCGCGTGCCCGGTCATGGGGCTGACTCCGGTGGCCAAGTCAGGGGTGAACCCTGTCGGTTCACTTCGGTGAGAAGTCGCTATAGTAAGGGCTGATTCAGCGTCGCTCGAGGCCCCTTCTCCACCCCTTACCTCCACAGATGCGCTGGTGCATAGCGAGAAAGGAAAGGTCGTACCGAGTCGACTTCGTGGCCGAGACCAAGCGCGAGATTCTGATGCCCGAGGCCGAGGAGCCAGACGCAAGCTCGAGCACGGCGGCAAACCGTGGCCCTGTGCCCTGCGGTCGGGCGACGAGGTGCTGTCCAACTGTTCGCTCGAGGGGCTGGTACTCGGAGGTGAGGGCGGTCTGACCTGTTTGACCTTCCCTAGTGTACATGCCCATATAAAACGTGGAAAGACTCAGCACTTGAATTATATGAGTCTGAGATATGCACTAGTGATTTGCTGAACAGCCATTTCCACATCCAGCCTTTGAGTCGTTCGTCCGAGTCCTACCCGAAACGTTTGATCCGCCTCTTCTCGAGTTAAGCCTAATGCAGTGAGCACGTAAGAGGGTTCCATAGCGCCACTGTTGCAGGCTGAACCTATGCTGAGAGCAATCTCCGGTAGATTGAGCAGCAGTGCATCCGCTTCCACCCCAGGGAGGGTGACGCTGCTGTTGCCCGGCAAACGGTGCTGCCTCGAGCCATTAAAGCGGATTTCAGGAATAGCCTCTTTTAAGCCGCGCTCTAGGGCATCACGTAGGTCGCGCAGGTGGGTCGCGCCCACCATCTCCTGACCTGCCAGGACACACGCCAGACCCAAGCCCACGAGGTAAGGCACATTTTCCGTACCAGGGCGCAAATGCCCTTCTTGAGCACCTCCGAACATCAGCGGTTTGAGCGGGATGCGTGGACTCGAGCGCCGCATAAACAGTGCGCCACAGCCTTTGGGTGCGTAGAGCTTGTGGCCGCTCAACGAAAGCAGGTCTACCGGCAAGGTCTGAATATCTATAGCGAGGTGCCCCACGCTCTGTGTGGCGTCACAGTGCGTGTAAGCCCCTTGATCTTTTGCGTGAGCAAAGAGTGGCTCAAGCGGTTGAAGCGTGCCCACCTCGCTGTTGGCGCTTTGAATAGAAACCAGCAAGGTTTGATCGTCAATCAACTCCAGAGCTTCATCCACCCGCACTCGACCGTCGCGCTCGAGGGGAAGATAGACCACCTCAAAGCCCCGCTCGGCCAGCACCCGACACGGCTCGAGCACCGCCTTGTGTTCGATACGGGTGGTGACAATACGGCGGCGCTGTGGGGGGAGGGTCTGGGTTAGCCCCAGAATCGCCAGGTTGTTGCTCTCTGTGGCCCCCGAGGTAAAGATAATTTCCTGAGGTTGGGCGTTGAGCAAAGCGGCGACCTGTTCCCGTGCAGTGTCTAGAGCTTTGGCGGCGGTCCGTCCAGGCAAATGGTAGGCGCTCGAGGGGTTGCCAAACTGGCCTGTGAAGTAGGGCAGCATGGCCTCGAGCACCCGAGGATCGCAGGGGGTGGTGGCGTGGTGATCGAGGTACAGCGTCATGCGGGTTCCAAATACTGCTCGTACTGGCGGTATTCGGCGTCCAGAGTATAGAGCTGATCCCAGATGCGCTGGCGCAATTTGAGGGCTGGGCGCAAGCAGTACATCTCGAATTCTCCCGCACTCAGCTCACCGTGCGGGAACTGAAGCTTCATCAGTCCGCTGGCGATAGCACGCACCGATTCCTCGTTGCGCCTGAAGGGCTTTTCTCCGCTAAGTTGTACCCGTTGGGCGCAGTATCCATCGGCCTCAAGGTCATTGCGGAGCGCGATGAGCGCGTCTCCGAAGAAGTCAGATTTCAAACCCACCGTATGTGGCGACTGATTGCTCACCAAGTAGCGACCGCTGAGTTTGGGCAGCTCCCAGCCAGGAATTAGCCCTTTGAGTCGGTCCAAAAAAGCGGTTTCCTGCAAGAACTTAGGCAGCTCACTCACCAAGAGGTCGCGCAGAGGTCGCTGCTCGTCATCGAGGGCAATATTGGCCAGGATCACAAAGCCGTAGTCGCTGCTAGTTTCGTGCAGTCCCCCACGAGTCAGCTTGCCGTTCGCTAGGTAGCCTTTGAGACCGCCCACAATCTCTTCAGGCTTCTCAAACTTGGCCGTTTGTACCTCATCGAGTACCACCACCTTGAAGCGGGCCAGTAAGCCCCATTGTCCGCTCGCATTGTTCACGAACAGCACCGCTGGGCTGATATTGCCCCCGCTGATCAAGCGCACCTGGGGACTGATGTTTTCATAGGTGAAGCTTTTGCCGGTTCCTTTGGGCGCGAGTTCCATCAGGTGCATGTTTTTCTGAACCAAAGGCAGCAGTCTGCACAGCAGCAGGGTGCGCTCTTCGTCGGTAAATGCCTCGGCGTCATACCCCAACGAGGTGAGCAACAGAATGCGCCATTCTTTGAGAGTAAACGCTGCTCGAGCCTGTTTGTAAAGGGGGAGGTTCACCGCTGCCTGCATCGGTTTGAAGGACAGCACAGCGACCCCATCTTTGAGCGCGCCCACCTCAACTACCCCCCACAGCCCCTGACGCAACAGGTCGGGGAACTGCTCGAGCAGTTGATCCCCGATGTAAGCGTCTTCGATGCCCAACAGGGGAAGTCGGGCCACTCGCTCGGAGTCCTTTCCTCGCTTGAGACGGACTTCCGCTTGAAGTGGGGTGAGCACCTTGAGCGTCTGCCCTTGAGCCAGTCGGTGTTTGAGAATGTTCTGATCCGCCGCGCCGGGGATGACTTTCTCAGTCCAGTCTTGAACTTTCTGTATCTCCGCAGCGGTCATCGCCCCAATTCCAGGCACCACACTCTCGAGTACCCATTCGGCCACATAAGCGGGAATTCCTCGCTTTTGTAGCTGGCTCATCGGCAAGCGACGTTTATCGATGGCCAAAGAGCCAAAAATTTGCACGGTCTTGTCGTCCAAACTGCTTTTTACTTGTTCACTCATAGGCCCAGGTCCCCTAAAATGTCCTCGCCTCGAGCATACATTTCTTGGGTCTCTAAAAGATTTTGTACGGTGAGGCGCTCGACGGCGCGGCTTCCCCAGCGCACCCCTACTTCCAAGGTAGCTCCATCCAACTGTGCTTGCGAAGGCCAGTGTGTCCAGGGACAGACTACGCTTTTGGAGCTGAGAGGAGAAATAGTTTCCCGCAAGGTCCACTCCTCTGGCCAGAGCGAGCAGCGTACCCACTCGAGCGTGAGCGGGATTGCGTTGGGGTTGGTCAGCTCGAGCACGAAGGTGCCCGGCTGTCCAGCGGTGCCTGAGCCGGTGGCCTGTAATTTGGGAGAAACAAGCTCTAGGTCGCGGTGAACCACCGTCCAGGGAATCAGCACTTCTTCAGGGCTGATTCCCCCGTGGGGACAGATGAGTTCCCCTCCCTTACCGTCGCTGGTTTTGAACGAGGACCCCGAGAGGGAGACCACCATATCTTCTGCAACACCAAAACGGGCACCGCTGAGGCGGGCCAATTCCCCTTCGAGCAGATAGCCGCTGGCGGGAAAGGGTATGTCGCTTTGTCCCAGACAAGCCCGACCCTCGGGCTTGAATCCGGGGGGACACGTTAGAGTGCGGTGGGAAGAGCTAAGCAAGCGACCGTGATCTGTGGTGATCACCAAGCTCAAAGCCCTGTCTTGGGGCACCACGTCTATCCACTCGAGCAAGCGCTCTGCAATGTGTCCGAGTTGGCCACGGGCTTTACTGCGGGCCTGTTTCACGCTCTGGGCATCGTGGTAGGTTTTGTCGGGTTCGGGAACGTTCCAGAACACCAGGTCCCCTGGCAGAGCACCGGTTAAGGCGGTCTCGAGTTGGCCTTCCTGGGTGAAGGTGGGTCCCAAATCGGGCGTGTCCTCGAGGTGCTGCGGGGCAACCCCTTTGAACAGGGCGTACTTAGCGCGGCGGGTGAGGGTGGGTAGGGGCGCAAAGGTCAACTCTGGCTCGAGCAAGGTGAGCCGCCCTTTGAAGTCGTTTTCCTCGAGCAGCCGCATAAGTACTTGGTGGTCCGCCCAACTCAGACCATCGCACACCACGATCAGCGTAATGTGCTGTGCACGCGGCTGCTGGGCTGAGCGGTTCCACAGCAAGCGTTCCTTCCCAACACCTTGATTCATCGCGGCACTGTAGTGGCTCAGGAAACGCTCTGCGAAATGCGAAAATTGTGCCTCGAGGGGTGCTTGGTCGGCGTGTAAAGAGGTGCGGTAAGGAAGGTAAACGTCGGTCAGCCAATCTTGCCAGTCAGAAACCGCGTCTGGAAGTGGCGTGGGCACCGGGGGCGGCAGATGTCCACGCACACGTTCATAGGCTTTGTGCTCCAGGTGAGGCTTGAGGGCTTGCAGCAGTGACTGGTTGAGGCCTTGAGGATGCTCAGCAAGATAAGCCTCGGTTAGAACAGCAGCTTGCTTGAGTACTTCTTGAGCCGCCCCGTGGTGACATAGCTCGAGAAAGCAAGCCGAACCCTCGGCGGCGACACGCGCTTTGAGCAACCGGCCCAGGTGCTGGCGCGAAGTGCTCGAGAGGGGCGGAGCAACTGCTAAGCGGGAACCCTGCACGAGTCCCAGGGTCTGCTCCCAAAGCGTCCAGGCTTGCTCAGGAGCGCTTATGTCGTACACGACCCGTTCCATCCCTGGTGCTTTCATGAGTAAGGTATGGCCCCAGGTCATGGCCACCCTTTGAGCCGCGACCGTGCTCGGCTCGAGCCACCAGGCCAGCAGATAAGCCGCGTGAGCCGCATCCGGTGGCGCGGGCCAGGGTCCGCTTCCCAGAACTACGGTGGCGATTTCCTCGAGCGTCCCAAGCGCATTGGGGTGATGGCGAAACAGCGGACGCAAAACGTCTATGTCCCCTTCAGTGAGGGTCGGGATATGCAGGCGCAGAGCGTCGGAGATGGCCGACAGCACCTGGACCGACTGGCTGCGGCCTCTAAAAAACGTTTCGCCCCAACTGCACAGGTGCTGACCTTGCAGCACCATATCCGCGTCGCTCAAAGCTCGGCGAAAAAAGTCCACCTCGCTCAGGACGACCGGTACACCGATGGGCAGTTCCGCATCTCGGGCGCGGTCGAGGTACAGGGTCGGCTTCATGTCAGTTCCTGCACCATCATTTGGGTCAGCCGCTCGAGGCACTCGCGCCGCTTGGCCGCGCTGCGAATCTCGCAGAACAGCATTTCAATGCGTGTGACCTCATCGTCCTCAATCGCCGCTTGCACGGCGTGTCCTAACACCTCCAGCGCCGTTCGGTCGGACTGAGTTAGAAAGGGGGGTGGCTTGGACAGACTGGCGCTCAGTGCCGATAGTTTGGAGCCGTTCCCCGGTTGGAGCCGCTCAAACTGGGCTTGAAGCGCGCCGAGCCAAGCCGAAGCATGTTTCTCTTGCTCAAGACGATGCTCTTCCAGACGGGTTCGGTAGCTCTCGAGGGCCTGGATGGCTCCCTGAAATCCCGACAGAATCTGTGCATGGGCCGCGAGCGCATTCTGGTGCTCGAGCAGGGCTGCCGGGGTCGCAGGCAAGGTGCCCCCCCCGCGCTCGAGCACCTCCAGCACCTCGAGCACGCTCTGAGACCGCTGCTCGAGGTGCTGGAGGTGCTCTTGGTGCTTGACGCCCAAGAAGGTGCGCGAGGGTGAACGACCCCGTTGCTCACGCAGGGCTTTGGCGGTGTTTTGACCGGTCAGCGCCGTTTCCCAGTCGCATAGCCGCGTCTGACTGTCCCTAACCTTCTCGGAGAGCTGCTCGCGGGCCACCTGCGTACTAAGACCAAACCATGCGCGCTGGGCTTCTGAAAGCCTAGACGTTTTTTCCAGCTCTCCCAGCTTTTGTAGGCGGTCCGTAGCGCCTTCCAGAGAGTTGGGAACCTGTTTGATGAGCACTTCAGCTTGTGCGAACAATGATTCTGTCGCCTGGACCTGTTCGAGCCACGCCTGAATCGGCTCGGCATACTCGCTGTCCAGATAATCGCGCTGAGCACGGGTCAACTCGGTGCCCAGGCCGCGCAAGGCTGCTACACTGCTCGCTGCTTCCAAACGCGCGGCGAAGCCCTGGATTTGTACAATGAGCTGCTGCACCGATTTCTCGAGCCTGTGCCGGGTCGCTTCAAGCTTTTTAGCAATCTGAGGGGAACTGGGGGGAATGCTGCTCAGCTCCTCCAAACGGGCGCGCAGCTCAACGAGGGCACCTCGGTCTGAAAAGCGCTCAACACGCTCTAGCACCTGCGTTTCGTTCTCGAGCGCTTGTTGGTGCTCCCGTACTCGAGCGCGCAGGGCTACGAGCAGCGAGTGCTTTTCATCTGGCAAAAATGGAGGAGGTGAATCGAGTTCACGGGTCCGCTTGTCGAGTCCATCGCCTGTTTCTACCAGCGCGATCATTTGCTCGAGCCAGTCCAGCGCGCTCTGCACCTGAACCTTCATTTGCTCCTTCACCCGGTCGAGCGCGAGGTTCAGGCGCTCCTGTTGGGCGTCCGAAAGTGACGCTGCATGATCGCGTCCCAGACGCTCAAGGCGCTCGAGCAGCTCATTTCCTTCACCAGGCGTCTTGATCTCCCGGATGGCCTCGAGTTGCATAAAGAACTCGAGCAAGTGTTCAACCCGCTTCAGTACCCCCTCGAGTGTGTCTGCTTCAGGGGTGTCAAGGTAGCGGTGCTTGTCCTCGAACAAACTTTTTTGTAGTGCTCGGGTTGCTTTGAGATCGGTCAGGGAGTCGGCTCGAGCGGGCAGGCCTTGCAGGTCTTGTTCGAGCTGAGCGATGCCTGCTTTAACTTGAACGTACTTCTCGTCTACCAATAGGTTGGCTGCATCAGTCTGGGGGTCTACCTTTTGCAAGGTGGCCAGGCTCTGACGAAGACCTCGAAGCGTGCCCTGGGTCGGAATGGCTTTGAGGACGCTCAACTCCCGTGCTTCCTGCTCTCGTTGTCGAAGCTGTCGAAGATTTTTTTCCAATGTATCGAGGGCCTGATCCACCCTCTCGAGCGTTGCGGGAAAGCTAAGCGTTATTAGCTCTCGTCGCATCTGCTCAAGTTGGCTTTTCTTCAAGCTGTGATCGCCTTCTTGACTTAGTTTCTCGAGCTGTATGCACAGCGATTGGGTGAGTGCAAGAGTTTTTTCGACCAACCGCGCCTGCAACGCCGTCTTCTCTGGCTTGCTCGAGGCCACCACAGTGAGGGTAGGTAGACTGACCAGCTTTTTGCCTGCCGTGACCAAGCTGGAAATCGTTTTGGCCTGCTCGAGCGCTTGTGTAAATTCAGTTACACCCTTCTCATAAGCCTGCTGAAACCTCAACCCACTCTCTAGCTTATCCAAGCTGAGGCGTACATCATCCAAAAAGTCGGCTTCTTCTTGGGAATAGTTTTCGAGAAAGGCAGTGAGCACCAGCAAGTCATTTTTAGCTACGCCTTCGGTCACGCCGCCCTGGGCCAAGCGCTCCTGGACCTCCTTGATCTTTTGACGCTCAGCCCCCATGTCCTTGCGTCCGATCTCTGTGCTGCTCATTTCGAGAAGAAAATCTATGGGTTTGAGGAATGGTTTCGCCCCATCATCCCCACCTGTAAATTTGCTTAATCCAGCGACGATTTTGATGTTCTGACGGTTACGCCCAACCCAGGCAGCGAAAAGCAGGCTTAAGGTGTTTTGATCATAGCCGTACGGTGGATTGAGCAGTTCTCTTAAAACCTCTCGAGGAGAAATGCGCCCCGCTTTGGGGTGAAACGTGTTGTCAAGACGTTGCCAAGCGTATCGCACACGAGATTCACTGGGTTCGCGCAGTTGTTTGCCGGAACCAGTCAATTTCCACTCCTTCTCTACATACTTGCTAATAAGATCATTTTCTACGTTACCTACAGAAGTAGTATCTAGTTTGTTTTTAAGCAATACAGGAATAACATTTGTGACTGCGCTTTTTAGCCTGGGAGCAGCAGCTTTATACTGGTCAAAAAACC
>Ga0123339_10000298_pt1 | contig 41070 bp, 23 predicted proteins | sample lystaG_FD_89956 | JGI IMG/M metagenome (GOLD analysis project Ga0123339, IMG submission 89956) | Glacier valley bacterial and archeal communities from Borup Fiord, Nunavut, Canada, to study Microbial Dark Matter (Phase II) -... | ecosystem: Environmental > Aquatic > Freshwater > Ice > Glacier ...
GACCTCGGCCATCCGCAGATGCCACACCACGTTCCTGCCTTCGAACTGCCGGCCGATGGCGATCATCTCGCGTTCGATGAGCGTCCGGTACTGCCAGGCATCGCGCCACGGGATAATCGCATCGGCACCGAAGGCGATCCGTTCGATCCGATGATCGGTCCCGAGATATCCCGAACGAGGCTCGGTCTCGCCGTCGACGATATGTGCCCGTGTCACGGTGACGACCTCGGAGACATCGTCGATGGCGGCAAGCGAGGTACCGAGGGAGCGGAGCAGCGAGGCGATTCCTCCGCCGTCGCCGACGCCGAGAGAGCGACCCTCCTGATCCAGTCGTGCGTGCAGGAATGGTTGGATCACCACGAGCCCATCGTCGTGAGCTGCCGACTCGCGAAGCAGGTGATCGCGTGGCGTCACATCGATGATGACGCCACTGCCCGGTACGGCCGCGAGCGTGTTGTCGATACGGAGGGCAGCCGTCTCGTCGCCTGATTGCATCGCATTTCTCTGCAACGCATTCCGCAGTAGCCAGATGGCCGAAGCGCTGTTGCGGCGGGACCATTCGATCAGCGTGCGTTCGGCGAGCATGCCGTTGAAACCGCCCATGATGATGACCTGGATCAGGCCGATCATCGCCTCGGTCGACGGCCGTCTGGCGGCCATCGACCAGGCTGCGTGTCCTGTCAACCGCACGGGTCCGGCTCGCAGCACATCGAGCAGCGCCCGATCGGCCAACGGATCAGAGATCGCCCCGAGGGCGTGGATCGCCGCAATTGTCGTGAGGTCGTCGCCGTCCCGGTTCCCGTATGGCGTGCATTCCCGGGTGACATCTCGCAGCAGCCGAGCGTCGGACGCCGGATCGAGCGACATCGCTGCGGCGAACGACACGAGTTCTGCAGCGCGCAACGCCCGGGTGATCTGCGGGGCGGATCGCACACGCTCGATGGCTTCTGCCACCGAATTGGAAGGAGCATTCATCGACATTTCCGCCGAAGCGGCACAACCCTCTGGAGAGACACGGCATAGCGGTACCCGCGTCAGCCTGTCGTCATACCAGCTACATCGCCAGGTCGGCCAAGCGGCACAGCGCCAAGTGCGGTACCTCGTCGGATCGGCCGCCGAGGAAAACGAGTCAGGTAAACCCGTAGGAGCGCTTGAAAGGGTCACCACTACCATTGGACGGATGGCTGACCCCCTGGCAACTGTCGAATCGAAACTGGGCGAGGCATTTGCGGCCGCGACCGGATTGATGATCTCGGAGATCGATCCGACGATCCGGCCAAGCGACCGTGCAGACGCCCAGGCGAACGGGGCGATGGCACTGTCGAAAAGGGTCGGCCGCAATCCGCGTGACATCGCCAACGATGTCGTTGCCAACCTCGACGGCAACAACATGGCGACGTTCGAAGTCGCCGGCCCCGGTTTCATCAACATCACCTTCCGCGACGGCTTTCTCGCCGAAGCCCTGCAGCAGATGGCCGTCGACGATCATCTCGGTGTCCGCCCGGCGTCGCTCGCCGAGACGGTCGTCATCGACTACTCGGCGCCGAACGTCGCCAAGGAGATGCATGTCGGCCATCTGCGCACGACAGTCATCGGTGACGCACTCGTCCGCATCCTCGAATTCCTCGGCCACAAGGTCATCCGCGAGAACCACATCGGTGACTGGGGCACGCCATTCGGCATGCTCATCGAGTTCCTGATCGACAACGGTGCCGATGCCTCGACCGTCGTCGACAACGATGACCCGAACGCCTTCTATCAAGCGGCCCGGGCGAAGTTCGACAGCGACGACGACTTCAAGACTCGGTCGCGGGAGCGGGTCGTGAAGCTGCAGCGCTTCGACCCGGAGACGATCGCCCTGTGGCAGCAACTCGTCGATACCAGCACCACCTATTTCAACACCATCTACCGGTCGTTGGGGATCCTGCTCACGGACGACGATCTGATGGGGGAGAGCCAGTATCAGTCGCTGCTCGGCGAGGTCGTCCAGCGGCTCACGACGCTCGGGTTGCTGGAGAAGAGCGACGGCGCCGACGTCGTCTTCGTACCGGGTTTCACCAATCGCGAGGGTGAGCCGCTGCCGCTCATCGTCCAGAAGGGCGACGGCGGGTTCAACTATGCGGCGAGCGACCTGGCCTCGGTGATCGATCGCCGGGAACGGTTGAATGCCACGCTGCTGCTCTACATCGTCGGTGCACCACAGGCGCTGCACTTCTCGATGGTCTTCAAAGTTGCGGAGATGGCCGGTTGGCTGGTGCCTCCGGCTCGGGCGGTCCATGCGATGTTCGGCAGCGTGCTCGGGCCCGACCGCAAGGCGTTCAAGACCCGCTCGGGCGAGAACGTCAAACTGCAGGCACTGATCGACGAGTCGATCCAGCGCGGCACCGACAAGGCGCGGGAGAAGAGCCCCGACCTTCCGCCTGACGAACTCGAGCGGGTGGGCAGGATGATCGGTCTCGGCTCGATCAAATACGCCGATCTGTCGACCGACCGCATCAAGGACTACGTCTTCGACTGGGATCGGATGCTGACGTTCGAGGGCAATACAGCGCCGTATCTGCAGTACGCCCACGCAAGGATCAACTCGATCTTCCGGCGGGGCGGCTTCGATAGAACCACTGTCGCGTCCGTTGTCCCGACGCTCGGTGCGCCGGAAGAACACTCGCTCGCGCTGCGGCTGCTGGCCTTCGACACCGTCGTCCACGACACCGCCGATCGCTACAGCCCACATCGCCTGTGCACCTACCTCTTCGAGTTGGCCCAGGAATTCTCGAGTTTCTACGAGGCCTGTCCGGTGCTCAAAGCATCGACGCCAGAGCTCGTGCAGAGTCGTCTCGCGCTGTGCAGTATCGCCGCGTCGGTCCTGGCTCAGGGACTCGCCCTGTTGGGGATCGACGTGCCGGAGCGCATGTAGTCGATGAATCCGATCCCGCAATCGCTGCTGCCTGACACTGCGACGTGTGAACCAGATGGTTCACTCTCGATCGGTGGTGTGCTGGTTTCTGTCCTCGTCGCGCAGTACGGCACACCGCTGTTCATCTACGACGAGGCGCACCTACGCAATCGCTGCCGTGAGGCGGTCGAGGCATTCGGCGTGGGCAACGTCGTATACGCCACCAAAGCTTTTCTGTGTAAGGCAATGGCCCGTCTCGCCGTCGAGGAGGGCATGCGTCTCGACGTCGACTCCTGTGGAGAACTGTATGTGTCGATGGAAGCCGGTTTGTAGCCGGAACAGTGTGTTCTGCACGGCAACAACAAGAGCCTCGACGAGCTGCGTTTTGCGATTACCTCAGGCATCGGTCAGGTCAACGTCGACAGCTTCGACGAACTTGACCGCCTCGACATGTTGCACCGTGAAGGCCTGCCGCCCGTCGACGTCCATCTGCGAATCACCCCCGGTGTCCATGCTCATACTCACGATTTCATCGCCACCGGTCAGGATGATTCGAAGTTCGGATTCAACCTCGCCAACGGCGACGCACTGCGCGCCGTGGAACGAGCGCGCGCATCGTCAGCAGTCACCCTGACCGGGCTGCACTGCCACATTGGATCGAACGTCTTCGTCGCTGAGAACTTCGGTCGTGCCGCCGAGGTGATGGCCGGGTTCTTCAATCCGCTCGGACTGCCGGAACTGACGCTCGGCGGAGGCCTCGGGGTCGCCTATGTCGCCGGCGAAGAAGCCCCGACGATCACCTCGTGGGCCAAGGTGTTGCACGACGCCTGCTCCGGTCTCGGCGTCGATGCCCGTATCTCCGTCGAACCCGGTAGGGCGATCGTCGCGTCAGCCGCGATCACCGTCTACACCGTCGGAACGATCAAGGACATCCCCGGCATCCGCACCTACATCGCCGTCGATGGCGGTATGAGCGACAATCCCCGTCCCGTGCTGTACGGCAGTGGATACGAGGCGTTCATGCCATCGCACCCGCTCGCCGACCGCTCCCGTCATGCGCGTCTCGTCGGTAAGCATTGCGAGAGCGGTGACGTCCTGATCTTCGATGCAGCGGTCCCGGAACAGTTGGCCGTCGGAGACCTCCTCGCCACCCCGGTGACCGGAGCCTATGGGCTTGCGCTGTCGTCGAACTACAACAAGTTGACCAGGCCGGCAGTGGCCTTCGTTCGGGATGGAGAATCGCGACTGGTGATGCGCCGTGAGACATACGACGACTTGATCCGGTGTGACGTCGACTGATGAGCCGCTTAGGACAGTTCTTCGACCGCTTCAGGAAGGGTGCCGACACGCAGCCGCCTCGCCGATCACCCGCCGTATCCGCCAGCCGGCCGAGGATCGGCGACGTCCGTCCCGGACCCGTACCTCGACCAGTCCCTCGAACCGGCGGGCGTCGAGTCGTGCCGCCAGCAGCTGGCGTGCGGGCCGGCCATCGGTTCGAGCCGGACACCGAACTCGCTGACGTCACGATCGTCTACTCGCCGATGCTCGACGGTGATCCTGACCCCGGTGAGGTCGTGTGGACCTGGGTGCAATTCGAGGACGATCCGACGCAGGGCAAAGACCGCCCGGTCGTGATCATCGGCCGAGCAGGTTCGGACCTCGCCGCCGTTCAATTGACGACCAAGCCGCATCCCGAACGCCGGGACGAGGTCCCGGTCGGCGTCGGCTCGTGGGACTCGAGTGGACGCGCGAGCTATGCCAAGCTCGAACGCATCCTGACCGTCCATCCCGGTGCCGTGCGTCGCGAAGGCGCAATCCTCGAGCGACACCGCTTCGATGATGTGGTCACTGCCTTGCGGAAATTCCACGGTATCCGCCTGGCCTGAAACAGGCGATGTAAGCGCGCTTCGGGTCGAGGTGGCGGATATCGCATCCGCTGCGATATTCACCACCTCGATATGACAACTTCTGGTGGTCAGAACACAGGGGTCGGTGGCGGGGGGAGCGGGGTTCCGTTGTTGTGGGCGTTGACCGCTCCGGCGATGTCGCGCAATGCTGCCGCCATCACCGCCAAGGGGTCGCCGGCGACGTTCGATTCCTTCCACCGCTCGCGCATCTGGTTCAACCCTGCGAGAGCCTCCGGCGAGGCAGTGCCCAATACCTCGCCGAGCTTGGCGAGGTTCCAGCCGGCGGCCGCGGCGAGCGTCTGTGACTCCGCCCGATAGTGCTCTCCGACGGCGAGGTCGACTTCCGCCGGGGTCATCGCCGGGACGATGCGTTGGGCTATTCTCGCCATGTTGCGGTACGAACCCTGCAGTAGAAACGACGGTTCGCCACGCAGATGATCGTCGACGGTTGCCGAGGCGATGTAGGCGGCGTTGACCTTGAGCAGTTGATCGCGGACACGCAGCAGATGGCTGAGAGTCTTGGTGATCTGCGTCAACTCCGTCGCACCGTACGGATGGATGAGGTCGTCACTACGCAGCGGTTGGCCGGCGGCAGCACGCAACAGCACGTCGAGGTCCTGCTTACCCCGAGACAGCACGGGGGCCACGACCTCGTTCACACCGCAGCCGTTCTCGACGAAGCTCTGGGCGAAAGCGGCAGCTGCAGACAGGGCGACATCGCCGAGATTGTGGACGTCGGCACGGTTCGCCAACATGTCTGGAATCCGGAACGAGGAACCGGACGAGGTGTACGGGTTGGCAGCCATGACCATCACGAAACGCTTGCCAGCCAGGGAGAACGTCTTCGCCTCACCTTCGAGTACGCCCTCGATCCGGCGCGTCGCGTCGCACAGCGGGATGAACTTCTGCAGCAGTTCTGGCGAGGTGTGCTGCACGTCGTCGAGATAGCAGATGACGTTGTTGGCCATCGCAAATGCGCGGTTCAACTTCGCCAGTTCCTCGGCGGCGGCGAGGTTCGGCGCAGCCGCAGGGTCGAGTGAGGTGACCTCGTCGCCGAGTGCAGGTCCGTTGATCTTGACCAGCGCAAACCCCAGTAGCGAGGCCACGTATTCGATCAGCGTCGTCTTGCCATAGCCGGGTGGTGAGATCAGCAGCAGCAGGCCCTGGGCCGCGCCGTTGAGGCCCAGCTGGCGGGCGACGTTGTCGCCGACGAGTGGCAGGTAGACCTCGTCGATCAGGCGGTTGCGGACGAAGGAGGTGATCACTGTCGGATGCAGCGTGTCGAGTTCCAGGCGCTGCTGTTCGTTGGTGAGCAGAATGCGGCGGCTCTCGCTGAACTGCCGGAAGCGATCGACGCCGTCGCGGCGGTACGTCATGAAGTTCGTCAACGAATCGCTCGGATCGAGCGTCAGTGAACCATTGACGATCGCCGGATGTTGGCTGCGCAGACCAGTGACGGTGACCGTGGTCGGCACCCCGGTGGCGATTGCGACGTTCGGGTCGAGGATTTTCCAGACGGCCTCGGCGGCGACGGAGATCGGCGACGCTGGGTCCAGGTCCTGGGCCCAGCGGACGAGCTGACCGAATGTTGCGTGGCGCAGGTCGAGGCCGTGTTCGGAGCCCCACGATTCCAGGTGTTCAGCAGCCTTCGCAGCGTCCGGGCGGACGGCCGCCTCCTGTGAGCGGTTGATCAGCCAGTCGCAGGCGACTCGTGCATCGAAACGATTCTTGAGTCCCGCCTCCGAGGCGATCGAATCGAGTTGCGGCCCGACGCGCTTGATGAATGCCTTACGCGACTTGCCGATTCCCAACGCTTCGAGGGCGATCAGTTCCTTGGCGAGTTCGTCATGTTGGCGAAGATCGAGCGAGCGGAGCCATACACCGGCGACAGCGCGGTCGATGCCGGAAACTCTCACCGCCGGAACGGTCCACCACGGCTGCAATGCTTCGACGATGAGCACCGCGTCGGCGTCGTGGACACCGGGCTCGAAGCCGTCCTCGATCCGCGACGTCGCATATGCCGAGATGCCGGAGGTCGGGATGTCCTGGGTCAGCGCCGAGAACGCGAGGTATGCGGCACGTGGGATCGTCGTGGTCTCGCTCGGATAATTCTGACCGGCGAGGTCGGCGAATTGGGCAAGGGCGCCCTCCCGGATCGGCATCCGCAGTTCGGTTCCGGTGAGACGGAGTTCGAACATCGGGTGTGCCGGGTCGGTGACGTTCGAGTCGAGGCGCAACTCGAACGGTTCGGTGTTGATACCGAACTTCCACTTACCGATGCGGACCGTCCCCGCTTCGAACAGGTCGGCACGGTCATTGGCGGTGCGGCGAGCCTGATCGCGCGCGCCGGACAGGGCCACTTCCAGTTCGCTGGAACGTCCGGCTTCTCCGAGGTTTCGCAGTTCCGCAGCGGTCGCACGGACCTTGGTCACGAGGCTGTCGGTGGCGAAGAAGGCGTCGATCTCCGCCCGGCCCGCCAGTGCCGAGGCGCGTGTCGTGACCGTCACGAGGATGCGCTGTGCGGACTGCGCCAGTCGATCGATCTTGTGTGTCCGCTCGGCGGCAAGGGCATCGCGGCGCTGGTTGAAGGCGGTACTCAGTTCGGACCGGCGGGTGTCGATCGCATCGGCGAATGCGGGAACGTCGCCATAGCGGAGCTCGGCATTCTCCAGTTCGGCGGACAGCGAAGCGAGCGCCGAATCGCACGCAGCTGCGTCGGCGGCCGCGGCGATCGAAGCGGTCGCGCGCTGCGATAGCACAGCCATCGCCGCTGCGAAGCCTGCCTCTGCCTCTGCCGAGCGCAGTGAGATCGCCCGCAGGTCCAGCGTTGCGCGCACGGCGTTGCGCCTGGCGAGGGCGTCGGCGAGACGGCCGAGCACCGACGTCTTGCGCGTCGGGTCCTCGACCTCCAGTCCGCCGACGACATCGGTGAGCAACACGACGCGATCGCCTGCCTCGTCGACCAACTTCATCTGCTCGTTGACGAGCGAGGCCGTCACCGCAACAGCGCCTTCGCGTTCGGCGTCGTCGTAGGACTTGGTGATCGAGTCGAGCGAGTGGTCGGTGTCGAGGAACTCGATCGCCCGCGTCGCCAACTTGTCGTAGACAGCCTGCGCCAGGGCCTTCAGGGCTTCGAGCGCCACGTGGTCCATCTGGCGGACCTCCGACAGCGACGACAGCACGCCGAGCGCCTGGCGGGCGGCTGCGAGCTTGTCGATGAACGCCGGTGCGTCACGGATCGGCAACTCGGAATCGGCTGCGAGGTCGTTGACGACTCGTGTTGCATCCGACAACCGATCGGCAGCCTCCTTCTTCGCCGAGACGACCGAGGCGAACTCGTCGAGCACCGAGCCCGACGTCTTGCGCAGCTCGCCGAGGAGCGCGCCGACACCGTGAGCCTCCGGCTGATTGAGCCAGCCGTAGCCGTCGAGCAGCGTCGTCGACCTGGCGACGAGCGCCTCGAAGATCGCTTGGTTGAACTGCGGGTCGGCGGCGTCGCGAGCGAGCGAGATCGTCTCGCCGAGTACCCGCACGAGTTCCGGGTTGCCAGTGCGCCCGAAGAACGAATCGGACGGGACAGACGGCGTGTAGTTGTCGGGCGTGCAGAACGGGCTGGTGTAGACGTTGATCGTGTGTATACGCTGCGGCTCTGGAGCACCACGAAGGCAGGCGATGACGCCGTCGTCGAACAGCGCGTAGCCGTGCGAACTGATCGGCGTGTCCATCGTGCGCGTCACCACGTTGTACGCGCACAACAGGAATTCTCCTGACGCCCGCCGGTAGACGTAGAGGATGTCCTCGCCGTTGGGGGAGCGGTGCACGGCCTGGAACCCGAAACCCGTCGCGTCGGTACTGAAGACCTTCGTCTCACCGTTCTGCAGGTGGTAGCCGCCGGGGAAGACGACACCCTGACCCTCCGGCAGCAGATGGCAGTTCCTGCCGATCGCGTCGGCGCGCTGCACCGCCCGTGTGAGACGGTTGAAGATGTAGAAGCGTTCCTGCTGTTCACGGTAGGGCTGCAGGCGGACGAGCACGATCTCGTCCATCAGCGCATACGAGACAGCGGTCTCGCCGATCACCTGACCTGTTTCGTTGACTGGCTCCTGGAAAATCGTGCGCCCACCCTCGACGACGTCGTCGATGCGGAACTGGATCTCGCGCTTGTCGAATCCGATGTACAGGCTGCCGCCGATGATCAGGTGCGGCCAACGCCCATCGACGAGTTGCTCCCGCCCGGCCGTCGTCCAAGTGAAGTCGTACGCCGCAGTCTGGACGACATCGTGGTCACCATAGGCGTCGATGTAGCGCAGGTCTTCTCCCTCCAACTGCCAGCGCAGCACTCGGACGTCGTCGGGTGCCGGACCGAACCGGAAGACCATCAGTAACCGTGACTCGTGCAGCGTGAGCGAGTCGAGGCGGGTGTCGGCGTAGTAGGTGAACAGTTCGCCGGCGTCGCGCTGGAAGCCAGGATCTCGCAGGAACCATTTCGGAGCGTCTTTGCTCAGTGGGGTGAACGTCCAGTCGTTCGCCGCCGCCTTGTCCATCTCGAACAACTCGAAGGCATCGTCGACCGTGCGGGTCTTGCCGAGCGACGCACCGACGTTGTAACCGAACACGAGCAGTCCCTCGACGCTGACTGCATCGGCCGGTGTACTCGGCTGCTCGGTGCGCAGGCGATCCTGTTCGGCGAGCGCCATCGGCACCGATGCGAAGACCTCCGCACGCTCGCTGTTGAGCGCATCAGCAGCGTCACGAAGTCGTTCGGCGACGCCGCGCAGTCGCTCACGCAACAGGTCGTAGGTCGATGAGGACATCGATGGTTGGGCAGCCGATTCGGCACTCGGCAGTGCGCCGCCCGACGTTGCGCCGCCCGACGTTGCGCCGCCCGACGTTGCGTGGTCGCCCGGACCGGATTCGCTGGGAGCAATCGGCGCTGCGGCCTGACCGTCGGCAGCGCTGTTGCCAGCGCCGTCCGGCGGTTGGGGAGCTGGCTGCTCGTTCGCTGTGTCAGTCAAGGCAACTCACATCTTTCAATTCAAACGTCATCGGGTATCCGGGCGCCGTTCGTACCCGGACGCCTCGCCGTTCCACACATCGTCGGATCGGCTCGGTATGCACGACGTCACGCATCGATCGGGGGCGACGTTCGGTCGAGCCGCGGGAGCTTTATTTGTCCGGCGTGGCGAGTGCGCCGAGGGTGACGCCTTCGAGGCCGCGTTCCTTCAACGAGCCGACGAGTTCGCCGATCGAGGCACCCTCGTCGCCGCCGACACGATCGGACAGCACCCGCAGGAAATGGGCGAGCGAGAGGTTGGCGAGGCCGCCGGTGCCGAGGCCGCCGAGTGCTCCGGCGAGCGTCTCGACGAGGTCCTTGTCGCCGTTGAGGTACGGCTTGGCGATCTGACGTGTCGTCTTCGAGGAGTCAGCGAAGCTCTCCAGCGACTTGCCCATCGCCGCGGCCCCCATGATGCGGTCGACGAACATGTCGGTGCCGCCGACGATGTTGATGTCGGCGGTCTGCAGGGCGTTCCCCATCGCTGTCGCCTGGGCGATCTGTGCTTCCTTGTTGGCATTGATCGAGGCAGTGCGGACGGCGACGTCGGCGTCGATGTTGCGCACGGCGAGGTCGTATTCCTTGCCGACGCCTTCGAGTTCCTTCATCGCCGCAGCCTTGTCGGTGATACCGGCGGCTTCGCCCTTGAGGCGAGCCTCGATGGCGGCTCCGTCGGCCTCGCCGGTCAGGCGTGCAACCTCGGCGGCAGCCTGGCCCTTCTTGAGGTCGGCGTCGGCCTGCGCCTGGGTGACGCGGACGTTGGCGAGGCCTGTCTGTTCGATCGCACCGGCGTTGGCCTTCTGCACTTCGACCGCCGCGAGGCCCTCCGCTGCGGCTTCGGCACGGATGCCGTCGGCGAGTCGGATCTTGGCCGTCGCTTCGAGTTCGGCTGCGCCCTGCATCGCCTGCGCCAGGGTGATGCGCTCCTTGCCGAGTGACTCGGCGGCCTGCGCCCTGGCCTCTGCCTCCTTGATCGTCTTGATGAGGATCGCTTCTGCCTGGCCGCCTGCGGCGATGACCATCGACTCCTTGTCACGATTGGCACCCTCGACCTGGCGCAGCGTCTTGATCGCTTCTTCCTGCTCTGCGACCGTCTTCTCGACAGCGATACGCGCCTTGGCGAGTTCGGCGACGCGAGCCTTCTCCTGTTCTAGATCCTTACTGGCCGACAGTGTCTCGATCTGCGTGGCGACGGTCTCCAACTGGCGGGCTTTGTCGATCTTCACCGTTTCGGCGGCGAGCACGCGCTCACGGGCCTTTCCGGCGACTTCGATCTCGCGCTGGGTGTTCTGCTGCTGGATACCGACCTGCTCGTCGGTCTTCAGGCGGGCACCCTCCGCCTTCATCCGTTCCTCGGCCTCGACCTGCGCGGTCAACGATTCCTCACGTGCCTTCGTCGTCGCCATTTCGCGCTGGGCCCTGAACTCTGCGGCCTTCTCCTGGCGTTCCATCTCGAAGATCGCCTGCTGTGTCTCGACGTCCTTGGCCTTGATCTGCTTCTCTGCCTCGCGGCGGAAGATGTTCGCCTGCACATTTTCACGTGTCGTGATATCGGTGATCTTCTTGATGCCCTCTGCGTCCAACACGTTCGTCGGGTCGAGTTCTGCCATCGACGTCTGCTCGAGATATTCGATCGCGACGTCGTCGAGCATGTACCCGTTGAGGTCCTCGCCGATGACGGCGATGACGTTCGTGCGGAACTGCTCGCGCTGTTCGTAGAGCTGCACGAAATCCATCTGCTTACCGGCCGTCTTCAACGACTCGGCGAACTTGGCTGAGAACAGTTCGTCCAGCTTCTCCGGGCTCGAAGCGTTGTCGCAGCCGACGAGCTGGGCGACCTTGCGGACGTCCTCGGCCGTCGGGTTGACCCGGACATAGAAGCTGACGCGGATGTCGGCACGGATGTTGTCACGACAGATCAGGCCCTCCTTGCCGACCTTGTCGATCTCGATGACCTTGACGCCGATGTCCATGAACTCACCACGGTTGACGACCGGCCAGACGACGCCGCCGGTGAAGGTCACGTCGATCGTCTGCTTGCGGGAGATGATCAGTGCTTCGCCCTGATGCACTTTCTTGTAGAGCCGCGTGATCCACATCGTGACGAGCACGAGGATGAGGGCGCCTGCGACGATCACCAGCCCGACAACCGCCGGTGCGCTGATTGCTGCGCTGATTGCTGCGGGGAAACTCATGATGAGATGTCGCTCCTTCTGGAACGGTTGTGACCTTGTACAGGTGCAGTGAACAGGTGTGTATTGGGAAATGGTGTGCGTGAGCAGGGGAGTGGTTGTGCGAGCAGCGTGAGCACGCAGGTACGAGGGCAGGATGAGTGCTGGATGACTGGGCTATGCGCCTGCCGGGCGGAGTTCCTCGTCGAGTTCGTCGATGACGAACGAGTTGGCCGGTTCGTCATAGTCGATCATCAGCGCCAGGTCTCCCCGGGCGAACCGGCCTGCGGTGGCACGCACCCTGACGATCGATCCCTTTGTCGTGCCGGTGATGACGATGGCGTCCCCGAACGTCTCGGTGACGGTCATCGTGCGGATCTTGCAGACCGAACCGACACCCTCGAGGCGTTCCGCAGCAAGGGTGACCTCGAAGACGGAGCCGAGCGGCTTGGCGGCGACCTTGATGACACCGAGCCCGGCGGCGGAGGCGACCATGACGATCAACACGGCAGTACCCGCTGCGACGTTCGCCGTCGCCGATGTCCCGAGGATCGTCTGCATGAGGATCGATGTCGCCCACCCGCCGAAGGCGAAGAGGGTGAGGATCAATGGGAGGGGAACAACGTCGAAGCCGAGTGTCTGGCTGAAGCTGTGGGCGCCGTGGGTCGAGCCGTTGTCGGAGTGGCCGTGACGGCCGTGCTCGCCGTGGGCTGCGGCGTGATGAGCAGCGTGTTCGCCGGCGACTTGGTGACCGTCGCCTGGAGCGGTATGCATCGGCGCGGCGTGGCCACCTGCGACGTGTCCGGATCCGGCATGTCCCGGTGCTGCGTGTCCTGCCGCTCCGCCGCTGCTCACCGCACCGTGGCCGCCGCCGGAGACGTGCCCGCCGGCACCGTGGCCGCTGAAATCATTCCCACCGCTGTGGCCGGCATGGCCAGCGTGGCCGGCGTGTCCGTGGCCACCGAGGCCGGAGAACACCAGCGTGATGACCCACCAGGACAGACAGAAGATCAGTAGACCCGAGAAGACGGAGGTCGGAAAGGCGCTCAGCAGGTGCATCATCGCCGGGCCGCCAGGTCGCCAGCCGACTGGCTCCCGGCTGTGAAAAGCCGCAGGGATGACTGTTTGTCTGTACTTGAGGGTTCGTTCATCGAATCTCTATGTCTATTGATGGCACTTCTGTCGCCATTGTCAAGAGCCTTTGTCGGGCGGTGCGACGGGATAGACGTGGTCGAAATACGTGTGGCCGGTGCCGAACGGTTCGGTACTCTGGCTCGTCGTGAGTGATCCGGTAGGTACATCAGAAGCAACGGTACGCATTGGCGTGCTCGGTTGTGGAAACGTAGGGTCGGCTTTTGCCGGACTCGTCGCCGAGCGGGCTGACGTGATCGCCCAGCGGACCGGGGTGCGGCTGCAGGTCGTCAGCGTTGCGGTCCGCAACCTGTCCCGTCAGCGCGAATACACGCTGCCTGCCGGCGTGCTGACGCGAGACGCCCACGGCGTGGTCGCCAATCCCGACGTCGACCTCGTCGTCGAGCTGATCGGTGGCATCGAACCCGCCCGCGAGCTGATCCTCGAATCGTTGAAGTCCGGCAAGCCGGTCGTGACCGCCAACAAGGAACTCCTTGCCAACGTCGGCGCCGAGCTGTTCGCCGCCGCCGATACCGCCGGCGTCGATCTGCTGTTCGAAGCGGCCGTGGCCGGCGGCATCCCGCTGATCAGGCCGCTCCGTGAGAGCCTGCGCGGCGAACCGATCCGCAGGGTGCTCGGGATCGTCAACGGGACGACGAACTTCATCCTCACGAAGATGAGCGAGGAGGGTATGGATTACTCCGTCGCCCTCGCCGAGGCGCAACGCCTGGGGTACGCAGAACGTGACCCGACGGCGGACGTCGAAGGATTCGACGCCGGTGCCAAAGCGGCGATTCTCGCCAGCATCGCCTTCGGGGCACGAGTCGTCGCCGGCGACGTGTATCACGAGGGCATAAGCCGCATCACCGCCGAGGACATCGCCGTCGCCGACCGCCTCGGCTACGTCGTCAAGCTGTTGGCGATCTGCGATCGGGATCCCGGCAGCGGCGAGATCGCCGTTCGGGTTCACCCGGCGATGGTGCCGAAGCACCATCCCCTCGCCAGTGTTCGCGACAGCTACAACGCAGTGTTCATCGAAGGTGATGCCGTCGGCTCGCTAATGTTCTACGGACGTGGTGCCGGCGGGATGCCGACGGCGAGCGCCGTGCTCGGTGATGTCATCGACGCCGCCATCAACCTTCGTGCGGGGACCCACGCGTCACTCGGAACCTTCACCCGCACACCGCTGCGCCCGATCGACGAGACGAGCGCCGAATACCTGCTCAGCCTCGACGTCGTCGATCGTCCCGGCGTGTTGCACGCGGTCACGGGCGTCTTCTCCGACAACGGCGTCAGCATCCGGGCGATGGAGCAGGAAGGCATCGGCGACGATGCCAGGCTCGTGTTCATCACCCATGCCGCCCGTGAGGCCGACGTTCAAGCGACGGTCCGCAACCTCGGTGATCTGGCCATCGTCAAGCGCATCGGCGGCCTACTTCGGGTGATCGGCGCGTGAGCATGCGTTATGTCTCGACCCGTGGCCTGGCACCTGAACTCGGCTTCGCCGATGTATTGCTCACCGGCCTCGCAGACGATGGTGGGCTCTACGTCCCGACGTCGTGGCCGCAGTTGGCGACGTTCGGTCCTGCCGACGACTATGCGGCCGTGGCCGCCGCCGTGATGCTGCCGTATGTCGGCGATGACGTGCCGAAGGAAGCGTTCGAGATGATGTGCCGCGAGGCCTACGCCACCTTCGGCCATCCTGCCGTCACTCCGCTCGTGCAGATCGGCCCGAACGAATGGGTGCTCGAACTGTTCCACGGGCCGACGCTTGCGTTCAAGGACGTCGCCCTGCAACTCGTCGGCAGACTGTTCGACTACGTGCTCGCCGAACGTGGCCAGCGGGTCACGATCGTCGGTGCGACGTCTGGCGACACCGGTTCTGCGGCGATCGACGCAGTGAAGCACTGCGACAATGTCGACATCGTCATCCTCTACCCGAATGGCCGTACCAGCGACGTCCAGCGCCGGCAGATGACGACCGTCGATTCCCCCAACGTTCATGCGATCGCCGTCGACGGCACGTTCGACGACTGCCAGGATCTCGTCAAGGCGATGTTCGCCGATCAGGCATTTCGGCTGCAGTACCAACTGTCGGCGGTCAACTCGATCAACTGGGCGCGCATCGTCGCTCAAGTCGTCTACTACGTCTGGGCCGCGCGCTCGCTCGGCAATCAGCCGGTCTCGTTCAGTGTCCCGACCGGCAACTTCGGGAATGTCCTCGCCGGGTGGATCGCCCGCCGGTCCGGTGCGCCGATCGAATCGCTCGTCATCGGATCGAACACGAACGACATTCTCACGCGCTTCGTCGAAACCAGGGCGATGGTCAACGACGGAGTCACGCCGACGTTGTCGCCGTCGATGGACATCGCCGTGTCCTCGAACTTCGAACGCCTGCTGTTCGAGATGAACGGGCGCGACGGTGGCATGACGGCGGAACAGTTGAACCGTTTCCGAGCGGTCGGCCGCCTCGACGTCGAAAACGATCTGTTCGACGAGTGGATCGCGCCCGTCTTCAAGGCGGCGCGCTTCGACGATTCCCAGACGCTGGCGACGATCGCCGACGTCTACCGCCGGACCGGAATGCTCACCGAGCCGCATACCGCGGTCGGTATCGCTGCTGCCCGTTCGAAAGGCGATCCCGGTGTGCCGATCGTCACCTTGGCGACGGCGCATCCCGCCAAGTTCCCCGATGCGGTGCAACGGGCGACTGGCATCCGTCCTCCGCTGCCCCCGCATCTCGCAGACCTGTTCGAACGTCACGAGCGTACGTCGCTACTGGCCAACGATCTCGGTGCAGTCCAGGCCTTCGTCGCCAGTGTCAGCAGGGTGGCAGTTCGTCGATAGGTGCAGTTGCAAGACGATTGTCGAATTGCTAGGGTTCCGGAGGTTCGGATTCTGTCCGAACCATTGCGGTGGTCACCAACCTCGATCTCGTCCTCGTTCGAACAACCGGGACGACGAACGGGCAATCGTTGCTCCGTCATGTATTCCCAAGCTGACGTGGGGCTCGCTGGCGGTGCCGAAGTTGTCGTGTTCGGTATCGAAGCGCCTCCCGATGGCAGACACACACTCTCTCAACCGGATTGTTGCCGGTGAAAGCAGGTACATGTGAGCGCGGACATGCTGGAACGCTCGGTTCTTGAGAACAAGGATCGGGAGCAGTTGGTCGCCATTGCGCAGGCGCTCGGGGTCAAGTCGACCTCTCGGGCAAAGAAGGCCGACCTCATCGTCAAGATCCTCGAGTCCACCGGTGTCACCGGTCCCGGCTCGTCTGCACTTTCCGGCCCCGTGCGGTCGAACGGCACCCCCACGGCTTCACAGGCAATCGCTGCGGCGATCCTCGCCGACGCCGTCGGCGAGGCGGCTGCAACGCCGGAGCACGCAGAACCACACGTCAATGGTGAGACACGCCTTTTCGACATCAACGCGTCCGATGCCTCGGTCGTGTCAGCGTCTCGGCCTGAACCGCAGGTCAAGACCGTGTCTGCTGGCACCAAAGCGACGGAATCCGCTGCTCCTCCATCGTCCCCGATCGTCAGTAGCGCTCCAAGAGGGGCGGTGCGGTCGACCCCGCCGGCCCCACAGCGACCAGAGCAGCCTGCCATCATCCTCGGCCCTGACGGCGAACCGCTTGCAGAGTGGGAAATCGAGTTGCTCGGCGACGAGGGTCCGGCCATCGCCGTGAAGAACGGAGAGCTCGCTACGTCGGACTCGCCCGGCGATGCCGATGTCGCAGACGGCGGAGATGCCCAGACCGGGGAGGGTGAAGGCGAAACCCGTCGCCGTCGTCGCCGTCGCCGCGGACGTAACCGTGACGGAGAGGTCGAGCAGTCGCCACAACCCGCTGATCGCCAGGATCGCGTCGTCGTCGACCGCCAGGAACAGCGTGCTGATCGGCCAGAGCGTGCCGAGCGTCAGGACCGGCCGGAGCCTCGTGACCGATCAGACAGACCAGACCGACCCGATCGAGCAGATCGGCCGGAACGTCAGGACCGATACGACCGTCAGGGTGCCGATCGCACCGACACCGCCGCGTCCGAGCCGATCGAGGTCAGCGGCTATCTCGATCTCCGCGACGAGGGCTACGGCTTTCTACGCGTCAACGGCTACCTGGCCACCAAGGACGACGCCTACGTCAACGTAAAGCAGACCCGCCAGTACGGCCTGCGCAAGGGTGACTTCGTCACCGGCACGATGCGTGCGGCCGGACGTAACGAGAAGAACGCCGCCCTGCTGGAGATCCATACCGTCAACGGCCAGGATCCCGAACAGGCGCGCAACCGCCGCCGCTTCGAAGACCTCACGCCGCTGTTCCCAGACAAGCGGCTGCTGCTGTCGAACCCGAACGATCCTTCCGACATGACGGCGCGCATCATCGACCTCATCAGCCCCATCGGCAAGGGCCAGCGCGGCATCATCGTCTCGCCTCCGAAGGCCGGCAAGACGACGATCATGAAGACGATCGCCACGGCGATCGAACGCAACAACCCGGAAGTCAAGCTGATCGTCCTGCTGATCGACGAGCGTCCGGAAGAAGTCACCGACATGCGCCGCACCGTCAAGGGTGAGGTCATCTCGAGTACCTTCGACCGTCCGAGCGAAGAACACACGCACGTCGCCGAACTGGCGATCGAGAAGGCCAAGCGGCTCGTCGAGGCCGGGGAGGACGTCGTCATCATCCTCGACGGCATTACCCGCCTCGCCCGTGCCTACAACCTGGCGGCTCCGGCGACCGGCAGGGTGATGTCGGGTGGTATCGATGCCGGAGCGTTGTATCCGCCGAAGAAGTTCTTCGGTGCTGCCCGCAACGTCGAGGAGGGCGGTTCGTTGACCATTCTCGCCACCGCTCTCGTCGAGACGAACAGCCGGATGGACGACGCGATCTTCGAGGAGTTCAAGGGAACGGGCAACATGGAGTTGCGCCTCGACCGCAAACTCGCAGAGCGCCGCGTCTACCCGGCGATCGACGTCGATGCGTCGAGCACCCGTCATGAAGAGTTGCTCTTCGATCGTCGCCAGTTGCAGATGGTCTGGCGCCTGCGCCGGGTGCTGTCGGGGCTCGCCGCAGACGGCAACGCCGCCCCCGGTCTTGAACTGCTGATCGACCGGCTCAAGACGTTCCGCACGAACGACGAGTTCCTCGCCGAGATCTCCAAGCAACCGCTGTAGCACTGTTGCGGTTTGTCACCGCCACACTGCGTGAAAGCGTTGCCGAAAGATGCGTGAAAGCGTTGCCGAATCATGCTGCTCGACGAGTGGCAAATGGTGCCCCAGGTGCTCGGCAGTATCAAACGTGCTGTCGACGACGTAGCCGAGCCTGGCAGCTATCTACTCACCGGGTCGGTTCGTGCCGAGCTCTTGGAAGCGACGTGGGCCGCAACGGGCAGGGTCGTCCGCCTCGTCGAGTGGGGCCTCTGCGAACGTGAATTGCTCGGAGCGAGCGACGCGCCGAGTTTTTTCGACCGTCTCTTCGACGGAGAACTCGATGAGATCGCCGCTCCGGCCGATGCGCCGGACCTGCGCGGATACATTGACATCGCCCTGCGTGGAATGCTTCCCGATCTCGCACTCCAGCCGCCGCCGACTGTTCGTCGTCGCTGGCTCGAGAGCTATATCGATCAATTGCTGCTGCGAGACGCAGCGCTCGCAGACGAGCACCGCGACCCGGTCAAATTGCGTCGATACCTGACGGCTCTTACGGCGAATACGGCCGGCATCGTCGAACACAAGGTGCTGTACGACGCCGCGGCGGTCGGCAGGACGGCCGCTGTGAGCTACGACTCGCTCCTCGAACTGCTCTTCGTCACCGAACGGCTGCCGGCGTGGCACAGCAATCTGCTCAACAGGCTGAGCAGGAGCCCGAAGCGCTACATCACCGAGCCGGCGATGATCGGCGCGCTGCTCGGAGTCGACGATCGTGCCGTGCTGCGGAACGGAGACCTCCTCGGACGACTCATCGACACCTTCGTCGTCAGTCAACTGCGGCCGGAAGTCGAGGCGAGCTCGATTCGCACGAGCCTCTACCACCTGCGCCTCGAAAGCGGCCGACACGAATGCGACCTCATCGCCGAACGCGCCGACGGGCGGATTCTCGCCTTCGAGATCAAGGCGAACGCCGCACCGAGGCTTTCGGACGCGATGCACCTGACGTGGCTGCACGGCGAGATCGGCGATCAGTTTGCAGGCGGGGTGTTGTTCCATACGGGACCTCGCCCTTTTCGCCTCGCTGACAAGATCCATGCGCTGCCGATCGCCTGCCTCTGGGGCCAGCTTCCGGAGACGCACTGAGCGAAGCGGGGCCGGTCCCCTGGTGACTGACGGTGGATGGATCGTGAGTGCGGCTCCGATATCATTGGCGGTCTCATTCTTTGGAGTAACGATGCAAACTGCGATTCATCCCAAATACGCCGCGATCACCGTCAAGTGCTCGTGCGGCAGTGTCTTCCAGACCGGCTCGACGCTGGGCAAGGATCTCACCGTGGAACTGTGCAACGAGTGCCATCCGTACTACACCGGCAAGCAGAAGCTCGTCGACACCGGTGGTCGCGTCGAGCGCTTCAACAAGCGCTACGGCGACCGTAAGCAGAAGTAGTCGTAGCGGTCGGCGGTACGGTCGAACCGTGACCCAAACCGACCGGCAGGCACAACTCTTCTCGATCAAACTCGCTGCCCTCGTCCGCGATCACTCCGGTGATCTGCGAGGCGGGGGCAGTGACGCGCCTGACGTCGGCGCTATTTCGACTCCCGGCATGCAAACGGGCAAACTCGGTATGTTCGGGCGAGGTGCTGCTCTGACCCGCGGACCAGACGCCTGGGTGCTGGTCGAGGAGTATCCGACACGTGGGCTCGGCCCGGCGCTGGCCTGGGCCAGGCAACAGCAGCGTGCGACGCTCAACGTACTCGCCGAGCAATCGACCGGTGTGTTGACGCGCCAGGCGCAGCACTTCCGAGAGCCGCCGACGGTGTGGCACGTCGAGGGACGCGTGCTGTTCCCGGCGATTCCCGAACCGTTCAGCGTCTCCCCTGCGGTCAGCATCGAGCACGAATCGATGCTGCGGTTGATCGTGGCTGGAGGCGCCGTTCCGAGTGTCGAGCACGGGGTGTTGGCGGGTGAGGTCGCCGGTCTCGAAGTATGCAGGGTCGTCACCGATCGCTATACCGGCGAGGTCCGCCTGGAAGTCGGCGTCGGCGCCCATGACCGAGAGGCGTTCCAGATCATCCATGGCGACAAGCCCCCCGTCGAGGCGCTCGCCGGCGTCGTGCAGGCGGTTGCTCCGCATCGTCTTCCGCACGCCTCGCCGCATCCGCTGAACCGGCTCGCACCGGAACGGCTGCTGCGGTGGGAACTGATGACCGACCCGTCCCTCGTCGGGCTGTCGATGCTCAGCCCCGCTGAACCGCCGTTCCCGCGCCCGAACCTCAAGGACCCGTTCCCAGCGGTCGCTGTTGGCGCGACCGCTGCCGGCAATCCTGTCGTCGTGGTCTGTTCGGTGGGCGTCGACCTCGACGTCGTCCCGTTTGCCGCCGACGCCAGAGCGTTCCTCGGCCTCGATCGTGCCGACCTGCTCCTGGCAATGCCCAGCAGGGATGCCCACGAGGTGACGCTCGACCTCGCAAGCCGCCTGAAGTATCCGGCACGCATCGTTGCTGTCGACCTCTGACGGTTCGCCGGCACTGGCCGTTGACGGTTCGTCCCGATCGCCCGCTGACGGATGAGGTGGGCCCTCGGTAGCCTGCATCGTTGTGTTCGAACGGCTGTCGGGTCTAGAGGATGAGTACAGCGCGGTCGAAGCGCAACTTTCCGAACCCGACATCATCAGCGACTCGCACAAGTTGCGTGATGTCTCGCGGCGCTACAGGGAACTGACACCGGTCATCGAGACGTACCGGGCGATACAGGCGCGGCGAGGCGATCTGCAGGCCGCCAACGAGATGCTCGTCGGCGCCGGCAGCGATGACCGCGAGATGCTCAAGGGCGAAGTCGACGAAGCCGAGACGGAGCTCGTGAAACTCGAAGAGGAGTTGCGTCTGCTGCTGCTACCGAAGGATCCGAACGATGGCAAAGCGGTCATTGTCGAGATCCGTGGAGCAGAAGGCGGCGAGGAAGCGAACCTCTTCGCTCGCGATCTGTTCGAGATGTACGAGGGTTTCGCCAGCCGCCACAGTTGGAAGCTCGATGTGCTCTCAGCTGATGTCTCGGATATGGGCGGCTACAACAGCATCACCTTCAGCCTCAACGGCGACGATGCCTGGAGCAGGATGAAGTTCGAGGGCGGTCCGCACCGCGTGCAGCGCGTGCCGGCGACCGAGAGCCAGGGACGGATCCACACGTCGGCGGCGACCGTGCTGGTGCTCGCCGAGGCCGAAGAGGTCGATGTCGAGATCGACCCGAAGGACCTGCAGATCGACATCTATCGCGCTTCGGGCCCTGGCGGGCAGGGCGTCAACACCACCGACTCCGCCGTGCGTATCACCCACAGGCCGACCGGCCTGATGGTGGCGATGCAGGACGAGCGAAGCCAGTTGCAGAACCGTGCCAAGGCGATGCTCGTGCTGCGGTCCAGGCTACTGAAACTTCGCGAGGACGAGGCCGCCGCCGCCGCATCCGTCGAGCGACGCGCACAGGTCGGCGGTGGCAGTCGCGGCGAGAAGATCCGCACCTACAACTACAAGGAGAACCGGCTCACCGATCACCGCATCGGCTTCACGATCTACCGGTTACAGGATGTGTTGCTCGGCGATCTCGACGACGTCGTCGATGCGCTTACCACCGACGAACGCGCCAGGCAATTGGCCGGCGATTCCTAAGCCGAACGTAGGATGAACGAGCACGATCCTGGCGATGCGGTCGTCGATGATGCGGTCGGAACGATCACGTGGCGGCAGTTGCTCGTCGAGACGAGGAAACACCTCGGCGACGGCCAGCACGCCAAGTGGATCTGCCAACGGGCGAGTGGCGCGAGCGGCGGCGAATGGCTGGGGCTGCTGGAAGAGAAGGCGACGAATCGATCGGTCGTCCACCTCGACTCGATGGTGGCCCGCCGCCTCGCAGGGGAACCGTTGCAGTATGTGCTCGGATCATGGGCATTCCGCCGTCTCGACCTGATGGTCGATCGGCGCGTGCTGATTCCGCGGCCAGAAACCGAAGAAGTGGTCGAAGTGGCGCTCGAACTCGCCAGGCAACGACCGGTGCCGCGGCTCGTCGTCGACCTCGGGACGGGCTCCGGAGCAATCGCCCTGTCGATGGCCCTCGAACTGCCGCGTAGCTCGGCAACGGTGTGGGCGACCGACTTTTCGGCGGACGCGCTAGACGTCTGCCGGGCGAACCTCGCGGGGATCGGTGTAGCCGGCGGTTCGGTTCGACTTGGTGAGGGCGCATGGTTTGCAGCGTTGCCGCCAGCGCTGCGCGGCCAGTTCGAGCTGGTCGTATCGAACCCGCCTTACATCGCCGACGACGCCGCAGGTGTCGAGTCAGCCGTGGCCGACTGGGAGCCGCGGCAGGCGTTGTTCGCCGGAGTGGACGGTCTCGACGATCTCCGCACGATCATCAGCGAGGCACCGGCGTGGCTCGCACCTGGAGGCTGGGTCGTCCTCGAGATCGGTGCTGACCAGGGGGACCGTGTTGCGACCCTGCTCCAGCAGGCAGGACTCGTCGATGGCCGGATCAGGCAGGACCTCGCCGGCCACGACCGCATCGCCATCGCCCGCACACCTGGCCCGTAGCCGGACGACCAGCGCACGGCGCAGGCGAGGAACGTCTTGCCGACACCGAGCGGGCTGTATAGCAGCAGTCCGCCCCGCACGCCCTTGCCGCTCGGCAACGTGACGTGCGACCTGGGGCGCGGCGTGGCCACCTCGGGAGGGGTCTGTTACGGTTCAGGGGGTACATATCTTCTCGTTCTGCTCCGGGTACCTTCCATGGCAGCGGCCCAACGAAAGGTTTCCGATGACGGTCATCAGAGTCAATCCCGAGAGTGTCCACGCCTACGGGCGTACCGCCCAGGAAAAGTTCAATACGATCCACACCGAGCTCGTCGCACTCGTCAACGGCGTCGTCGCCGTGCGTTACTTCGGTCCGAACTCCGTGGCGTTCAAGACGCAGTGCGGCGAAATCGCTGCTGACTGCGCCAACAAGTTGAGTGCTGACCTCGGTGCCATCGCCGATGCAATCAAGGCGTCGACCTCCAATATCGCCGCCTCGCTCGGCGGCGCGCCGGTGATCATCGCCGTCGAAGGCGCCACCATTTCGCCGCCGTCGCCCGTCGTCGTCAACTATGTCGATGTCGATACCGCAGCCCTCGCCGATGAGGTGCCGGTCGTCCAGGGGCACTTCACGGCGATCAAGACGGCGTTGGCCGACCATCTTTCGACACTCGTCGCCACCGACTGGGAAGGCAACGCCAAGATCCAGGCCGTCGACCTCGTCTCCGGCTTCACCGGCAAGGCACAGGCGAGTGTCGACGAAACGCAGACGAGCCTCGTGAACTACATCAACGATCAGGTTCATTCTGTCGTTGCTGCCGACCGCTAGGGCCTGCACCGATGGGTGTCGAAGCAGGAGCAGACGTCGTTTTCGACTATGTCGGCGCGTTGAGTCTTGCGCGCCAGTTGTGGGTGTTGGCCGACCAGTTGGAGACCTACGGTGCTGACCGTGAGTTGGCGTCGGCGACAGCGCTGACGGGCTGGAGCGGCGAGTACGCCACGCAGTTCGCCGGCCGTTGTAGCGACGAGCGCACGACGAAATCGTCGATTGTCGGCGGCCTGCGCGGTGACGCCGTCAAGTGGGCCCAGGCGTGGGCGTCGGCCACGAACGAGCAGAACAAGATCCTCTGGGCCCGACATGACCGGAAGTTGAAAGACGACCAGAGCGGCTGGGACAATTTCTGGAACGGCTTTCATGACGACACGCCACATCCGCAGCCGGTCTCGACGCCGGCGGCACCGTACTTCTCGGCGACGGCGAGCCTGGTGAGCTACTGATGGGCGTGACCTCGGCGAGCCCGGAAAACCTGGCGAAGTTCGCTACTGGCACGACCGCCGGCCGGGAAAGTGTCGTCGGGACGACGTCGAGCGTCTACAGCCTCGAAGGGCAGGTGCTCGCTGGCTGTGGCGGATACGGCGTTGCCAGTTCGATGATCGGTTCGCTCTGGACGCTGTGGTCGTCGATGCAGGAGAACGAACGCTTCGTCAAGGCGATCCACGACACCCTTGTCACCGCCGACGTCAGCGGCAGCCCGTCGGTCACCGTCGACAACAGCGTCGTCACCAAGGCTTTGACCTCCTCAGGACTCGCGACGCCGCCGGTCCCGATCACGGTGCAGCCGTCGCAGTTGTACGGCGTTCCCGAGACGTCCGGGTTCGTCGACGACCCGGTGTGCGCTGCCAACGGCAACTTCGTGCACGGCGAAACCGATCTCACGTTTCCGGGGCGCGCCGGTTCACTGAACGTGCTGCGGATGTACAACTCCCTGGCGACCGACGCCATCGGTGGATTCGGACCCGGCTGGACGTCGATCGTCGACGCCAGGTTGTCGTTCCCCGTCTTCGGCGAGATTCGCGCCCACCTCGTCGACGGTGCCGTTGTTTCCTTCCGCCCGACCGGCACCGGCAGGTGGGTCGCAACGGGCCGCCGCTCGATGCATATCGTCGTGGCAGGGGCCGACGCCGACTCAGGCGCCTTGGCGGGATGGACGCTGGTCGAGAGCCCGACCACATCGTGGTGCTTCGACGTCAACGGTGTGCTGACCTGCGGATCGACGGGTGGCGGAAACGTTGTACTCACCCGCAACGATGCAGGCCGCGTGGCGCGTGTCAGCGAGTCGGTTTCCGGCAGGTCCGTCGAGTACCGGTGGGTCGACGACCGTATCGCCGAAGTGCTCGCCAGCGATGGGCGCCGGGTCGCTTACTGGTACAGCGGCGACGGCGTGTTGACAGCCGTCGCCGGGCCGGGTGGCACCGTGACATATGCAGTCGACGGCCCGTTGTTGATCTCGGCGACCGACGCCGACGACGTGACCCTGTTCACGAACGTCTTCGATCCCGATGGTCGGGTCATGCGACAGACATCGGCGTTCGGTCGGGTGACCGACTATGCCTACGAGGGCCCGACGACGGTCATCACCGATCAGCACGGCGTCCGCAACGCGATGGTCCACGACCGTGACGGCAATCTCACGGCGATGGTCGACGGTGACGGTTCGACGATGCGAATGATCTATGACAGTTCCGCTCGGATGACCAGGGTCACCGATCGGATGGGCAACGTGTGGCGCTACGAATACGACCAGATCACGGGCGATCTGCTGCGGCGTACCGATCCTGATGGCCCTTCGGCGAGCTGGATCTGGGACGACGCCAAGCGGCTGCTCGCCGAGATCGACCGTGCTGGAAACGAGACGTCGTACGAATACATGGATGACCTACGAACCCCGGTGACGGTTGTGGGTGCAGATGGGGCACGGGCGACGTGTGTCGTCGACGAGTTCGGCCAGCCGGTGTCGGTCACGGACCCGGACGGAGTCACTGTGCGCTTCGTGTGGGACGCCGACGGGCAACTCCAACAGATGGTCAGCGCCGTCGGCGAGCCGGTGCAGTTCGAGTTCGACGCTGCCGGTTTCGTGGTGCGGATGGTCGATGCCGGCGGTGTCGCGACCGTGGTCGAGCGCGATCCGGCGAGCCGCGTCCTGCGTACCGTTCAACCGGAGGCGGTCACCTCGTACCACTACACCCGCGCAGGACGGATCGATGCCGGTGTCGAACCTGGCGATGTCGCCTGGACAGCAACGTTCGGCTCGTATGGCACGGTCGAGTCGATCACCGACGGGCTCGGCTCGACGGTGGCGTTCGGCTACGACGTCTGCGGCAACCTGACGCAGGTCACGGCGCCGGACGATGCCGTCTTCACCAGCGACTTCGATCCGCTCGGACGGCTGACGAGCATGACGCTGCCGTCCGGGGCGGTCACCCGAAAGCGCTACGACCTCAACGGAGAATGTGTCGCGCTGACCGATGCGGCGGGTAGACGGTGGAGCCGACAGGTCGACGCGTTCGGCCGTACCGTCAGCTCGGTCGCCCCAGATGGTGCCGTTACCGCCTGGACGTTCCATCCGAACCACGAGATCGCCACGGTCACCGGGCCAGATGGACGGGTGTGGCACTCCGGGGTCGACGTCAACGGGCGCGAAACATTCGTGATCGATCCCGCAGGTCGACGCGTCGAGAAGCGCTACAGCCCAGCTGGCCGCCTCGTCGAGCGCATCAGCGTCAGCGGACTGAGCGAACGCTACGAGTACGACAACGCCGGACGGTGCAGTGCGGTGATCGGCATCGACGGCGTCCGCATCGACGTCACCGTCGATGCACGCGGACGGATCCTGCGCCTCGAAGCCGACGAAACGTTCGTCGCGTATGACCGGGACACAAACGGAGCGGTCACCAGGATCTCGACGGCGGATGCCTCCACAGCGATCAGCCACGACGGCGGCGGACGAGTGACTTCCGTGTTGGACGCCACCGGCGTCGCCCGCTCGTTCCGATGGGGCGAGCGCGGGCTGCTCGATTCGTCGACCGACGGCACCGGCGCGCGAACGAGCTATGGATACGACGCTCGTGGCCGCCGGGCGATCGAGACGACTCCGGGGGGCGCTGCCGGTCGATACCGATTCGATCTCGATGGTCGGCTCGAATCCTTCGAAGACCCCGCAGGCGGGACGACCTCGATGCTGCGCGACGCCGCCGGCACCCTCACCGGCGTGCGTGCAGCCGACGGGTCCGGCTGGGATGCTGTGCTCGACGGCAGTGGCCGGGAGATGTCGCGTATCGGCACGGACGGCTCGCTCCTCGGAGCCTTCGGCTACGACCTCGCCGGGAGACTGACGTCGGCCGGCAGCGGCGGTCTGACGCTCGGCTTCATGTGGAACGACTCCGATCAGCTCATCGCCACGACATCGCCATACGGCACGCGAAGCGTCGAGCGAAACGCCGACGGCAGCATCGCCGCGACCGTCGACGAACGGGGCCGGCGGGTCGAATTCCGCAGGGACGACCGTGGCCGTGTGCGAGTCGTGTTCGACAGCGAATTCGGCGAGATCGACGCCCCTGACGACGTGGTACCCCGTCGCGATGCCGGCGGGCGACTGCTGGTCAGCGAACGCGGTGAGGCCTATCGATACGATTCCGCCGGCAGGCTGAGCGAGATCATCCCGGTCGGTGCCCCGGTCACCAGCTTCACGTACGACGACGACGGTTTGCTGGCATCCGAGTCGACGGGATCGCAACGCCGGCGGTTCCAATACGATTCCGCCGGCAGGCTCGTGCTCGTCGACGACGACGGTGCGGGTGTGACCGAGTTCGGCTATGACATGGCCGGCCGCCGTGACCTCGAGGTCAGACCCGACGGCACCAGGGTGACGTATCGCTGGGACGTTGCCGGCAGGCTTGCGTCGATCGAGTTGGCTCGCGGTGTCGATCTGTCCACGGTCGAACTCGGCTACGACGGGCTCGGTCGATTGGCAATGGTCGGCGGAACCCCAATCGGCTACGACCCCAGAACCGGCCTCGCCGACCAGATCGGCGACCAACGCGTCGTGCACCTCGGCACGCGGACCTACACCGCCGGTGGATGGGACACACAGGTGTCCGTCGATGCCGGCGCTGGCGTCTCCGTCTCGCTCGGAACCGTCGGACTCTACGACGGCCCGGCGTACGGCGTCGGCGTCGGCCACGTCCGCATCCTGGGAGCCAGGGTATTCGACCCGACGACCCGGCAGTTCCTGTCACCCGATCCGATGGCGCCGGCACCCGGATCGAACGGTGCAGCATCGGGGTACACCTACGCCTGGCACGATCCAGTGAACTTCGTCGACCCGAGAGGGCTGCACCCGATGACGGATGCAGAGTTCGCCAAAGTCCGGACGTCCGAGGGACGGAGCGCGTTCGGCGCCGCATGGCAGGCGATCAAGGACGATCCGTGGGGCACGTTGTTGATGGTCGGCGTCGTCGTCGTCGGCGTCGCGCTGGTTGTTGCGACCGGCGGAGCAGCAGCGGCTGTGGGTATCGGGATCCTCGTCGGGGCAGGCGCATCGGCTGGTATCGGCGTCGCCACGCGCACCTTCTCACCGACCGGCGTCGCCATCAACGGCGTGATCGGTGGCTTGAGTGCAGGTGCAGCGTCAGGCGCGACGAGTGCATTGTCGTCGCTTGCGACCACGATCCCGCGTACGGTCGCCGTCGGTGCCGTCGTCGGCGGGGCGACGGACGCAGGCGGATCGGTGGTCCAGCAGATGGTGACCGGAGACCATCACATCGACTGGAGCACGGTGGCGACGCAGGGCGTGATCGGCGGCGTGACCGGCGGAGCGATTGCCGGTGGCTCGGCGGCGTGGAGCAGAATGACGACGCCACCGCCCGTAGAAGGACCCGTTGCCGGTCCCGGGGCGGTCAAGCCTGTCGAGACGCCGACAGCGGGGGTCGAGCCGCAGTCGACACCGGGTGTTCGCGGGCGTCGCGGTAACCCGGTGACCGAGGCCCACTTGGACCAGGTGCGCGACGACTTCCTGACAGCAAACCCGAACTATGTGCACGTCGCTGGTGGTCGTGACGCGGTGACCGGGGCACGATTGCCGGAGGAGTACATTCCATCGATGAGCGGTGGGCGCACGGGCGCCTCATATCCGGACTTGACCTTCCACGGCCCGAACGACGCAGTTGTCCGCATCAACACCGCAGACGTTCGTGCCGACGGGTCGCTCACGTCCCGTGAGCTGGCAAACTTCAACCGGATCTTCGAACAGCGACCGGGCGACACTATTTTCGCCATACCGAAACCGAAGTAGTCAGAGCAGATGGCGGAAAGATCGAAACAGGTACTGCTGTTCCTCGACCCGTTGGACGAGGAAGCAGTCTTCGGCGACATCGAGGCAGCGGTTCCCGACGTTCGTCTGGTCGACGGGTCACGGTGGCCGACCAGCACGCCCCCGACGCACCCGCGCGTCGGCGATTGTACGCAGGGGATCGTCTACCTGTGGAGTCCGTCGGTGCGGCCGGATCTGCCGTTCCGTGAGCGCGGCGGAGCCTTCGATGGGCCGAGCAGCGGTGTCGTCGTGCAGTGGTGGCGCAGCCAGACCGTCGGCGACGAACTCCGGTCGGGCCGTTTCGCCGTCGGTTTCGATGCCGCCGACGTGGCGATGAAGGAATTCGTCGACGCTGCGTTCGGTTCGCTCCGACGAATGACGACCGACCGCCTGCAGGCTGAGGACGGCACCGCCATACGGCAGTACCGGCTGGGACCGGTGGCTGCCGCCGCGGCGTCCGGTGGGATCTATCGCCTCAAGAGCGTCAGCGCCGACGTGTACTACCACGTTCGCTAGCAGTGGCGCCTGCGCTGCTGGCCCCGATTCCAAGGGCCCGATGTCGCCGGTTGCCGTAGCGAAGCCGACGCGGGAAGCCGATCGCGCGCTGGACGCAAGATCGACTGCCTGCGTCCGGTATCCGCTGCGATACTGAGTCGCACCTATGGAACTCCTTGTTCGCGTCCATCACGCGGCGCTGCGAATTCCACGTGATGTGCAGATCGAGGTCGACAACACGCGGTCTGTCGCCGACGTGACGCGGACGCTGCTCGCTGCGTTGCAACTCGCACCGCATCCTGATGCGACAGGTGTGCTGCTGGCGCGTACGGGCGTGATCCTCGATCCAGAGCAGGCGATCGGGCGTTGCGGGGTCGTCTCGGGCGATGACCTCGTGATCGATCCGCCGTATCGCCCGCAGCGGGTGCCGGCGATCCCGATCCGCGCCGTGACCCTCGACGTGCTCTCCGGAGTCGACGCTGGGACGAGCATCCTGCTGTTGCAGGGAACGTTTTCGATCGGACGCGATCCCGCCTGCCAGGTCGTGTTACGCGACCCGACCGTTTCGCGCCACCACCTCGATGTGACGGTCGCCGCCGATTGGACGGTCACGGTGACCGCCAAGGAGTCGGTGGAGAACGGCGTGGTCGTCAACGGTCAGCGCAGCGAAGGGCAGCGAGGCGTCGACGACGATGATGTCCTCGCACTCGGGGCGACGCGTATCGCCTTCCGGTCGTTCGTCCGCGACCCCGACGTGCGAACCGATCAGCTCGGACAGATCGAGTTCCATCGCACGCCGTACCGCCCGCCGGTGATCACCGACCGTACGTTCTCGCCGATCGCCGATGTGCCGAAACGACCGGAGCCGCGCCGATTCAGGACGATTTCGGCGGTCACGCCGTTGGCCGGTGGACTGGCGATGTTCGCCTTCAGCGGTCAGCCACAGTTCCTCGCGCTCACGCTGCTGTCACCCGTCGCGATCGTCGGCAACTGGTTCGATGATCGGCGCAGCGGTCGAAAGAAGTTCGCCAAGGACATCGTCACCTTCCACGAACGCCTCGCCGCTCGAAAGGCTGAACTGCATGCAGCCGTCGACGCCGAACGCAGGGAACGCAACCGCGCCCATCCAGATCTCGCGAGCCTCGGGCGACGTTCCGAGCTGCGGACCGAAGACCTGTGGGCGCGCGGACGGTCCGCTCCCGACTTCCTCGTCGTGCGACTCGGCGTCGGTGACGCAGCCAGCTCGATCCATGCCGAGGCCGAACGGGGCGGCGACGCAATGTTCCGCGACGAGATCGCCGAGACGCTCGCCGGCACTGACACCGTCCACGGTGTTCCCGTCGTGGCGAACCTCGCCGAGGCTGGCACCGTCGGGATCCATGGACCTGACTCGATGACGTGGTCGCTTGCCGCCTCGATGGTCGTCCAGGCGGCGAGCCTGCACAGTCCAGAAGACCTGGTGATCGTCGCCGCCGTCGGGCCGGATCGCCCGCTGAGCCCCTGGCTCAAATGGCTCCCTCACGTGCGTTCGGTGACCTCGCCGCTCGCCGGCAGTCATATCGTTCCCGATACAGCGTCAGCGGACGAACTCATCGGCCGGCTCGTCGAAGCCGCCCAGATGCGGTCGCCTTCAGGGGCGGATCGAACCGACCGGCGTTGGCCGTGGCTGCTCGTTCTCATCGACGCCGGATTGCGGCCGAACCCGGTGCTGCTTGCTCGCATGCTCGAGGCCGGCGCTGCCGTTGGAATAACCGTGCTGTGGGTTGCCGACAGCGTCGCCCAGATCCCGCGGCAGGCGAGTCAGGTCATCGATTGCCGGCCGATGGGCACGCTCGGCAACGGCTCGGTGTGGTTCGCCGATAGCACCAAGGAACCGTTGAACTTCGAGATCGAGACGATCGGTGCCGACGTCGCCGACCGCATCGCCCGATCGCTCGGGCCGGTGCGGGACGCGTCGGCCGGGACGGAGACGACGTCGATCCCGCGTACTGCTCCGCTGCTCGATGTACTCGGCACCGGCATGCCGACGGGTGCCTGGGTCGTGGAACGATGGATGCGCTCTGCAATGAACTACGGCCTCCCCTTCCCGGTCGGCGTCTCGGCGAACGGCGTGTTCTCACTGGACCTCGTCGAAGACGGCCCGCACGCCCTGATCGGCGGCACCTCTGGTGCCGGCAAGAGCGAACTGCTGCAGTCGATCGTCGCCTCGCTGGCGACGTGCCATTCTCCCGAGCGGCTCAATTTCCTGTTCGTCGACTACAAGGGCGGCGCGTCATCGGCGGTTTTCGGTACCCTGCCGCACACGGTCGGCTATGTCACCAACCTCAGCGCCGAGTTGTCGCTTCGGGCGCTGACGTCGTTGCGTGCCGAACTCAATCGGCGGATGCTGCTGCTCGAAGGACGGGCGAAGGACATCGCCGAGATGCTCGAGAAGTTCCCTGACGAAGCGCCGCCGTCACTCGTGATCATCGTCGACGAATTCGCCACGCTGGTGAAGGAGATCCCCGAATTCGTCGTCGGCATCGTCGACATCGCCCAACGCGGCCGCAGCCTCGGCATCCATCTGATCCTGGCGACACAACGACCGTCGGGTTCCGTCAACGAGAACATCCTGGCGAACACGAACCTGCGCATCTCGCTCCGCATGCTCGACCGCCAGGAGTCGACCGCCGTGATCGGCAGTACCGAAGCTGCGGCGATCCCTGTGCCACTGAAGGGTCGCGGGTACGCACGTCTCGGGCCGCGCGAACTCGTCTCGTTCCAGAGTGCGTACTGCGGAGCACCGTTGTCGGCGAGCGACTCGGTCGCACCGATTCTCGTCTCCGACTTCGAGGCGACAGGCAACCTGGTGCGGCTCGATGTCGGCGAACGCCGCCAGACGACAGGTCACGGCTCGCCGACCCATCTCCAAGCGGTGATCGAAGCGGTCGTCGAAGCAAACGACATCCTCCACATCGACACCCCCAGACCCCCGTGGCGCGACGTCCTCGCCGACTCGGTGCTGCTGGACAAGGCGCTGGTCGACGATGCGATGGCAACTGCGGCCGCCACTGGTGGCCCGTCTCCGGCCGGCGGGCGCACGATCACCTTCGGCGTCGTCGACAACCCGGAACGCCAAGACCAGTATCCGGCGATCGTCGACCTCGAAGACGGCGGTGGCCTCCTCGTTTTCGGGTCTGGCGCGTCCGGCAAGACGACATTGCTCCGCACGATCGCTCTGTCGGCGGCGCTGACGTCGAAGCACGATCCGTTGGCGATCGTCGGATTCGACTTCGCCTCGCGGGCACTGGCATCGATCGCCGTGCTCCCGCAGACGATCGAAATCGCAAGTGGCGAGGACCTCGAAGCCGTCACCAGGCTCATCGCCTTCCTCGGCGACGAGGTCACCAGACGCAGAACCGTGTTGGGGGCGGCGAATGCCGAGAACCTCACGCTCTACGAACGGCAGCGCCGCCAGCACGACGAGGTATTGCCGCGGATCCTCTTGCTGATCGACAACTTCGGCGGCATGCAGGCGGCGATCTCCGGTGGCAACCTCACGACGGCGTCGGAGCAATGGCTCGACCGCATGATGCAGGTCGTCCTCGACGGTCGCCAGGTCGGCATCCACACCGTCGTCACCGCTGACCGGCGCAATGCCGTGCCGGCGAGGCTGTATTCGGCGATCGGCAACCGGCTGCTGCTGCGTCACGCTGATGAATCCGGCTACACCGATCACGGTGTTTCGATGGCCCGTGCCAAAGGTCTTGTGCTGTCGCCGGGCCGAGGGATCTGGCAGGGCGATCACATCGTCCAGGTCGCAGCGGTTGCGCTGCCGGCAGACGGCGCGGCGCAGTCGGCGGCGCTGGTCGATGCCGCCACGCAGATGACGTCGGCTCCACCCGTCACGCTGCGTTCGGTTCCGCTGCCGGAACGGCTGGCGATCAGCGCTGTCGACGATGCTCCGCCAGGTCCGTTCATCTCGCTCGGGCGCGCCGACCTCGATGGCGCGACAGCCGTCGTCGATCTGACGTGGTCGAACTTGATGATCACCGGCCCGCCGCGGTCTGGCCGGTCGACGGCCCTCGAAACATGTGCGGTCCGCCTCGGACAGCGGTCGGAGATGTACGTCGTCGGCGGTGCAGCCAGTCCGTTGCAACGCCTTGGTCTGGCGAGGTCGGCGTTCGGAAAAGCCGAACGGATCAATCCACTCGTCGATGACCTCGTCGCTGCGGCAACGACCGACGGCGCGAAGAAGCAACTCGTGCTGCTGATCGACGATCTCGATGGTTTCACCGACACCGCCCTCAACGGTGCGTGGGAGAAGCTCGCCAAGCTCGAAGAACTGCGGCTCGTCGCCAGCATCGAAACGCGTTCGATCAGCGGCTACACGACCAATCCACTGCTGACGGCGTTACGCGCTTCGCGCAATCTGCTGCTGCTGCAGCCGGCGGACGCCGGTGAGATCATCCAACTGACCGGTATGCGCGCCTCGCTTCGGCCCGGTCTGCGGTTGCCGCCGGGCCGCGGGCTGCTGCTGTGCAACCGCATCCCGATGATCATGCAGGTGTGCGACCCGACGCTGCGCGACTGACCCGAGCGGCGCCCGCCAGCCCTTTCCCCGCCTCCTCCCTTCCCCTCCGACCCTTCCCCTCGACTCGACTCGACCGGACCGGACCGGACCCGGGCCTGGCGTTAGCGGGTGTTCGTCGGGTGGTAGGTGAACGTCGGGTTCGGCAGGCTCAGGGTTGCCGAGGTGGCGGCAAGCGGTGAGTCGTCGTCGGCTCCGAGCAGCTTGGCGACGTCGATGGCCCGGCGCGGACGGCGCCGCGGGTCGACCTCGAACAGCGGCGCGAGTTCGCCGTCTCCGAACGCTTCGGTGATGTCGATGATGTCGATCGCCACGCCGGCAACGGGAACCCTGCCGGTCGCTGCGAACAACAACGTCAGCCCGAGCGAGTAGATGTCGGAGGCGACGGTCGGTGCCTGGCCGCGCCACACCTCGGGGGCTGCATACGGAGGCGTCATACCAGCAGCGGGGCCACCATCGGCGCGTAACCAGGCGGAGCCGAGATCGCCCAGGATCAGCCCATCGTCGTCGATGAAGATGTTCTCCGGTTTGATATCGCCGTGCAGGATGCTGTGCTGGTGGAGCATCTCCAGCGCTCGCGCCAACTCCATACCAGCCGTCCTGATTTCACCGATGGAGACCGGCCCGCCGCGTCGGACGCGGTCGAACAGCGTGCCCTGGTCATAGAGCCTCATCGTCAGGTAGGGGAGCCCTGACGCGGTCATTCCGCTCTCGTGGACCTCTGGGAGATTGGCGATGCCCGACACGAGCTTGGCGACCCGCGCCTCCCACTCGAAACGCTGTCTGGTGTACACCGAATCGCTGACGGCGAACTTGAAGACCTTGACCGCAAGTGGATGGTCGTCACCCGTGCGGCGACCGCGATAGACGTCCGAGGTCGATCCACTGCCGAGCAGCACGTCGAGTTCGACGCCGTCGATCCTGATCGCGTCTGCCTTCGTCGTTGCCAGCAACGAGGCCGGCACGACACCCGTCCATCGTGTCGCTCCGACATCGACACGTCGAGCGGTGCGGTATCGGCGCGCGGTCCTGACCGGATGCGACACTGTCTGTGCAGCCCGACTCCAGCGGTGCGGCGACAGGCGGACGATCTCGTCGCGAAGCGCCCATGCCAGCTCCGCATGTTGCGCTGTCGCGAGGTCGCCGCCGAAGCGCGCCATGTCGACGAGAGGCCAGAGTTCGGTCGCCATGCGGGTGACGCCGAATGGAACAGTGCCGTTGGTGTGCTGCACCGTCTCGCGAGGGGTCCAGTGTGAACCGAGCGACAGCCGGGCATCGACGAGCCGATCAGTGACCGAAACCCATGCAGCGAGTATCGCAGCGTCGACGGCGGCACTGCGCCGCCGCCGCCGGTCGGTTAGAGCCGGCAGGCCGAAGGCCCATAGTGCGAGGAGCACGATGACGAAGCTGACGACCGCAGCAACCGTCCACAGCACCGCATGCGATGTCGTCGGGATGCCCTTCGGCAGCACCTGTCGTGTCGACGGTGGTGGGAGCGGCTTGACGACGGGTGTCTGTTCGGACTGCGGCTCACGGGCGACCTGAGCCTGTCGCTGCTGCTCGGCTGCCGTCGGAATCGGGTCGGTGACGACCCATCCCGACCGTGCGAGCGGAGTCTCGATCCAGGCGGTGATATGGCTGGCCCGATAGGCGGTGGCCGTATCGGCGCCGGGTGGGAGATAGCCGACGACGGCGCGGACAGCCACGCCTGCACAGCGCGCGAGCAGTGTCTCGGCGGTGACGAACATCTCCAGGTTGCCGCGGGCGAAGTCCTGTTCGAGGAAACGTTCGACGCTGCGGAGCGTTTGCCCGCCAGGTGCTGCCGGGTCGTAGATCCGTTGCAGTTTGAGCCATGCATCGATTCTGGCGAGGCGGTCGAGCGGACTCACGACATCGGCGACGAGCACGTTCGCCGTACGTCGCAGCGTGTCCGACGCCGGGCAGTGCGAAAGATTCGGCATCGCTTGCTCCGATGGGGCTTCGACGATATTCGGTTTGTCTCCGCTACGGACGAGCGCGTGGTACGTCACCGTCGCCTGCCAGTTCTTGCCGAGCAGCACGCCGGCGGAGGACGAGTAGCGCACGCCGTTCGGGTCGGTGACGCTGATCGGTGAGCCGCCCGTCGGGACGCCGGCGAACTGTGACTGCTGAGCACCCGGCACGACGGTGATCGTCGACCGCTGCGAAGTATCCGTTGTTTGCGCTGGGAGGATCGGGCCGGGGTCGAGCGAACTTCCGGTGATCGCGTAGGTCGCGTCCTGTTCCCATCCCTCGGCGGTGTAGCGGTCGAGGACCGCCAGTCGGAGCCGTCCGGGAGATGGTCCGGAAACGATCACGTCGTCAGCGGTGATATCGGATGGCTGGCCGGCGTTGAGCCGCAGCCGGGCAGCGACGGCCAGCGGGTTGGGGTCGAGGACCTCGACCGATCGTGCGTCGACGAGATCACGAACGTCCAGCGTCGAACGCAGCGGCACGAAGGCGATACCGATGGCGCACGCCAAAGCGACAGTGATCGGCAGCAGCGACCTGGCGGCGACGCTGTGGCGATGAGCGGCTACCGTTGCACCGACGAGCGGCTCGATTTCGACGAGCTGCCGTCGAGCATCGAGGAGCAACACGACGGCGACCACCAGGACGAAGCCGACGGCGACGACGGGACTCGATCCGATCGGCACCACCAGCGCCGACGCCGCGAGCAGAGCGGCGAGCGGGACGGCAATCGAGAGCATCGTCCAGTTGCGCCTCGCAGCTGCAATCGCCACGGCGGTCGTCGGCATCACGACGAGCGTTGGAATCACCGCAAGGCCGCTGAGCCCGGCGGCCGGCAGCCGCACGACCAGAAAGTTCCCGAACGCCGCTACGACCGCGAGCGGCCCACGAACCGAGCGCGCCGCAGCCATGAATACGGCGATGCCGATGAGGACGTCGACGAAGCAGATGGCAGCGATCGAACCGATGAGACGGCGACGGTGCAGGAGAGCCGGGACCAGGGCGATCGCCAGCCCACCGGCGACGCCGATGGCAATGCCGTAGGTCAACACGGTGAGGCTCAGCGAGCGATGCAGGGCGATACCGGCGATCGCAGCGAGCACCGAAGGAAGAATGATCGTACGCAACACGGCGGGCCACGCCCACGGTGACGGTGCGAGCGCCTCGTTCACAGCGTTGCCCAGTGCGCCGCGAATTCCGGACCGTCTGCGCAGGCGATCGATCGCATGCCAGGCGGTGCGACCATCGGGGCTGAACGCTGCTCGACGATCGACACGAGGTACGCCAGCCTGAACCCGCGAGCGAGGCGCGACAGCGCAGCAAAATCCGCCGCGCCGATTTCCCCCGTCAGGAAAACGAGGCTTCGACCGCTGCCGCTGGTCGCATTGGCCAACTCGAGCAGTGATCCGCTGTCCGTCCGGCTGACAGCGGTGAGTCGATCGAGGTGGGGGATCGGACGGCCGTCGAGGTCGACAACGTTCTGATCCCCGACGAAGACGAGCATCGTCGGGAAGCCGCTGTTCTCGGCAGCGAGGATGACGGAGGCGGCCGCCTCGACGGCGCTCTCGAAATCCTCCTCGGTGATCACCGCCGAACGATTGTCGAGGACGACGACGACCTCCGGGCGTGTGGTGTCGACGAGTTGCTGCACGACCAGCTCCCCGGTGCGCGCCGAGGTCTTCCAATGGATCCGACGCAGGTCGTCACCCGGCACGTAGAGCCGGAGTTGATGGAACGACGAACTGCCTTCTGACCGTTCACGTGTCGGACCTTCGAGATCTCGCTGACGCCCGGACGGCAGCATGCGCAGCCGGTAGCGGCGCGGACGCACGCTGACCGTCGAGACGTCGCCGTATCGACGCTCGGCGCGCACGAGGTTGAACGGATCGCTGCGCCTGACCACCATCGGCCCTGCACTGACCAGTCCACGCCTGGTTGTCAGTAGCGGATAGCGCAATTCGTGGGTCTGGTCGCCGCTGATCGCCGGCAGCGTCGCCGCCTTCTGTTGGCCGGCGACGTTCTCGATGATCGTCATCGGTCGAGGCTTTCGTCTGCCCGTCGACGAGAAAGTGAGTCGGACTTCGGCAGGAGCCCCGCGTTCGACCTCGTTCGGAGTCACCGAGCGGCTGACGATCAACTGCGGTACCTCGGCGACGAGCAGCCACGCAGCCGCAAGGCTCACCAGCCCGAAGACGCCGATGAGCAACGCGCCGCGCATGCCGGCGGCGAGCCCGAGCCCGATGAGCCCGAGGCTGACAACGAGCACGCTGCGGCCATTGCGCGTCATCCTCATGGTCGTGTGCTCATGGTCGTGTGCTCATGGTCGTGTGTGCATTGTCGGAGGCCGCTCGGTCAACCGACGCCCCCTGGGACCCTGGCTCCGTTCAGCAGATCGGTCACCACCTGGATGGCGGTGATACCGCGCAGTTGGGCGTCCGGAGCGACGAGCATCCGGTGGGCCAGTACGGGGATCGCCAGCCGCTTGACGTCGTCGGCGATGACGAACGAGCGGCCCTCCGCTGCTGCCAACGACTGCGCCGCACGGAGCAGACCGATCGTGCCGCGCGGACTCGATCCGAGACGAATGTCGGCGGTACGTCGTGTGGCGTGGACGAGGTTGACGACGTATTCGACGATCTGGCGATCGAGTCGGATGCTCGACGAGATCTGGATCATCCGACTCACCTGCTCAAGCGACACGACGGGTTCGAGTGGGCCGGGTGCTCCGCCGTGTCTGGCGAGCACGATGCGCGCCTCGGCGACCGCATCCGGGTACCCGATCGACATCTTCAACAGGAAGCGGTCGAGTTGCGCCTCTGGCAGGTTGTACGTGCCGTCCATCTCGATCGGGTTCTGCGTCGCCACCACTACGAACGGTCGCGGAACCATCCGCGCCGTGCCGTCGACGGTCACCTGTCGTTCCTCCATCACTTCGAGCAACGCCGACTGCGTCTTCGGCGACGCCCGGTTGATCTCGTCGCCGATCACCAGGTTCGAGAACACGGGGCCAGGGTGGAATTCGAATTGCTGGCTTCCCTGATTCCAGATCGAGATGCCGGTCACATCGGACGGCAGCAGGTCCGGGGTGAACTGCAGACGGCTCCAGGAACCACTGATCGACTCGGAGATCGCCCGCGCGAGGCTCGTCTTGCCGACGCCCGGCACGTCTTCGAGCAGAAGATGACCTTCCGAGACCAGCGCCAGCAGCGCCAGGCTGACCTGTTGCACCTTGCCGTGGATGCGCTGCCCGATATTGCCGGCGATCCGTCCGAACATCTCTGCGAACCAGGCCACCTCCTGTTCGGAGACAGCTCCTGAGGTCGGGTTTCGGGAGGTGTCGAATTGCGGCGAGGCGAGTGTCGGCGCCCCGGAGAGGACCCGCGGCGTACTCGGTGCCGGCCCGAAGCTCACGTGGTTCGATGCTTGCTCTGGTCCTTGATTCGTCATGTACGAGTCAGCCCTTCACGTCGTCGGCGGTGCTTTGGTCGTGGCGACTGGTGCCTTGGTCGTTGTCGTGGGTGCCTTGGTCGTCGTTGCTGGGGCTTTGGTGGTGGTGGGGGGTGCTTTGGTCGTTGTCGGGGGTGCGGTCGTGGTCGCAGGGGACGCTTTGGTGGTGGCGGGTGGCGCTGTGGTCGTCGGAGCAGGTGCCGTGGTGGCGGGGGGTGCTTTGGTGGTGGTGGCGGCGGGCGCCGTGGTCGTCGGGGCCGGTGCCGTGGTGGCCGGTGCCGTGGTGGCCGGTGCCGTGGTGGTCGGAGCGGGCGTGGTTGGTGTCCCGACCACCGTCGTGGTCGTCGATCCGGGTGTGGTCGATGCCGGTCCGGTCGGTGGAGTCGTTGCCGCTGCGCCGATGACGACCTGGCCCTGGCCGTTGGCGGTCGTGGAGTTGCCGCTTTTGGCGAAGGACACGATGACGGTGACGCAATACGGTCCGGGCACATCGCTCTGCAGTGTCGCCGACGTCGACGTCTGGTTGAACGACGATGCGAGCGAAGCAGTCCCCTGCGCGCAGACACCACCGAGCCAACTCGCTCCGACGACTCGCCAGCCTACATTGTTGATCGAAGCGCTCGCCTGCACCGACTGCCCAGGCTGCGGTGCGGGCGGGCTGAAGCCGATGTTGCCGATCGCCGGCTGGTTCGAACCGACGGCCCTGCTGATCTGCGCCGATTGTCCGCATACGGTGAAGGTGACGGTGAGCGTGCCAGGGGCGATGTTGATCGAGGCGTTTGTCGTCCCGCCGAAGTTCAGCTGCACCAACTGCGAGCCGCTGCCGGCCCCTGACCAGGACAGCGTGCCGACGCCGATCCCGCCGAAGCAATTGTTCGCATCGCCGGCCCAGCCGGCGGCGATGGTGGTCGAGTCGCCGGTGAGCGGATCGTCGCCGCTGGTGAAGGCGAGGATGATCTGTCCGGTTGCTGTTGGAGGGGTCGTGTCGGTTGAGGCGGTTGTTTCCGCGACCGCAGTATCGGCGACCGCAGTTTCGGCGACGGTGGCCGGCTCCGTCGGCGGTGCAGTTGGATTCGGCCTCGCCGGACGGGTCGGCCGCGGCGACGCGAGCGGCACGGTCGGGAGCGGCCGGGGGTCGGTCAATATGACGGCAGGATCCGTTGGCGCAGCCTGGGTGGGTGGCGCAGCCGTCGGTTCTGCCACTGCGGTCGCCTGCACGGTGGCTGGAGGGTTCGTCACCTCGACGACTGGAGCGGCGATGGTTGCGATGACCGCAGGGTGCGTCGGCGCAGCGGTGACGGCTCGCGTCGTCTCCGGTTCTGCTGGCTGGGTGGCGGGCGGTGCGGTTGCCGGTGGTTGTGTGGTCGGCGGTGTCACGGTGACCGGTGCCTGCGTCACGGGCGACGTCGGTGGCGGGGTCGGCAGCACGGGGGGCAGCGTGATCCGCGAGGGCGGTTCGGTTGTTGCGCTGCCGGCGGTGGTCTTCGGCTGGTCTTCGATGTACCTCGCTGCGTCTGCCGCCGAGCAGGTCTGTATGCACAAAGCGATGTCGACGGACGA